>OBLF01002176.1_pt1 | contig 13882 bp, 11 predicted proteins | sample 1519231 | NCBI WGS metagenome assembly OBLF01 (sample SAMEA2602895, study PRJEB22501) | metagenome | reverse complement strand
TGACCTGACAACATCCATAGATCTGTCATTGCCAACATCATCAACGCAAATAATCTCTAGGTTTTCATAAGTTTGAGAACACACAGACTGAAGACATTCTTCAATATAACTTTCGACGTTATAAACAGGAACTACTATAGAAACCAACGGCCCGCTCATCTTACCTCCCAAGTTACCGCAACGATCCTTCACGCTTAGAGTCAGCCATCCTCAGGGACAGTGCTCTCCCCCTTTATACCCGCAGTCTCTTTCTCCGTCAAAAAGTTTGGGGAATGATGGCATACAATATTCTCTCCGCCGCATCTCAATCTAGATCCAATGCGGCCGCAACCAAACACTACAGGACTCAAACCATGACCGTTGCCAGCATGACCGGCTATGCCGTCGCGTCGGGCCCCACGCCGCTCGGAACCGTGACCCTCGAGTGCCGTTCCGTCAACTCCCGATTCCTTGACCTTACGCTCCGACTCAACGAGGACCTTCGCTTTGCCGATCCTCTGATCCGCGAGACCATCCAGAAGCGCATTGCTCGCGGCAAGGTGGAAATCCGAGGCTACATCACCCCGGATGAAAACGCCGTGCCCGCCCGCATCAACGCTGCCGTCCTGAACCGCATCGTCGAACTGCAGCAAACCGTTCTCGATGCCGTGCCCAACGCCCGTGAACTCTCCGTATCGGATCTCCTCTCGATGCCTGGCGTCATGGTGAACGACCGCATCGATCAGGACGCCGTCTCAAGCGCCGTGCTTGCCGTGCTCAACAACGCGCTCGACGCCTTCACCGCCACCCGAGCCCGCGAAGGCGAGGCGCTCGCCAGCGTGCTCCTCAACAACTGCCAGCAGATTGAAGAAGTCGTAACCGAAGTCAAGGGCCGCATGCCCGAAATCCTCGCCCACATCGAGGGCAAGCTCAAGGAACGCCTTGAAAACGCCCTCTGCACAGCACTTACCGAAACGAGTACGCTCACCCGCGAGGAAGTGAGCGACCGCATCCGTCAGGAAGTGACGCTCTACGCCATGCGCATGGACGTCGAGGAGGAAATCAACCGACTCTACACGCACGTGACCGAAGTCCGACGCATTCTGAATAAGGGCGGCGCCGTCGGCCGCCGACTTGACTTCGTCGTGCAGGAAATGAACCGCGAGGCCAACACCCTCGGCTCCAAGGCCGCCGCCATTGAAATGACGAACGCCTCTCTGGCGCTGAAGGTCGTCATCGAGCAGATGCGCGAGCAGATCCAGAACCTCGAATAACCGTTCAGTTGCGAAACAGCTTAAAAAAATCACGGGGAGACGGCGCCACAGATGGCGCCGTCTCCCTTAAAATATTGACCTTTCATTTTTCCGACCTGCCTTCGGGCGGGTCTCCGACGGCGCGCGCCGCATCACACGCGCCGTCAGCCATTGATGGAGAACACGAATGTCCAGTGAATCCGCTGCCCGTCCGCTGCACGCAGGCAGGCTGTTTCTCGTGACGGCGCCCTCCGGCGCCGGCAAGTCGTCGCTCGTCAACGCACTTCTCAAGCTCGAGCCGACGCTCAAGCTCTCCATCTCGCACACGACCCGCCAGCCCCGTCCGGGCGAAGTCAACGGCCGCGAATACCACTTCGTGAGCGAACACGAGTTCCTCGCCATGCGCGACCGCGGCGAATTCCTCGAGTCCGCCCTTGTCCACGGCAACTACTACGGCACGAGCCGCATCTGGATCGAAGGCCAGATGGCCCAGGGCAACGACGTTCTTCTTGAGATCGACTGGCAGGGCGCCCGTCAGGTCCGTGAACGCTTCGACGGCACGGTCGGCATCTTCATCCTGCCGCCCTCCATCGAGGCTCTCGAATGGCGCCTTCACCACCGCGGCACGGATTCCGAACAGACGATCACGCGCCGTCTTCTCGGCGCAGGTGCCGAAATGTCGCATGCGCCCGAATTCGAGTACGTTATAATCAATGAAGATTTTGAAACGGCGCTTTCCCAGATGCAGGCCGTGGTTGTTGCAAGCCGCCTCGCCTTCGGTCAGCAGGCCGTCCGCCACCGCGAACAGTTCGCCTCGCTCGGCATTCCGCTCTGACCCTCACGTCAAACCGCCGATTTTTCGTTTTTCCCATCTATCCAGCAAACAAAATGGCCCGTATTACTGTTGAAGACTGCCTGAAGAAGATCCCGAACCGCTTCCAGATGGTTCTCGTGGCTGCCTACCGCGCCCGTCATCTGACGCAGGGCTACGCCCCGAAGGTTGAAGCCAAGGACAAGCCCGCCGTCGTTGCCCTGCGCGAGATTGCCAAGGGCGAGGTCGGACTCGAAATGTTGAAGCGCGTGCCGTAAACTGTCAGTTACGCATCAAGCTTTCATCAGGTCAGGCACGTTTTGCCGCGAAAGCGAGCGAAACGCCTGGCCTTTTTGCATTCAGGGCGGTCGATAGTGCGAAGCGACGGGAGGCGAAAGAAACTCCCGCAGCGACTGAAGCCCTCCTCATCAATACGGAATCCCTGCCGTTATGACAGCCGAGCAAATTCAATATCCTGACGACCTCTACGCTACGAGCGAGGACGGCAAAACGCAGGCCCCTCAGCCCATCCCTTCAACGCGCAAGGCCGCCTCCGTCAAGCCTGCCGTCAAGGCTCCCGTGACCGCCGTGGCGCCTGCCGCCATGCCTGAGGCCGACCTGCCGCTCTTCACGCCCAAGGCGCCTGCGGCCACCGCCACCGCCTCCGCGCTCGTCGAGCTCTGCCGACAGTACCTCGCCACGCCTGACGTCGAAAAGATCCGCGAGGCCTACCGCTACGCCGACGCCGCCCATCTCGGACAGTTCCGAAAGTCCGGTGAGCCCTACATCACCCACCCGATCGCCGTCGCCTCCATTCTCGCTTCCTGGCGCATGGACGCTCCGACCATTCAGGCGGGCCTCATGCACGACGTTCTTGAGGACACGGGCACGAGCAAGCAGGAGATGGCGGAAAAGTTCGGCATCGAGGTCGCCGAACTCGTCGACGGCGTGAGCAAGCTCGACAAGCTCCGCTTCTCCTCCGCCGCCGCGGCACAGGCCGAAAGCTTCCGCAAGATGCTCCTCGCGATGTCCCGCGACCTTCGCGTCGTCATCGTCAAGCTCGCCGACCGCGTGCACAACATGCGCACGCTCGGCGTCATGCGCCCCGAAAAGTGCGCCCGCATCGCCAACGAGACGCTCGACATCTACGTGCCGATCGCCCACCAGCTCGGCATGAACAACGTCTTCCGCGAGCTGCAGGAGCTGAGCTTCGCAAACCGCTACCCGCTTCGCTACAAGGTACTCTACGAGAACGTGCTTTTAATGCGCAACAACCGCCGCGCCGTTCTCGAACGCATTCTCAACGAAACCAAGGCCTTCCTGCCCAAGCAGGGCATCCGCGCACGCATCATCGGGCGCGACAAGACGATCTACGGCATCTACAACAAGATGCGCGAGAACCACCAGTCGTTCTCGGACGCACTCGACATCTACGGCTTCCGCGTCATCGTGCGCTCGGTCGACGACTGCTACCTTGCGCTCGGCGCCCTGCACCGACTCTACAAGCCCATCCACCGCCGCTTCAAGGACTTCATCGCCATTCCGAAGCTCAACGGTTACCAGAGCCTGCACACGACCGTGATCGGCCCCTACGGTACTCCCGTCGAATTCCAGATCCGCACCGAGCAGATGCATCAGGTCGCCGAAAACGGCATCCTCACGCAGTGGATGTTCAAGAACGACTTTGACTCGAGCGACATCCAGTCCCGCACCGCCGCCTGGCTCCAGAGCCTGATGGAAATTCAGCGCACGAGTCAGGACAGCAGCGAGTTCATCGAGAACATCAAGGTCGACCTCTTCCCCAACAGACTCTACGCCTTCACGCCGAAGGGCCAGATCATCTCCCTGCCCAGAGGCAGCACCCCCGTCGACTTCGCGTACCAGATCCACACGGACGTGGGCAACCACACGAACGGCTGTCGCATCAACGGCGAGGACCGTCCGCTCTCCGCTCAGCTTCACAACGGCGACATGGTGGAGATCATCACGTCTCCCGACGCCAGCCCGAGCCCCGAATGGCTTGACTTCATCCACTCCGGTCGCGCCCGAGCCGAAATTCGCCAGTATTTGCGCAACTGCCGCTTTGACGAGGCCGCAAGCCTCGGCCGCGACGTGCTCGAACGTCTGGCTCAGGGCAACCACCTGTCTCTCGACGCCATTCCCGACACCGTCTGGCAGAAGGTCCAGAACGAACTGAGCGTCGAAAGCAGGGAGGCCCTTTATGCCTCCATCGGCCTCGGCAAGGACCTGCCCGCCACCGTCATTCACCGCCTCGTTCGCCTGATGCACGACACGGAAAAAGAGGCCTTCGCCACCACTGCACTGCCTGAGATCGTCATCCGTGGCAATGAAGGCGTCGCCGTCGAGCTCTCGAAGTGTTGTCACCCGATCCCCGGCGACAAGATCGTGGGCTTCAGCCGCACCGGTCACGGCCTCGTCATCCACCGCGCGGACTGCCCGCACGTCGAGCGCGGCCGCAAGGCCGAACCGTCACGCTGGGTAGACGTCCAGTGGGCGCCCGATCAGCGCAACGCCAACTTCGCCGTACCGCTCGAAATCCGCGTCGAAGATCCTCACGCTTCGATCGCTCAGGTTGCGACGAGCGTCGCTGAAGCCAACTCCAGCATCGTCGGCATGATGATCGACGACGAGGACGCTCAGAAGTTCATCCGCATCACCATTCAGGTCCGCGACCGCGGTCATCTGATGCACGTGATGCGCACGATCCGCCAGAACGCCAACGTCGAGCAGGTCAAGCGCGTCTTCGAGGCGGGCATTCCATCGGACCGCCGCCGTCAGGCACGACGCTGACCTCCCGCGCCTCCCCATGAACCAGAAGGCCAGAGCATTGCTGCTCCGGCCTTCTGGTTCATCACCAACACGCCTCAGCGAGGCTGCCTGCTCGTATACGTCACCTCAAGAATCTCCAGCGTCTCCACGCCTGCAGGGTGCGTCACGGTTGCCGGCGTCGGCAACTTCACTTCGTCGCCCTCGCGAGCCTTGAGGAAAACGCGGGCGATCGGACTGATCCAGCTCACGTCACCGTGATTGGCATCGGCCTCATCGATACCGACGATTCGGATTTTGCGCTCCTCGCCCTTCTGATCGCAGTAGAGCACTGTCGCCCCGAAGAAAATCTGGTCCGTAGGGGGACGGGAGTCGGGATCCACGACCTCGGCCGACTCGATGCGCTTGTTGAGGAAGCGAATGCGCCTGTCGATTTCACGCAAACGGCGCTTGCCGTACAGATAGTCACCGTTTTCACTTCTGTCGCCGTTGCTAGCCGCCCAGGACACGACATTGACGACCTCGGGACGCTCGACATTGACCAGATGCTCACGCTCGTCGAGAAGTCTCCTGTAGCAGGCGGGCGTCATGTAGTTCTTCGTGTTGGGCGGCAGTCCGGGAAGCTTGACCTCGTCGTCATCGTTTTCATCAGCCATGTCATCTCTCCGAAAAAGCTCCGCTCCCGAATTCCCAGCGTCACTACGCAGGCTCGAAAAGGCGGAGTGCAATCCATGCGCGAAAAAAAATCCCGCTACGGCAAAACCGTACGGGACTTCTTGAAAGGTCTTTGGTGGAGAGGAGGAGGATCGAACTCCCGACCTCTGCATTGCGAACGCAGCGCTCTCCCAGCTGAGCTACCCCCCCTTGGAACCTTTTGGATACCTATGCTTCGACGTGCGATGCACAGGCATTGCATTATGCACCGTTTCCGTCCGGCTTGGTATACCGCGAATACGGTACCCTTATTTTTTCCATCGGCCGCAACGGAGTACCACTCGATAGCCGTCAGGGTCCTCGTAAGTGGCTGTGCCTTCGTCGGCATAGAGCTGGGGAGGCGTCACCTGCTGGAAGCCCGCCTCAAAGAGCGCCTTGAGACGCTTCTGCCAATATTCGCCCTCGGGAATGCAGAAGACCAGGAAGTGCTCGGGCGTCGGTGCAGGCGGCACCACGGACTCGTCGCGACGGGCCGTGAATTCGAACTGGTAGGGCCAGTCGCGGTGACCGAGAATCACGCCGTCCCATCCCTGCTGATTGTCAAAGCGGTCGAGAACTTCAAAACCGAGCCCGTCGACGTAGAACGACAGAATGGCTTCAAGATGGTTGGTCGGACGGGAAAGTCTGAGTTTCGGCTGTGCATCCATGGGAAGACTCCTAAAAGCTGAACTTCTTCATTATCGGACAGGGCGGGGTGAAATGCCATTGACCCTAGGGATAGTTAGAATGGATTATTGTCGGCCCTACGGCCATCCCGCAGTCTTCAGGAAACACGCATGACTCCCGCTCTTCGATTCCTTTCCGCCGCCATCACGACGGCCTCGCCCGATGAAGCCTCGGGCTCCCTCTTCATCGCCGGCGTCTTTCTGAACGGCGGCAAGCCTCGTCTGACGCCTTCCGCCGCCGCATTTGATGAAACTCGCGGTGGCGCTCTCACACGCATGATCGAATGCGGCGCCTTCGACGCCAAGGCTGGCAGCACGCTCTTCCTCGGCGAAACGGAGGCCTTCCCCAACGGCTTTGCAGTTCTCGGCCTTGGGGAGGAAAAGGACTTCTCCCGCAAAGTGTTTGCCGAATGCGCAGCCAAGGCCGCCCGCGCGTTCGCGTGGGCGGAATCCCAGGCCTACGCCGTTCAGGAATGGCTCCCCCCGAAGACGAGCGGCAAATCTTCCGCACGTCTTTTCTCCACTGCCGTCCTCAATGCGCTCACACCCCGTTTCACGCTCAAGACGGAACACGATGACGGCATCCGCACCAAGCGCATCTTCTGGATCGATGATTTGGTCACCGACAAGCTTGTGCAGGGGCTGGACGAAGGAGTTGTGACGGCAGAGGCCATGTCGATCTCCCGAGGTCTTGCGGATCTGCCGGGCAACGTCTGCACGCCCGCATATCTGGCCGAAGCTGTTCAAAACGCTGCTGCGGGCATGACGACCGTCGAAGTCGAGGTTCTTGACGAACATCAGATCGAGGAGCTCGGCATGGGAGCTTTCCTTTCCGTCGCCAAGGGAAGCACCGTTCCGCCCCGCTTCATTGCCATCCGCTACCGCGGCACCAATGCCGCCCTTCCGCCCGTCGCGTTCGTCGGCAAGGGCATCACGTTCGACACAGGCGGCATTTCGCTCAAGCCTGCCGCCAACATGGCCGACATGACCTATGACATGTCGGGCGCGGCCGTCGTGATCGGCACCGTGATGGCCGCCGCCCGCGCCAAATTGCCCGTCAACCTTCTCGGCGTCGTGGCGGCCTGCGAGAACCTGCCTTCGGGCAGCGCCGCCAAACCGGGCGACGTCGTCACCTCCCTCTCGGGCAAGACGATCGAGATTCTCAACACCGACTGCGAGGGCCGCATGATTCTCGCAGACGCCCTGACGTGGACCGTGCGTCAGAAGCCCGAGCTCATCATCGATGCGGCCACCCTGACGGGAGCCTGCTGCGTTGCGCTCGGCGCCCCCTACAGCGGCCTCTTCACATCCGACGATGCGCTCGCGTACGACCTCATCAAGGCAGGCCGCGACTCGCTCGACGACGTCTGGCGCCTGCCCGTCGGAGCCGAGTATGCCAAGCTGATGAAGACGCCCGCCGCCGACATCGCCAATCAGGCGACGGTGCGCGACGGCGGCGCCTCCAGTGCTGCGGCCTTTCTCTCCGTCTTTGCGGAGGACGTCCGCTGGGCGCATCTCGACATCGCGGCGACGGCCAACACGTCGGGCCGAGACAGGCATTCGACGGGGCGCCCCGTGCCGATGCTCATGCGCTTCCTTCTCAAGAAGATGCGCTGATCATCGCACCTCGGGAGCTTCTCATCGGCCATAATGACAGACATGCAGAAGATCGACTTTCACTACAACGTCCCCGACCGGCTCCGCTACGCCTGTCTCGTCGCCCGCACCGTTTACCGGCGCGGGCTCACGCTTGCCGTCTGGACGGCGGACGAGCGCAGGCTCCGCGAGCTTGACTCGCTCCTCTGGCGCTTTGACGATCTGGCATTCCTGCCTCACGTGCGCGCAGGCAGTCCTCTCGCAAGCGAGACGCCCATCAGGCTTTCCAGCCGTCTTGAGGAACTTGAGGGCGACGTGCTTCTGCTTCTGGACGATCAGCTTCCTCCCGAGTGGCAGGAGCGCCTCGACCGCTTCAGCCGCATCATCGACGTGGTGAGCACGAAGCCCGAGGAACTTCAGGCCTCCCGCAGCCGCTTCCGCGCGTACAAGGCCGCAGGCGTCGAGCTTGCAGCATACGACCGCCGAAGCTGAGACGACTTTTTCATTGGAGACCCATGCCCATGGAACGCAAGGAACCCGTCATCGACTCCCGTGCCGTCGACCTCACGGACCGCGTGAAGCTCACCTGGCGCGACGTCAGGACGCTGGCCGACGAAGCAGCTGCTTCCACGCAGCCTCAGATCAGGGCGGACGAACCGCCTTCGCCAGAAGTGCTCACCACCGAGACCGCCACATCTTCCGCCCGGCTCACGCCGGATGAGCGAGCGGCCCTCGCCGCACAGCTCGCCCCTGCCGTTGAAGCCGCCGTGAAGCATGCGCTTCGCGAGACACTCGATCTGGCGCTTCAGAACGCACTAGCACGCGTCAGAGGGGATGTCGAGCGCTCCGTGAACGGACTGGTCGCCGAGGCTGTTTCCCGAGAGCTTGAGCGGCTTGACCTCGACAAGATCGCCCGCCGCTGATCCAGCGCACCACGGCCCGCCTGAAAAACTTCGGCGGGCTTTCTTTTCATCCTGCAATTCGTGCGACAATAACAGAATTTTCATACTGTCTGCCCAAGCGTCCCGGTTCAGGCCGAAGCTCGCCTCCTGCAGACTCCTCATCGTCCTTTTACTGGCTAACAATGACTGATACGAACACTCAGGAGCTCGCCAAGAGCTTTGATCCGGCCGCCATCGAAGCGCGTTGGTACCCGATCTGGGAGGAACGCGGCTACTTCAAGGCCGGTCTCGACCCGAAGAAGCCGAGCTTTTCCATTCAGCTTCCGCCGCCCAACATCACGGGCATTCTGCACATGGGGCATGCCTTCAATCAGACGGTCATGGATACGCTTACGCGCTATCACCGCATGGCCGGCTACAACACCGTCTGGATTCCGGGCACGGACCATGCCGGCATCGCCACGCAGATCGTCGTCGAGCGCAAGCTTGAAAAGCAGGGCATTGACTACAAGTCCTTGACGCGCGAACAGTTCATTGAAAAAGTCTGGGAATGGCAGAAGTTCTCGGGCGGCACGATTCTCAACCAGATGCGCCGCATCGGCGACAGCGTCGACTGGGACCGCACCTACTTCACGATGGACGAAAAGCTCTCCAATGTCGTGATTGAAACCTTCGTCCGCCTTTATGAGGAAGGCCTCATCTACCGCGGCAACCGTCTCGTCAACTGGGACCCGAAGCTTCAGTCCGCCGTCTCCGACCTTGAAGTCGAAAGCGCCGAGGAAAACGGCCACATGTGGGAGATCCGCTATCCTGCCGCCGACGGCACGGAAGGCGTCGTCGTTGCCACGACCCGTCCCGAAACGCTTTTCGGCGACCAGGCCGTCGCCGTCAACCCCGAGGACGAGCGCTACACTGCGCTGGTCGGCAAGGAACTCGTCCTGCCGCTCACCGGCCGCACGATCCCCGTCATTGCCGACAGCTACGTGGACCGCGAATTCGGCTCGGGCTGCGTGAAAATCACGCCCGCCCACGACTTCAACGACTTTGAAGTCGGCCGCCGTCACAATCTCGCAATGCTCAACGTGCTGACGAAGACCGCCCGCATGAACGACAACGTGCCCGAAAAGTACCGCGGCATGGACCGTTACGAGTGCCGCAATGCCGTGGTCGAGGACCTCAAGGCCGCAGGCCTTCTCGTCGGCATCAAGGAACACCGCCACATGGTTCCTCGCGTCACCCGCACGGGCGAGATCGTCGAGCCGATGCTCTCCGACCAGTGGTACATGGCCATGAGCAAGCCCGCTCCCGAAGGCACCCTCTATCCGGGCAAGTCCATCGGCGAAGTCGGCCTGGAAGCCGTCGAATCCGGCGAAGTCAACATCTTCCCGAAGGAATGGCGCGGCGTCTACCGCCAGTGGCTCGAGAACATTCAGGACTGGTGCATTTCCCGCCAGCTTCTCTGGGGCCATCAGATTCCCGCCTGGTACGACGAAGCCGGCAACGTCTACGTCGCCCGCAGCGAGGAAGAGGCTCAGAAGCAGGCAGGCGAAGGCGTGAAGCTCACGCGCGACGCCGACGTGCTCGATACCTGGTTCTCCTCCGCCCTCGTCCCCTTCTCTACGCTCGGCTGGCCCGAGCCGCAGGGCGACGACCGCACAGCGTACGACCTCTACCTGCCGAGCACCGTGCTCGTCACCGGCTACGACATCATCTTCTTCTGGGTCGCCCGCATGGTCATGATGACCAAGCACTTCACGGGCCGCGTGCCGTTCCACAACGTGTACATCCACGGTCTCGTGCGCGATGCCGAAGGCAAGAAGATGTCCAAGTCCGAAGGCAACACGCTCGACCCGCTCGACATCATTCAGGGCATCGGTCTTGAAGACCTCGTGAAGAAGAACACGATGGGCCTGCGCCAGCCCGAAAAGGCCCCGCAGGTTGAAAAGAAGCTTCGCAAGAACTATCCGGAAGGCATCGCCGCTCACGGCGCGGACGCCCTCCGCTTCACGATGGCCGCCTATGCAACGCTCGGTCGCAACGTCAACTTCGACCTCAAGCGCGCCGAAGGCTACCGCAACTTCTGCACGAAGCTCTGGAATGCCACCCGCTTCGTACTGATGAACGTCGAAGGACAGGACTGCGGCATCGGCGCCACCGCTAACGAACCGATGACGTTCTCCTTCGTCGACCGCTGGATCCTGAGCGAGCTCGAAAAGACCGTCCGTGACGTTCGTCAGGCCTATGCCGACTATCGTCTCGACGTTGCCGCCAATGCCATCTACTCCTTCGTCTGGAACGAGTACTGCGACTGGTACCTTGAGCTCACCAAAGTCCAGCTCAAGGGCAACGAAGCGTCCTGCCGCGCCACGCGTCACACGCTCGTGACGGTGCTCGAAACGGTTCTGCGCCTCGCCCATCCGATCATTCCGTTCATCACGGAAGAACTCTGGCAGAAGGTCTCCGTCATCGCAGGCACCCGCGCCGAAGATGAGGAAACCTCCGTCATGGTGCAGGCCTACCCCACCTTTGACGAAGCCCGCCTTGATACTGAAGCCGAAGCCCGCATGAACGCGGTCAAGGCCATGATCGATGCCGTGCGCAACCTGCGCAGCGAAATGCAGCTTCCGCCCGCCAAGCGCATCCCGCTCGTCATCGCCGGTCCCGAAGCACAGTGCCTCGAAGCCGCCCCGTACATTCAGTCCCTCGCCCGCCTGGAGGCCGTCGAACACGTTGAGGACATGAACGGTGCAAACGAAGGCTCGATCGCTCCCGTGGCCATCGTCGGCGACTTCAAGCTGATGCTCAAGGTTGAAATCGACCTCGCCGCCGAACGCGACCGTCTCACGAAGGAAGTCACCCGCCTCGAAGGCGAAGTCGCCAAGTGCGAAGCCAAACTTGGCAACGAACGCTTTGTTGCCCGCGCCCCAGCTCAGGTGGTCGAAACGGAAAAGAAGCGTCTTGCCGACTTCACCGCTCTGCTTGTCAAAGTTCGCGAACAGCTTGAACGCCTGCCGCAATCCTGAGCAACTGGAAAATTTTGCGATAATTAAAGGATCTTTCTGCAACACCATCACAGAAAGATCCTTTTTTCATTTGAAGTCCTCCTCCACCATGGCGCTTCGCATCAATCTCCGCAAAATTCGTCCTGGTTACATTCTCAAGCCTCGAGGCAAAAATCTGAAGTTCGTCTACTACGTCCGCTGTGGACTACGGCATTTCGTCCCCTCCTTTTGGCTTCGACGACACAAGGCCGAGTTGCTTGCAACTTTGGATGCACGAACCGACAAAGAACAAATTCTTGACCGCGTCAATTACTACAACAAACTGACGGGAATACGAGAACTCTCCGGGCTTACGCATGTCAGCAACGTCACCAACAGCAACGGCACCTACAACTGCGACGCCTTCGAGTTCACACGCTACTTTTCTCCTGATCTTCTTCTGGACAAGCACTTTGGCGACTGGACCACGATCTGTGAAACCCCGAGCATCGTGAAGACGCGCCCTCTGTCCGGAGACAACATCAACAATGTCATCCTCAATCTCGACAAGGTCCGTCACTTTGTATTTCTGAAGGACAAGAGCACTTTTGCCTCCAAATGGGACAAGGCTGTCTTTCGAGGAGCGGCCTATCAACCGCATCGCCGACGCTTCATGGAAAAATTTTTCGGCCACCCTCTAGTCGACTGCGGGAATACGGCAGAGAAAAGTGACCTTCCCAAGGAGTGGAGCGCCCCTCTCATCACGCTCTACGACCATCTGAAGTACAAGTTCGTCATTTCACTCGAAGGTACCGACGTCGCTAGCAATTTAAAGTGGGTTATGTCCTCCAACTCGGTTGCCGTGATGCCTCGTCCCAAATATGAAAGTTGGTTCATGGAAGGGCGACTGCAACCGGGAGTCCACTACATTGAAATCAAGGACGATTACTCCGATCTGGAAGACAAGATTCAGTACTACAGTACACATGTTGAAGAAGCAGAAGCCATCATCCGCAATGCCCATGCGTTTGTAGAACAATTCCGTGACAAGGAACGGGAAGAGCTGATTTCCATTCTGGTGTTGGAGAAGTACTTCCGTCATACCAAGCAATAAAGAGAAAACCCGGGATCAATACCGGGTTTTCTCTTTTTTGCAAGCATCTTACGGAACGATCCTCAACTCCTTCAAAGCGCTCCAGACTTCGTCCATCGTCAGCGCATTCAAACAATCCGAATGACTGTCACGATGATTTAGGCAACCCATTCCCCCCTGACACTTGCAGTGTTTTTTGAGAAGGATGACATTGCCTCGCCGCTGTGGCACGCCGTCATTCCGAGAAGCAAATGGCTTTGTCTGCCCCCTGCCCCAAGGCCCCCATGCTGTAGGATCGCTAGATCCGAACAGCGTAACAATAGGCACCCCCGTAGACGATGCCACATGCGTAGTACCGGTATCGGGTCCAACAAACCCCTTCGAGCGTGCTATCAGTTCCGCTGTCTGTCCAAAGCTCAATTTCCCCGCAAGAATGACAGCATCGGCTCCCTCAGGAACAATGTCCCGAATTGCCGCCAGTTCACTTGCATTGTTTCCTCCCGTCAAAACAACCTTCAAACCCGCGTCGTTCAAACGCCTGACAAGAGCACTCCAATTATTCGAAGGCCAAGCCTTGTAGGCATATCGCGGCATGGGATGCAACACGACGTACGGCACGTCAAAACAAGCCTCTGCGGGCAACTGTGCATGCGGTTGCGGCACATAAGGTGCCTTTGCGGGCTCAGCTCCTGTTGCCGTAAGAAGCGAATCCAACTGAAGGATCTTCGGGCCTGGAACCTCCTGCACATGCTTCGTGAGGAGCATCTTTTTCCACCAGTTGCGCTTGCTGAACCCCGGCGTAAAACCGATGCGCTCCTGAGCCATGAAAAAGCCGTAAAGCCCCGGTCTAGTACCTGTTTGCGTTACAAACGCCAGATCATAATTATTCCAATGGGCAACCATCCAGCGGAACTGCTCCCATTTACCGGGGCGCTCCGGCACAGTCAGAATCTCATCGATTGTTTCAATGCCTTCGAGCACCCCTTCAACGCTGTCAAACACAAGATACGTGATGTGTGCATCCGGCCAAAGCTCACGGATGCGTACGGACAGTGAGGCCGAAATCAGCGCATCACCGAAATAACGGAAATTGATGACCAG
>OBLF01002160.1_pt1 | contig 13938 bp, 10 predicted proteins | sample 1519231 | NCBI WGS metagenome assembly OBLF01 (sample SAMEA2602895, study PRJEB22501) | metagenome | reverse complement strand
AAAATTTACGGGTATGGAAACATATCCGTAAATTTAAAACCGATAGTTAGATAAAACTAATTTACAAGGGGATCTGAGGATGTTAGAAGCTGAAATCATAGCACACTGCGCGCCTACGCTGGCAGGAATCAAAACTGCAAACATGTTTACTTACACACCTGGGAACAGGGATGATCTTCAAAAAGAAATTGAAGAGGAAAATGAAAAACTGAATAACAGAGGCGTTTTTGTGGAAGTACTCAGAAGAAGCGAGCATAAAGCACTTGTTTATGTATATCGTAAGAAAAGACTGCAGCAGGATTTAAGCTGTGAGGGTGCATGCACTTTGCTGAAAAACTGTGGTTATGAGTGTCAGGAAGCTGACTGCTGTATCCGAAAGCTACAGGAGCGCTTCTTTGAAAATGAATGTTTTCCTCATGAAGTAGGTTTGTTTCTTGGATATCCGCTGGATGATGTGACAGGTTTTATCGAACAGAAGGGTAAAAATTACAAGTGTTGCGGCATCTGGAAAGTATACGGGGATGAACAGCAGACCCGGATCCTTTTCCGTAAATTGAAGAGATGCTCGGAAATCTACAGACGTTTGTTTGCAGACGGACGCTCAATCCTTCAGTTGACCGTTGCAGCATAAAGAAGAAAGGATAAGGTAAAGTAAGATGAGTAAAGTAGCAGTAGTTTATTGGAGTTCCACGGGAAACACAGAATCTATGGCAAATGCTGTTGCAGAAGGTGCAAAGGCAGCAGGCGCAGAAGTAACTGCTTTTGAAGCTTCCGATTTCTCCGCTGATAAAATGGATGAGTTTGATGCAATCGCATTTGGCTGTCCGGCTATGGGCGATGAAGTTCTTGAGGAAGACGAATTTGAACCAATGTTCAGCTCCTGCGAAGCAAAGCTTTCCGGCAAAAAACTCGGACTTTTCGGTTCCTATGGATGGGGAGACGGAGAATGGATGCATGATTGGGAAGAAAAATGCAAAGAAGACGGTGCAGTTCTTGTATCCGACGGTGTCATTTGCCAGGAAGAACCAGATGACGATGCAGTAGAAAGCTGCAAAGCACTTGGCAAGGCACTTGCATAATCTTATAAAACTGAATATAACGATGCGAGAAGAAGTCGGGAACCGGTGTCAGGTTTCCGACTTTTTGACGAAATGCCTGAAATTTCCGTAATACGTTCACAAAACCTACATAAATCTCTGCTAATATAAAGAAAAAGTAAAACTGTTGATGGAGGTAGGAATAATGGAAGCCCCGAAGATTCTTGTAGTAGATGATGAAAGCCGTATGCGCAAGCTTGTAAAAGATTTCCTTGAGAAGAAAAATTTTCACGTACTGGAAGCCGGTGACGGTGAAGAGGCAATGGACATTTTTTATAAAGAAAAAGATATCGCGCTGTTGATACTTGATGTAATGATGCCGAAGATGGATGGATGGGAGGTGTGCCGTGAAATCCGCAAAAACTCCAAAGTGCCGATCATTATGCTGACAGCCAGAGGAGATGAGCGGGATGAACTTCTCGGATTTGAACTGGGCGTGGATGAATATATTTCAAAGCCGTTCAGTCCGAAAATCCTTGTTGCACGCGTGGAGGCAATCCTTCGAAGAACCGGTCAGGATGCCGGTAATGATGTACTTTCCGCCGGAGGAATTGTAATCGACAAATCTGCACATCAGGCTACCGTAGATGGCAGGCAGATGGAACTGAGTTTCAAAGAATTTGAACTTCTGACATATTTCCTTGAAAATCAGGGAATTGCCCTTTCCAGAGAGAAAATCCTAAATTCTGTGTGGAACTATGATTATTTTGGTGATGCACGTACCATTGACACCCATGTCAAGAAACTGCGAAGCAAAATGGGCGATAAAGGAGAATACATTAAGACTGTCTGGGGAATGGGATACAAATTTGAGGTAGATGCACAATGAAAAAACCACAGAGATCTGGTGTGAAAGAAAAAAAGAAAAAATTTCACCAACTGCGTCTGCAGATCTCGGTCTGGTTTATCGGGCTTTTACTTCTTTCCATGGTCATAACGACTGTGATCAACGGCCTGTTTCTGGAGCATTATTACATCAGCAAAAAAACGGAGGTGCTACAGGAAGCGGTCGAGAATCTGGAGGATCTTAAAGTCGAAACTGCATCGGACGGAAGCAGCAGTGCAGAAGTTTCAGATGCAATGTTTAAGGGCAGTTCCGAGAATAACCTGACCTGGATCGTGATCACTGCGGACGGACAGACTGTATGTGCGGTAGGAAGTAATGAAGATCTTCTGGAGGCGCGGCTGGTAGGATATGTGTATGATCTTGATAAGAAGAAAGACCATGCAAAAGTGATTCAGCAGAATGATAGTTATGTGATCCAGCAGGTGAGTGACCGCTTTGCCGGCATGGAATACGTGGAAAGCTGGGGCGAGATGGATAACGGCTGTTATTTCCTGATTCGTACACCGCTGGAAAGCATTCGGGAGAGCGTTTCCATATCCAATAAATTCTATTTCTATGTCGGCATTATGATCATTGTCATCAGTGGCCTTGTAATCTGGTTTGTGACGAAGCGCATCACACGTCCGATCAGTGAATTGACGCTTCTTTCTACGAAGATGAGTGATCTGGATTTTGAAGCAAAATATCAGAGTCATTCCGGCAATGAAATCGATGAACTGGGCGAGAATTTTAACCGGATGTCAGAACAGCTTGAAAAGACAATTTCCGAACTGAAATCCGCGAACAATCAGCTTCAGAAAGATATTGAGAACAAAGAACGAATCGATCAGATGAGACAGGAGTTTCTGAATAATGTATCTCATGAGTTAAAGACACCGATCGCGTTGGTACAGGGTTATGCAGAAGGTCTGAAAGAAAATATTTCCGAAGATCCGGAGAGCAGGGAATTTTACTGTGATGTCATTATGGATGAAGCCGGTAAGATGAACAAACTTGTCCGTAATCTTCTCACTTTGAATCAGCTGGAATCCGGAAGGGATGAGATGACGGTAGAGCGCTTTGATATTGTGAGCGTAATCCGTGGTGTCCTGCAGTCGATGGATATCATGATCCAGCAAAAAGAAGCGAAAGTAAGCTTCAATGCTGATAAGCCGGTTTATGTATGGGCAGATGAATTCAAGATTGAAGAAGTTGTAACGAACTATACAAGTAATGCACTGAATCATCTGGATGGAGAAAAAGAAATTGAGATTCGTGTATTTACGGAAGGCGACCATGTGAAAGTTACTGTATTTAATACAGGTAGGCCGATACCGGAAGCAGATGTCCCGAATCTCTGGAACAAGTTCTACAAGGTAGATAAGGCAAGAACGAGAGAGTACGGCGGAAGTGGTATTGGTCTGTCGATTGTCAAGGCAATCATGGAAGGACTCCATCAGCAATACGGTGTCAAAAACTATGACAATGGTGTTGAATTCTGGTTCACATTAGATAAGAAGAATCAGTAAAACCGTACAAAATGGGACAGATGTGAAGAAATAGCTTTGCATCTGTCTTTTTTTGGGGTATACTTGTAAATATTCGATAAAGACAGGGTGTGAGAGACAATGATTGGAATTATTGATTATGATGCAGGCAATATCCGCAGCGTAGAAAAGGCACTTGCGTATCTGGGAGAGGAAACCGTTGTTTCCAGAGATCCACAGGTGCTTTTAAAATCAGATAAGGTGATTCTTCCGGGTGTCGGAAGCTTCGGACAGGCAATGGAGAATCTTCACAGATACAATCTGGTTCCGGTAATTAAAGAAATGGTAAAGAATAACACACCATTTCTTGGAATCTGTCTGGGATTGCAGCTTCTTTTTGAGAGCAGCGAAGAGACTCCGGGAGTAGAGGGACTTGGTATCCTGAAGGGCCGTATATTAAGAATTCCACCGTCGGAGGGGCTTAAGATTCCACATATGGGCTGGAATTCTCTTCATCTTCAGAATGATGGCAGACTGTTTCGTGGTATTCCGGAAGACACGTATGTATATTTTGTACATTCTTATTATTTGCAGGCGGAAGATCCGCAGATTGTCAAAGCTGTGACTGATTACAGTACAACGATCCATGCATCTGTAGAGAAAGACAATGTATTTGCTTGCCAGTTCCATCCGGAGAAAAGCAGCAAATACGGACTGAAAATACTGGAAAATTTTGCAAAGCTTGAAAAGGAGGGAATCTGAGATGTTTACAAAAAGAATCATTCCCTGCCTGGATGTCAATAAGGGACGTGTTGTAAAGGGTGTAAATTTCGTGGATCTCAAAGATGCCGGTGATCCGGTTGAGATTGCGAAGGCCTATGATGCAGCCGGTGCAGATGAGCTTGTTTTTCTTGATATTACGGCATCCTGCGAGCAGCGTGAGACAGTAGTTGATATGGTACGCAAAGTTGCTGCCTGTGTATTTATCCCTTTTACAGTAGGTGGCGGCATCCGCACGGTCGATGATTTTAAGATGCTTCTCCGTGAAGGCGCGGACAAGATTTCAGTAAATTCCGCGGCAATCGACCGTCCGGAATTGATTCGTGAGGCGGCTGAGAAATTTGGCAGCCAGTGCGTGGTACTTGCAATTGATGCAAAGAGAAGACCGGACGGAGGCTGGAATATCTACAAACATGGCGGACGTCTGGACACAGGACTGGATGCCATTGAATGGGCCAGGAAAGCTGAAGTACTCGGTGCCGGTGAAATTCTCCTTACCAGCATGGACTGTGACGGAACAAAAGCCGGATATGACATTGAGCTTACACGTGCGATCGCGGATGCAGTCAGTATTCCGGTCATTGCTTCCGGCGGTGCAGGAACGCTTGAACATTTTTATGATGCACTGACAGAGGGTGGCGCGGATGCCGCGCTGGCAGCATCTTTATTCCATTACAAAGAACTGGAGATCCGTCAGGTGAAGGAGTATCTGGCAGGCAGGGGAATCTCCGTAAGAAGATAAGAGGTGAAGGAAAATGGCTCCTTTGTCAGGAGAATGGCTGGAAGCCCTGAAAGGTGAATTCCATCAGCCATATTATGTAAAATTATATAAAACCGTCATGCAGGAATATCAGTCACGAAAGATTTTTCCTCCGGCAGATGATATGTTCAATGCATTTCATTTTACACCGTTAAGTCAGGTAAAGGTTGTGATACTTGGACAGGATCCGTATCACAATGACGGACAGGCACATGGACTTTGTTTTTCTGTAAAAAAGGATGTAGAGATCCCGCCGTCACTGGTGAACATTTATCAGGAACTTCATGATGATCTTGGCTGTTATATCCCGGATAACGGTTATCTGGAAAAATGGGCAAGACAGGGTGTACTGATGCTGAACACGGTACTGACTGTGCGTGCACATCAGGCTAATTCACACAGAGGAATCGGATGGGAGCAGTTTACAGATGCGGCGATCCGTATCCTCAATGAGCAGGACAGACCGATCGTATTTCTTCTGTGGGGACGTCCGGCACAGATGAAAAAATCAATGCTCAATAACCCGAAACATCTGATTCTGGAAGCACCTCATCCGAGCCCGCTTTCTGCATACAGAGGTTTTTTCGGATGCAGACATTTCAGCAAGACAAATGAATTTTTAATTCAGAACGGTCTGGAGCCGATTGACTGGCAGATCGAAAATAAAACACAACAGGAAATCAAGGAGTAAACATGGGTCAGAAGAACAATCTTGTAAAAAATGCATCTTTTCTGATGATTGCGGCGATGATCTCGAAGGTCATCGGTCTTCTCTATAAGAGTCCGCTTTCGTCGATCGTAGGCAATATGGGAATGGGATATATCAGTCTTGCCCAGAATGCCTATATGATTCTTCTGATGATCGCCTCTTTCAGTATTCCGCAGGCGGTGTCGAAACTGATTTCAGAACGAATAGCTTTAAAAGATTACAAAAATGCACAGAAGATTTTTCGCGGTTCTCTGATCTATGCAGCAATCGTAGGAGGAATTGTGGCGCTGGTGTGTCTGTTTGGGGCGAGATTTATTATCCCGAGCAATCAGCCAAATGCGATACTGGCACTTCAGATTTTATCACCGACAATTTTTCTGTCCGGTATCCTCGGAGTGTACAGAGGATATTTTCAGGCATATCGTAATATGATGCCGACTTCGATCTCGCAGATTCTGGAGCAGATCTTTAATGCGGCAGTCAGCCTGATTGCTGCATGGATGTTTATCAGATATTTTGCAGACGGCAGTGACGGAAGCTTGGCTAAATGGGGCGCAGCCGGTTCGACAGTAGGTACGACTGCAGGTGTTGTCATTGCGCTTTTGTTTATGTTGATGGTATATGGTGTTAACCGAAGGGCAATCCGAAGAAGAGTGGACAGAGACCGTGTCCACAAAGAAGAATCTTATGGAGAGATCCTGAGACTGATCATTCTTATCGTTTCCCCGATCATCTTAAGTTCTTTTATTTACAATATTAACGGCTATCTGAATGGTGTTCTGTATTCTGAAATCATGGGTAAACACGGTGTGGATGCAGATACAATCAGTATGTTATATGCAGAATATGCGACATACTTTATGAGCATCATCAATATTCCACTGACACTTTCCAGCGCGGCACCGACTTCCATGATTCCGGAAGTTTCCGCATTGTATGCGACCGGCGATATTGATGAGACAAGAAGAAGAGTAGATCAGACAGTACAGCTTTCTATGTTCATTTCCATTCCATGTGCGGTAGGGCTTGCCGTACTGGCGCAGCCGATTGTGTCGCTTCTTTTTCATGGAACGAACGGTGTGGCAGGACAGCTCCTTATGATGGGTTCTTTTACCATCCTTCTGAATGGCATGTCTAATATTTCAAACGGTGTTCTTCAGGGAATCGGTAAACCGAAGATCCCGATGATAACAGCAGCTGTGGCACTTGTGGTTGACGTGGTTGTAGTAGTAGTGCTTCTGATGTTTACGAATCTTGGTATTTACGCACTGCTGGTAGCGATGATTGTTTATGCAATCGTGGTATGTGTGCTGAATGATTTCTTTATGAAAAAATATCTGGATTATAAGAATCCGTGGAAAGCAGCATATGTAAGTCCGATCGTTGCATCTGCCGTGATGGGTGTTGTGGCAGCAGGTGTGTATTATGGACTGCATGTACTGCTTCCATCCAATATCATCTGTCTCGGTGTGGCAATCATTCTGGCAGCTATGGCATATTTTCTGGTATACATTCTCGTGGACAAAACAGCATCCGAGAGACTTTCCAGAATGCCGGGTGGTGCCTATCTCGTCAGAATTGCCCAGAAGATCAGACGATAGGTGGAAGATGACCTGATAATAAGAAAAAATAAGGAATATCTGCTGAACAGAGGGCAGATATTCTTTTTATTTGTAAAGTTTGATAATCAAACAAAGTTATGCCGTGGGATGTGAGACAAATTGTGAAAGTTGGTCATTGTCATTTGTAAAACTTTGTCGTATAATGTTACGGAATTGGATTTTGAAAATACTTTTAATAAGAAGAAACACGTTATATTCATATCTGAAGATACAGATTTATGACGAGGAGGGCGATTTATTGAATACATACACATTGGGAATTGACATCGGATCTACGACAGTAAAGATCGCGATTCTTGATGAAAATGAAAAGCTGTTATTTGCAGATTACGAACGACATTTTGCAAATATTCAGGAGACACTGGCAGATCTTCTGGAAAAAGCACATGCACAGCTGGGAGAGATGACACTCAGTCCGGTAATCACTGGCTCCGGCGGACTGACGCTGGCAAATCATCTGGAAATCCCATTTGTGCAGGAGGTAATCGCTGTATCTACATCCTTACAGAAGATTGCACCGCAGACAGACGTTGCAATCGAGCTTGGTGGTGAGGATGCAAAGATCATTTATTTTGAAGGCGGAAATATTGAGCAGCGAATGAATGGTATCTGTGCCGGTGGTACAGGTTCCTTTATTGACCAGATGGCATCACTTCTGCAGACAGATGCTACCGGTCTGAACGAATATGCAAAGAATTACAAGGCACTTTATCCGATCGCTGCACGATGCGGTGTATTTGCGAAGACGGATATCCAGCCGCTGATCAATGAAGGTGCGACGAAAGAAGACCTTTCTGCATCTATTTTCCAAGCAGTTGTCAATCAGACGATTTCCGGTCTTGCCTGTGGTAAGCCAATCCGTGGACATGTGGCATTTCTGGGCGGTCCGCTGCATTTCCTTTCTGAGTTAAAAACTGCGTTTATCCGTACGCTGAAACTGGACGATGAGCATACGATCGTGCCGGAGAATTCTCATCTGTTTGCGGCTATTGGTTCTGCACTGAATGCAAAAGAGGATGTCAAGGTTTCTCTTATTGAACTGAAAGACAGACTGCGCCACTCCATCAAACTTGACTTTGAAGTAGAGCGTATGGAACCTCTGTTTGCGACAGAACAGGATTATGAAGAATTTAATAAGAGACAGTCTTCCTACAAGGTTACGACGGGAGATCTGGCTTCCTATAAAGGAAACTGTTACCTTGGTATTGATGCAGGATCAACGACGACAAAGACTGCACTGGTAGGAGAGGACGGAAGTCTTCTGTATTCTTTCTACAGCAACAACAATGGAAGCCCACTCAAGACTGCAATTCGTTCTATTCAGGAAATTTATACGAAACTCCCGAAAAAAGCGAAGATTGCTTATGCATGTTCTACCGGTTATGGAGAGGCGCTGATCAAGGCAGCACTCCTTCTTGATGAGGGCGAGGTTGAGACTGTTTCTCATTATTATGCCGCTGCATTTTTTGATCCGGAAGTAGACTGTATTCTCGACATCGGTGGTCAGGATATGAAATGTATCAAGATCAAGAACCAGACCGTAGACAGTGTACAGCTTAATGAAGCATGCTCCTCCGGCTGTGGTTCCTTTATCGAGACATTCGCAAAATCCCTGAATTACAGTGTGCAGGATTTTGCAAAGGCAGCTCTTTATGCAAAACATCCGATTGATCTGGGAACACGCTGTACCGTATTTATGAACTCAAAAGTAAAACAGGCACAAAAGGAAGGTGCAGAAGTATCTGATATCTCTGCGGGTCTGGCTTACTCTGTTATCAAGAACGCTCTTTACAAAGTTATCAAAGTTTCCGATGCGACTGAACTTGGCAGACATATCGTTGTACAGGGTGGTACCTTTTACAATGACGCTGTTCTTCGAAGCTTTGAACGTATTGCCAACTGTGAAGCCATCCGTCCGGATATTGCAGGTATTATGGGAGCTTTTGGTGCGGCACTGATTGCAAGAGAGCGTTATGAAGATGGCAAAGAGACCACAATGCTTTCCATTGACAAGATCAATGAACTGAAATATACAACATCTATGGCGAACTGCCGCGGATGTACCAACAACTGCCGTCTGACGATCAACAAATTCACCGGCGGACGTCAGTTTGTCAGCGGAAACCGCTGCGAACGAGGCATCGGTAAAGAAAAGAACAAAGATCACGTTCCGAATCTTTATGAATATAAATACAAACGACTGTTTTCCTACGAACCGCTCAGTGCGGATCAGGCAACCAGAGGTCAGGTAGGTATTCCGCGTGTCCTGAACATGTTCGAAAACTATCCGTTCTGGTATACATTCTTTACAAAACTGAAATACGAGGTTGTACTTTCGCCGACTTCTACCCGTAAGATTTATGAGCTGGGTATTGAGTCTATTCCAAGTGAATCCGAATGTTATCCGGCAAAACTGGCACACGGTCATGTGAGCTGGCTGATCAAAAAAGGTGTGAAATTTATTTTCTATCCCTGTGTACCATATGAGCGTAATGAGTTCCCGGATGCAGTCAATCATTACAACTGTCCGATCGTCACGTCTTATGCGGAGAATATCAAGAACAATGTGGACGAATTGAAAGATCCGAGCATTAAATTTATGAATCCGTTCATGGCATTTACGACGGAAGCAATCCTTACAGACCGTCTTGTCGAAGTGTTTAAAGATATTCCGGCAGAAGAGGTCAAAGCAGCAGCCCATGCTGCCTGGGAAGAACTGGCACAGGCGCGTAAAGATGTTCAGAAAAAGGGCGAAGAGACCATTCAGTATCTGAAAGAGACAGGAAGACGCGGTATTGTACTTGCCGGCCGTCCGTACCATATCGACCCGGAAATTCATCATGGTATTCCGGACCTGATCAACAGCTATGGTATTGCGGTGCTGACAGAAGATTCTGTTTCACACCTCGGGGAAGTAGAGCGCCCGATCCGTGTCAATGACCAGTGGATGTATCACTCCCGTCTGTATGCGGCAGCAAACTATGTCAAAACACAGGATAATCTGGATCTGATCCAGCTGAACTCCTTTGGCTGTGGTCTGGACGCAGTTACTACAGATGAAGTTTATGAGATCCTTGACAGAAGCGGCAAGATCTATACCTGCTTAAAAATCGATGAAGTTAATAATCTCGGCGCGGCACGTATCCGTGTACGTTCCCTTCTGGCTGCGCTCCGTGCAAAAGACGCACAGCACAAAGAACGTGAGATCAGACCGTCCTCTATCGAAAAAGTAGTATTTACCAAACAGATGCGTAAGGATTATACGATCCTCTGCCCGCAGATGTCACCATTTCATTTCGGAATCTTACAGGCGGCATTTAATACCTGCGGTTATCACCTGGAAGTCCTTCCGAATGACAACAAACATGCGGTAGATGTGGGACTGAAATATGTAAACAATGATGCATGCTATCCTTCTCTGATGGTAGTCGGTCAGGTTATGGATGCCCTTCTTTCCGGCAAATATGACTTGAATAAGACGGCTGTCATCATGTCACAGACGGGTGGTGGATGTCGTGCATCCAACTATATTGCGTTTATCCGCCGTGCATTAAAGAAAGCAAATATGGAACAGGTTCCGGTTATTTCCATCAACTTAAGTGGTCTGGAAAGCAATCCGGGATTTAAATTGACACTTCCGCTTATCAAACGTATCTGCTATGGAGCGGTATTTGGCGATATTCTGATGAAATGTGTTTACCGTATGCGTCCATATGAGGTGGAGCCGGGAATTGTCAACCGTAAGCATAAAATCTGGGAACAGAGGGTAATCTCTTTCCTGGAGGGAAGCAGTGTCAGCCATGGTCAGTTTAAGAAGATGTGCCGTGAGATGGTACATGAGTTTGATATGATTCCGGTTACCGGAGAGAAGAAGCCAAGAGTTGGTATCGTCGGAGAGATTCTTGTCAAATTTCTTCCGGCAGCAAACAATCATCTGGCAGAACTTCTGGAAGCAGAGGGTGCCGAGGCGGTATGCCCGGATCTGATAGACTTTATCAATTACTGCTTCTACAATCAGAACTTCAAATCCGAGTTCCTTGGATTTAAGAAAAATAAAGCAACAATCGCAAACTGGGGAATCAAAGCTATCGAATGGCTCAGAGGACCGGCAAATGAAGCTCTTGCACAGAGCCGCCACTTTACACCGTCTGCCAATATTGCAGATCTGGCAAAGATGGCAGAGACGATCGTATCTCCGGGTAACCAGACAGGTGAGGGATGGTTCCTGACAGGTGAGATGATGGAGTTGATTCACGGCGGTGTACCGAACATTGTCTGCATCCAGCCGTTTGCATGCCTTCCGAACCATATCGTAGGAAAGGGAGTTATCAAGGCAATCCGCAGGGAACATCCGGAAGCAAACATCGTTGCGATCGATTATGACCCGGGTGCAAGTGAAGTCAACCAGCTGAACCGAATCAAACTGATGTTGTCGACAGCACAGAAGAATTTAAAAAGAAAAAAGAATTAAAAAGGCAGTAAAATTGAAAAAGACAATAAAGAAAATAGTAGTCGTTGCAATATTATTTCTGGTATTGTCTGCCTGCATCGGGGTTACTGTTCAGGCGGCAACCCGGGTGCTGTATGTCGGCAGAACTTACAGCATCAATGTGAAGGGCGGTTATAAATGGTACAGTACAAATAAAAGAATCGTAAGAGTTAATTCAAAAACCAAAAAGATCACACCGCGAAAAGCAGGGACTACATACATAAAAGGTGTGAAAAAGGTACATAATAAAAAAATTGTCAAAAAAATCAAAGTTATAGTAAAGAAACCTTACCTGAATAAAAAGAAGGCGACTGTAACTGTGGGAAAGAAACTGACACTGAAACTGAGAGGTATGGTAGTTACCCGCTGGACATCGTCCAACAAAAAAATTGCTACAGTATCCTCGTCCGGTGTTGTTAAGACCCGGAAAAGCGGAACAGTAAAAATTACGGCGACCGGGAAAGATAAGAAGAAATACACCTGTGTGCTCAAAGTCAACGTAAAACCGAAACAGATAGTTCCTACGGCAACGCCGACACCGGAGCCGACAAAAGCACCGGAAAATCATACGTCTTATATGATTGCTCATCGTGGAGATACATCAACTGCACCGGAAAATACAATGGCTGCTTTTCAGAGCGCGCTTCTTCGAGGCTATAAAGCAGTAGAAACGGATGTGCAGTTTACGAAGGACAATGTGCCGGTAATATTGCATGATTCCACGATAAACAGAACTTCCAACGGAAGTGGAAGAATTATGGATCTTACGTTCGACGAAGTCAGACAATATGATTTCGGTTCCTGGAAATCTGAAGCATATGCGGATGAAAAGATTCCGAGTTTTCAGGAATTTATCGAATTCTGTAAGGAAAATTCCGTCCATCCTTATATTGAACTGAAAACTACGATTACGCAGAATGATATTGAGAAGATACAGAATCTTCTGGAAATAGTCAGCGCAGCCGGAATGCAGAAAGATGTTTCCTGGTTTTCATTCAGTTATAACCTGGTAGAAATGGTAAAAGACGTGGATCCGACTGCAGATATAGGGGTCGTACTGCATGGAGGAGATGTGGTGACTGAACAGTTTATAGAGAAGATGAAAAATCTCAAAACAGGATTGAATACAGTCTTTTTCAGTCATTATGCAAGAAAGATCACACCAGTTGTTTTGGAAAGATGCAAAGAGGAACAGATCCAACTGGTAGCCCGCGATATTAAAAACATACAGTCGCTGTATGCACTGAATCTGTATTACAGAGCAGCATTTGCAGATGGATTCTAGTATTTCAACAGAAAGAGGAAATATATGGCAAAGTATACATTAATGAAAACGGAGGGGCGTGCGAAGCGTGCGCAGTTTGAGACTGTGCATGGCACGATCCAGACGCCTGTGTTTATGAATGTGGGAACGATCGGTGCGATCAAAGGTGCCGTTTCTACACAGGATCTTTATGAGATCGGAACACAGGTGGAGCTTTCCAATACTTATCATTTGCATGTCCGCCCGGGCGATAAGATCGTCAAACAGCTCGGCGGTCTGCATAAGTTTATGAACTGGGAGAGACCGATACTGACAGATTCCGGCGGGTTCCAGGTGTTTTCGCTTGCAAAGCTTCGCAAGATCAAAGAAGAAGGTGTACATTTCCAGTCACATATTGACGGACATAAGATCTTTATGGGACCGGAAGAAAGCATGCAGATCCAGTCTAACCTGGGATCCACGATCGCGATGGCATTCGATGAATGTCCGAGCAGCGTGGCAGACAGAGATTATGTACAGAAATCTGTAGAACGTACGACACGCTGGCTTGCGCGATGCAAAAAAGAAATGGCACGTCTCAACAGTCTGTCGGACACCATCAATAAAGAACAGCTTCTGTTTGGTATCAACCAGGGGGCTGTATACGAAGATATCCGTATTGAACATGCAAAAGAGATTGCAAAGATGGATCTGGACGGATATGCAGTCGGCGGACTTGCAGTTGGCGAGACACATGAAGAAATGTATCGTATTCTTGATACAGTCGTACCGTATCTTCCACAGGATAAGCCAACCTATCTTATGGGTGTCGGAACCCCGGCAAACATTCTGGAAGGTGTCGATAGAGGTATTGATTTCTTTGACTGCGTATATCCAAGCCGTAACGGCCGCCATGGACATGTAT
>OBLF01002144.1_pt1 | contig 14041 bp, 14 predicted proteins | sample 1519231 | NCBI WGS metagenome assembly OBLF01 (sample SAMEA2602895, study PRJEB22501) | metagenome | reverse complement strand
CTCAAGGCATGGCCTATGCCCCGGCCCGGCAGCAGGCGGCGGAGGAGCTGGGCGCTCCCCCGCAGATGCTCTCCCGCCCCAACGACATTCTGGCCATCGAGTACCTGAAGGCCCTGCGGCGGCAGAAGGCTCCCATGGAGCCGCTGGCCGTCCTGCGTCAGGGTGCCGGCCACGACGGCACACCCTCCGGCGACACGGCCTCCGCCTCCTATCTGCGGACGCTGCTGCGCTCCGGCCGTACCGACGAGGCTCTCTCCTACCTCCCTGCTCCTGCGGCGCAGGTGCTGCGGCGGGAGCTGGCGCTGGGACAGGCCCCGGCAGACCTCTCCTATTGCCACCGGGCCATTTTAGCCCGGCTGCGGCAGCTGCGGGAGGAGGACTTCCTCCCCTATGACGGCGGCAAGGAGGGCCTGTACCACCGGTTCTATCAGGCGGTACGCACCTCCTGCTCCCCGGAGGAGCTGCTGGAGACCGCCAAAACCAAGCGCTACCCCACCTCCCGGCTGAGGCGGATGCTGCTGTCGGCGTGGCTGGATGTCACGCCCCCGGCGGGCGGCATCCCCTATCTCCGTGTGCTGGCCGCCAATGGACGGGGCCGGGATCTTCTGCGGCAGATGCAGCGGCGGGGTGTACCGGTACTGACCCGCCCCGGTGACGTGTCCCGTCTGGGGCCTGCGGCAGAAGCTCTCTTCCGCCGGGAGGCCCTTTGGACGGACCTCTACGTCCTGACCTATCCCCAGTCCTCCCGCAGCGTCTGCGGCAGCGACTGGCGCACGAACCCCATCCTTCTGTGAGGTGAATCCCCCATGAAAAAGCTACTGGCTCTGGCCATGCTGCTGGTCCTGTGTACCGTCCTGACGGGCCTGCTGACCGGCTGCAAGGTCTCCGTCGCCAACACCATGATGACAGACGGCGTCCCGAAGGTGGCCGTGACCTCCCCGGACGTCCCTGTCATCTCCACGGAGTGGACCGAGCGGCAATATACCGTCAGCGAGCAGGACGAGACAGTGCTGCTCACCGCCCGATATCAGATCCCCATGCTGACCCTCACCGGCAGTCCCGACAACAGCGACACCGCCGCCAAGAACCGGCAGGCCGCCGTGCAGCGCATCAACGACTGGTTCACCGACTGGCGGGATCAGCAGGTGGATATGCTGGACGAGATGGAGCAGATGGCCCGTGAGGAGTACGAGATCACCGGCGGAGAGCGCTGGAAAACCGAGGACTTTGTCTATCGGGATGAGGCAGAGGTCTCCTGGTGGCAGAATGAGCGCCTGCTGTGCTTCACCCTGTCCTATGTCTCCTATACCGGCGGCGCCCACCCCAGCACCTGGCGGCAGGCCGTCTCCTTCGACCTCTCCACCGGCAAGACCGTGTCCGTCACGGATCTGGCCACCGACATCAACCAACTGGAGGAGGCCGTGTACCAGCTGATCCTCCGTCAGATCCAGGACAGCGGCAACACCTCCTATTTCAGCGACTACGACAAAACGGTGCTGGACTGGATCGAGCGCAGCGTGTTCTATAACGCCAAGGGTGTGACCATCGTCTTCAACACCTACGACATCGCCCCCTATTCCGCCGGTGAGCAGACCTTCTTCATCCCCTATGATCTGGTGAAGCCCTACCTCAACGACTACGGCCTCCACCTGCTGGAGCTGGATACATAAAGCGCACAAAAAGTCAAAAACAGAGCGCCGATCCGTATGGACCGGTGCTCTGTTTCTTCTGTTTTCCTCACTCCGTAAAGTGAACGTGGGAGAAGATATGATCCTGACAGAAGCAGTGATAGCCCACGCACTTGCTGCAATACCGGAACTGCAGATCCGGATAGTCCGTATCCGTGCGGCCGCACACGGCACACTTGTGGTGATACCCCTGCTGCTTCTGCTGCTGATGGACGGCCTTCTTGAAATTCACCGCCTGCCGGGAGTGCTGATACTGCTTCCGCTGCGCCCAGCCCTGCAGGGTGGGCCATGCGAAGATCAGGAAGTTCAGCAGCGCCATGACCGGCAAAATCACGCCGCCCCAGTTCTGCACCAAAATGGCCCGAACGATGCTCACGGCGAACAGTCCCACATCGATGTAGGCCAGCCACTTCATCTTCACCGGGATGATGAACATCAGCAGCACCTGCGTATTGGGGAACAGCAGTGCAAAGGCCAGGAACATGGACAGGTTCACGTAGCTCGTCCCCGCCACCGCAAAGTTGCCGCCCGTAATGGCGCTGGCCAGCAGAGCGCCGATGACCGTCAGCAGCACGCCGCTCCAATAGTAGAGGTTAAACCGTGCCGTTCCCCACTCCCGCTCCAGCGTGGAGCCGATCCAGTAGTAGAAATACAGCTCCACCACCAGCCAGAACACACTGGTGGTACTGGGTACGAAAATGTAGGTGACGATGCGCCACACCTCACCCCGCAGCACCATCTGCGGATCAAAATACAGGAAGTTCAGGGCATTGGCGTTGGTGCCTCTGGTCAGCATAATCAGGAAAAACACCACCACATTGCCGATAACGATATAGCGCATCAGATCCGGCACGCCGAAGCGGGGATGCCGGGCGCAGAACCGGTCTGCGGCGTCATAGAGCTTTCTCAAGGGAAATTTCCTCCAAACACTTATTTTCATTCATTGTACCCCATTGTACGGAAAAAGTCATGACATTTTTTTGAATATTCCGGAGAAAATGCCGCAAAATCCCTCCAAAAGGCGTTGACAAAGCCTCGTCCGACTGGTATACTTTATAAGCCGCTTTGAATGGGTAGAAGTTTCGGCTCCCGCAGCCGACGCCCCCGACAGCGAGTCCGTTATAAAGGAAAGGCAGGTGCAACAAGTAATGCAGGCAATTATCGTGACCGGTGGTAAGCAGTACAACGTTTCCGAGGGTGATACGCTTTTCATCGAGAAGCTGGACGTCAACGCCGGCGACGCCGTGGTCTTTGATCAGGTGCTGGCCATCGTGGACGGCGAGAACTCCAAGTTCGGTACTCCCGTGGTGGAGGGTGCCAAGGTGGATGCCACCGTGGTGAAGAACGGCAAGGGCAAGAAGATCCGTATCTTCAAGTACACCCCCAAGAAGGGTTACCGCAAACGGCAGGGTCATCGTCAGCCCTACACCAAGGTGGAGATCGGCAAGATCTCTTTCTAAGGCATGACGACCGTTACATTCCTCACGGAGGATGCACGCATCATCGGGTTTGACGTGCAGGGCCACAGCGGCTGGGGAGAATCCGGCGAAGACATCGTCTGCGCCGCCATTACCAGCGCCGTCCGTCTGGTGGATGCCACCGTAAACGACGTGATGGGTCTGTGTGCTGCGGTAAAGGTGCGGGAAGCGGATGCCTCGATCTCCCTTCGGCTCCCCGGCGGACTGGCCAACACGGCCGAGTCCACCTGTCAGAATCTCCTGACGGGGCTGATGGTCTATCTGGCGCAGCTTCACGACGAATATCCCGATAACATTGAAGTTATGGAAGGCTGACCGCCCTCCTCTTCTCTACCCTTACAGAAAGGATGGTACTGAAATATGCTGAACATTGGTCTGCAATTCTTCGCCCACAAAAAAGGTATGGGCTCCACCAAGAACGGCCGTGATTCCGAGTCCAAGCGCCTGGGTCCCAAGCGTGCGGATGGTCAGCACGTTCTGGCCGGCAACATTCTGGTTCGCCAGCGTGGCACGCATATCCACGCCGGCGCCAACGTGGGCCGTGGCTCCGACGACACCCTGTTCGCCAAGGCCAACGGTGTGGTTCGCTTCGAGCGTCTGGGCAAGGATCGTAAGCAGGTTTCTGTTTACCCCGCCGAGTAAAATTTACGTTCAAAAAACCGTGGAAGCTGTGCTTCCACGGTTTTTTCCTTTCTCACGGCCGCCGCTTTTTCTCCAGCGCCTGCAGCGACAGCTCCCCCGCCAGCTTCAGCAGTGCATCCGCCATGACCCGCTCCGCCGGCAGGCCCCCGGCCTGCGCCCCTACCTTCCGGTAGAATTCGTATAGGCTCTCCTCCACCAGTATCTCCACCCGCTTCATCTATTCCACCTCCCAATTTAGATAGGTCCATTCTACACCTTTTTGTCGTTGGGGTCAAGTGACCTCATTCCATTCTTTGCTTCCTGTTATGATAACAGGGAAAGAAGGTGAGGTCATGGTCAGCGCCGCTCTGGTGGGGCAGGTGATTCAAAGCTATCGGCTCCGAAAGGGAATGTCACAGGAGGTCCTCAGCGGTCTGGCCGGTCTGGACCGCACCCATTACAGCAAAATCGAGCGTGGACTGCGGAGTCCCACCCTCGATACCCTTTTCAAAATCGCACAGGCGCTGGATATTCCGCCCAGCGATATCGTCCGGCAAATTGAGCAGCAAATATCAGAGTACCCCGAGCCATAAGCTAAAAGCCTCGCAGAGTTCGCCGTCCGCAGACGGTGAATATATAGAATCATTTTCTCTCACGACATGTGCGTGAGAGAAAATACCTCTCAGCCTGCCAGTGTGGAATTTCTGCGCCGATGGCGCAGAAATTATGCATGCAGCAGGCTGCCATCTCTTTGGGGAAAAATCCAAAAGATTTTTCCCCAGCTGAAAAAATAGCGGCAGGAACTTCGTTCCTGCCGCTATTTTTTAGCTTATCTCTTGCCTCCGCCGAAGCCTTTCCCGCTGAAGCCGCCGCCACGGCTGCCTCCGCCGGAACGGGAGCTCCCGCCGAAGCCCTTGCCGCTGAAGCCGCCGCTGCGGCTCCCGCCGCCGAAGCTCCGGGAGGGCCGGGAACCGGAAGGCCGGGAGGGTCGAGGGGTACTGGGCCGGGATCCACCGGGCCGAGGACCGCCTCCCATCGGCGGTCTGGGGCCGCCCCCCATAGGAGGCCGAGGGCCGCCGCCCATGGGCGGACGGGGGCCACGGGGCGGTGCAGGCCGCCGGGGCGGACGGGGATGCCGTCCCCAGAACACGGGATAGTACACAGGCCCGCCTACCACCACCGGGCGGCGGCGATACCGGCGATACCGCAGGCCATCCAGCAGGATCCACACCACAAAGATGCCCACCACCAGCAGCACCACAGCCGTCGCAGAGCCGGAGTCATTGCCCTGCCACGCGCCGTTATCCTCATGATCGGAATAGCTGCCGCCGCTCTGCTGACGGCCCAGCGTCTGGGCATAGAACACATCCGCCTGCCGGAAGAAGGCCAGCGCCGCTGCGTCGTAGTCCCCCTGATAGTAGGGAGCCTCCACAGCGCTCTGCAGGCCCGCCTGATAGGTGTCCGTCATGGCGTCCAGCACGTTGTCGCCCGGCGCCAAGTAGTAGTTGCTGTCCTTTACCAACAGCAGCAGCATATCATTGCCGCCCAGCCCCCACCGGGAGCCAAGCTCCGCCGCCGCCTTCTCATAGGTCCAGCCGTTCAGCGTGTCCAGCGTCGCCACGGCGATGATGGCCCGATAGTTGCTGTCCCAGCTCTGGTCATACTGCCGCAGGGAGGCCTCCGTCTCGTCCGTCAACAGGTCGGCGTCGTCCCGCAGCCAGTTGCCGTAGGATACCTGGGGCAGGTCGGCGGGCTTTTTGCTGATGCCGTAGACGCAGGAGCCCAGAATGGCCAGCACCAGCACCACCAGCGCAAAGCCACGTTTTTGATAAAATTTCATGGTAGTCTCCCTTCACGGAGAAGTCGTATCTCTCAGCTTAACCGCGCAGCTCCAGCAGCTTCTGCTTCAGTTCGCCCTCGATGCGGCCCAGCTGGGCCTCGGCCTCCCTGCGCTTGGCGGCGCCCTCCTGCTGGATGCGGGCCACCTCGTCCAGAGACTCGATGAGCTGCTGGTTGGTGTGCTGCAGCGTCTCGATGTCCACGATGGAGCGCTCGGCCTCCTTGGCGGTGGCGATGGTCCCCATCTTCAGGGTGTCGGCGTTCTTCTTCAGCAGCTCGTTGGTCATCTCCGTCACGGCGCTCTGAGCCGCCGTGGCCTGACGGCTGTGCTCCAGCCCCAGCGCCAGCACCATCTGGCTCTTCCACAGGGGAATGGTGTTCACCAGCGAGGACTGGATCTTCTCGATCATCAACGTGTCGTTGTTCTGCAGCAGCCGGGTCTGGGGGCCCATCTGCACCGACACCATCCGGGTCAGCTCCAGATCGTGGATCTTCTTTTCAAACCGGTTGCACAGGTTCACCAGATCGTTATAGGCCTGTGCATCCTCTGCCGTGCCGGACTGCTCCGCCTTCTTGCGAAGCTCCTCCAGTTCACCGCTGCGTACCTCCTCCAGCCGCTTTTTACCGGCCAGAATGTACATGGTCAGTTCCTTGTAGTACTTCAGGTTCAGCTCATACATCTGGTCGAACATGGCCACGTCCTTGAGCAGCGTGATCTGGTGCTGCTCAAGAGACTGGCTGATCTTCTCCACGTTGGCCTCTACCTTGCTGTACTGGGCCTTCATGCTCTCCAGCCGGTTCCCGGCCTTCTTGAACAGGCCCATGAGGCCCTTCTTCTCATCGCTGTCGCCGAAGCCCTTCAGCTCCACCACCAGACGGCTCAGGTCCTGCCCGATCTCGCCCAGATCCTTGCTGCGGACGTTATTCAGGGCGCTCTCGGAGAAGCCCGCCACGTTCTTCTGTGCGGCGGCACCGTACTGCAGGATCATGTTGGTATCCCGCACGTCGATCTTGTGGGAAAACTCCTCCACCGCCTTCTTCTCCTCGTCGGTCAGGAGCTTTTCATCCATCTCCACCGGCTCGATCTTCTTCTCCTCCGGCTCCGGCACTTCGGGAGCCGTAGGCTCCAGCGTCAGCTGGGGAACGGCCTCGGCCGCCGCCGTAGGCTCCAGGGTCAGTTCAGGCATCATGTTGTCCGTCATGGTCATAGTTCCTTTCTATCTCATATTGTTCGTTTACTTGCATTTCCCGGAAGGCGCCGCCCCATGGGCCGCCCTCCTCTCAGGGTCTTTTTACAGCTCCAGCCGGATGCCGTCGCCGTCCTCGCCGCCCTCCTTCTCCTCCGCCGCCGGAGTCTCCTCCCGGGTCTGGTGGATGGGGTCGTCGCTGAGTCCCTCACGGGCCATCATGTTCTCCAGCACCGTGATATCCGTGGAGATATCCAGCGCCTGATCCCCGAAGAGGCTGTCCAGCTGCCGTTCAAAGGCGGTGACGATGTTGCTCATCATGCTCTCCACCCGCTCCATGGTGCCGCTGATGTTCTGGCCCTCCACGCCCTGACTGCTCATGCGGTCATAAGCGTTGAGGAGTTTCAGCGTGGTGGGCAGGTAGTAGTTCATGAATTTGCGGATCTGCGGCAGCTTCTTGGGGTCTGCCTTAACGCAGTCGAAGATCTTGCCGGAAACCTCCTCCAGCCGATCGATCTGGCGGCTGATGGTCTCGTCCTTGATGCTGTCGTTGAGGCGCTTCATCTCCCGGATGGCCAACTCACCGTCGGAGATTCTTATCTCCGGCCTGGCTTTGGGGTGGGTCGGGGCTTTCCCCTCCTCCCCCCCCACAGCCTCCTGGCAGTAGGGGGGGGGGAGAAGAAATCCCCCCCCCGCCGCCGCGCCCGCCATCATAAAGTGGCCGGGCTTATACGGGGGCGGCAGCGGGCCTTCCGGCCCCCATCCCACCGCCGCTGCGTATATGGGCGCAGCCGATTTATGCACGATCTTTTTCATTGCACGCCTCCGTTTCTGACCTGTCATATACAGTTGGTTCGATTATACCCCATGCGCTCCCCCCGGTCAAGAAAAAATCCCAATATCGGGACGTCCAACCGGGTCATCGTCCCTCCGGTCGCCGAAACCCGGACGACGCTCTCCCACCGGCAAACGGATGCGGCAAATCGGCAAGGGCAGGCATACCCTCCGGCGTGCCTGCCCTTGCCCGCTTATCACATTTTGCAAGCCGTCTCCCTTACCTCGAGGCCCTCCGTGGTGGGATGCCCCGGCTTCCGGCAGGGGGAACCACGAACAGGGGGCGGCGGGGGGGTGCGGAGGCCCCCCAAGTGGCCCCCCCCCCCCCCCGCCAGCAGCGTCACGCCGCCAAAGACCTCCCACCCCGCCCCGCCCAGCCCCCGCCGGGCCTGAACGCTCCAGCTGACCCAAAAGGCCAGCAGCACCGCCAGCTGGAAAATCAGTACATCCACCCACATGATCCCCCGGCCCAAAATTCCCTGATAGGTGTAAAACAGCGCCGGGATGGCCGCAAGACCCGTCAGCATCCCCAGCCCACGGGCGGGCAGCAGGGAGCCGTGACCCTGCAGGGCGATGCGCTCCACCAGCGACCACAGCACCCACGGAGTGATGAAAAGCTTCATGTGCTCCCAGGTGGATTCGTTGACAGCGGCCAGCGGCGCCGCTATGGGACTCTGCCCCGTCCAGTCGTAGATAAAGTGCAGCAGGTTCCCCGCCGCCAGCACCACCAGCAGGCCCACCGTCTCCCAAGTGCGCCACCGTTTTTCTGCCATGTAAAAGCCCTCCGTTTCCATGTACCTGATACCTCAGTGTACACGAAAACGGAGGGGCTTATACCTACTCTGGTTTTTGGACATTTTCCGGACAAAAACCGGACAGAATTTTCCCTTACCGGCGGGGGAAGATCACAACACCCGACGTCCCTTTGGACGTCAGATCCAGCGTCTCCCCTGTCAGTCGGTGTACCGGCTGCTCCGGGAGGCGGGAGAGAAAGTCCTCCAGCGTGGTCAGCTCCGGGAAGCCCTGCTCCCCTCTCCGGAAATGCATGGGCAGCACCAGTCGGGGGTGCAGCCGACGCACCAGCTCCGCCGCCGCAGCGGCATCGATGGTATAGGTGCCGCCCACCGGCAGCATCAGCGCATCGCAACCCGAAATTTTCTCCTCCTGCTCCGCTGTCAGGACGCAGCCCAAGTCCCCCAGATGCACCACGGTCATGCCCTCCGCCCGGAAGATATGAACGGTGTTATCGCCCCGGAGGGCGCCCTGACAGTCGTCGTGGAAGGTGGAGAACGTCTCCACCGTAAAGGGATTTTCCCCGCCGGGCAGCAGCGTCACCGCCTCCAGACAATCGTGGTCAAAGTGGTGGTGACTGATATAGACGGCGTTGGCCTCCACCCGCAGCGGCGGATAGCCCGCCACAACCCGATAGGGATCGATGACCAGCCCGTAGCCCGCCGACTCCAGCCGAAAGCAGCTGTGGCCCAACCATGTGATATACATAAGCGCCTCCTGTCACGAATTTTTTAGAATCCCGGGACTGATCCGATCAAATTGCCATAGCAGCAGAATATGTTCCCATGATATCCGAATAGAATGATGTGTGTATCAGACCGGATCCGTCCGCATCAGCCCTGCCAGAGCATCTCCCGGTTGATCTCCTTCAGGCTGTGGGCGCCGCACATGGCCATGGTATCCGACAGCTCATCCGTCAGCTTGCGGACGTAGGTGGCCACGCCCTCCTCGCCGCCGCCATAGATCATGGTGACGAAGGGACGGCCGATGAGAACGCCGTCCGCCCCCAGTGCCAGTGCCTTGAACACATCCAGCCCTGTGCGGATGCCGCCGTCCACCAGCACCATGACCCGGTCGCCCACGGCGTCGGCAATGGCGGGCAGCACCTCCGCCGTGGCGGGACACTGATCCAGCACCCGGCCGCCGTGGTTGGACACCACGATGGCGGAGGCCCCGGCCTCCACCGCCTTCTCCGCCCCACGGACGGTCATGATGCCCTTGAGGATAAAGGGCTTTCGGGCGCGCTCCGCCACCTCACGCAGCTCCGCCACGGTCTTGCTGCCGGCAGGCGGCATCCGGTTGCGGAGGAAGGGCAGACCGGCGGCATCGATGTCCATGGCAATGGCCATGGGGTCGGCGGTCAGGGCCAAGTCCAGCTTCTGCATCAGGGTCTCCCGGTCCCATGGCTTCACCGTAGGCACACCGCAGCCCTGCTGGGCCCGGATGGCCTGCGTGGCCCCCTCCATCACCGCCGGGTCCACGCCGTCGCCGGTGAAGGCGACGATGCCCGCCTTGGCGCAGGCCGCCAGCAGCAGCCGGTTAGGGCAGAGTTCGTTCTATTTCCCCGAGGGGCACACTGGATGGGCCCCGGGGGGCCCCGCCACCCCGGGCGGGCCCGGCGGGGGGCCAAAGAAGCCAAAGGATGTATCGCCCGGGCGGTTTTCCCAGATGGTGTCCATATTGACGCACAGCTCCTGCCACTTCTGGTAGTTCCGGGCAAAGCCGGTGCCGGAGCCCTTGGCGCCGGGGCCGGGGATGGTATTCTTACACGCCTGTCCGTTGCACACGGGACACGCCTTGCAGTAGGGCCCCATGCAGGTACGGGCGTTTTGCAAAATTTCCTGATATTCCATACGTTTGAAACCTCCCGGGTATTGATGAGGCTATTTTACTCCCGTTTTGGTCGCTCTTCAAGACATTTGAAGGGGTTTTCCATGATTGTGAAAAGTGACGAAAGAATTTCTGTATCCAATTTTTGATTCATCAGTTTTTGCGTAAAAAGTGAATGGGAGTCTTTTTGTGTATTTTTTGTGAATTTGCTTTTATTTGAAGGAAAAATGTTTTTGAAAAAAATTTTCAAAAACATTTTTCCCGACTTCTCACGGGAAAATCCTGTCACAAATTCCGCAAGCGTTCCGCCGCTGCCGCCGATTTTTGCCCCGTTTTTCCCTTTTAAGCGGTTTTCCTTGCAGGAAAAATATTATATAAAAATGACGAACGACTCCAAACTAATTTTTAGGTACTTCGAAAAAAAGTTTGAAAATTTGACGGAGCGGACGGCGTTTTTTATAATGTGCAGTGGGACAAAAAGAATCTCCCGTCCCTCTGCCGGCTCCGGGAGAAAACAAGGAAAAGAGAGGAAAAGTCTTTATGGAAAAGTACCTGGTCCTAGCCACGTTTGTTGGCTCCATCATTGCACTTCTCTTTGTGGTCATCACCGCAAAGAAGGTGCTGCGCTTCTCGGAGGGCACCCCCCTCATGCAGAAGATCTCCCAGTCCATTCGTCAGGGTGCTAACGCATACCTCAAGCGCCAGTATTCCGTGGTAGGCGTGTTCTTCGCCTGCATGGTGGTGGTGCTGTGCATCATGGCAGCCTGCGGTCTGCTGACGTGGTTCGTACCCTTCGCCTTCCTGACCGGCGGCTTCTTCTCCGGCCTGTCCGGCTTCATCGGCATGAAGATCGCCACCGCCTCCAACTGCCGCACCGCCAATGCCTGCCAGGAGGGGCTGAACCGTGGTCTGCGGGTGGCCTTCTCCGCCGGCTCCGTCATGGGCTTCACCGTGGTGGGTCTGGGCCTGCTGGACATCTCCGTGTGGTTCTTCCTGCTGCGCTTCGTGTTCAAGCTGGAGGCCTCCGCCATCACCAGCGCCATGCTGACCTTCGGTATGGGCGCCTCCTCCATGGCTCTGTTCGCCCGTGTGGGCGGCGGCATCTTCACCAAGGCCGCCGACGTGGGCGCCGATCTGGTGGGTAAGGTGGAGGCCGGTATCCCGGAGGACGACCCCCGGAACCCCGCCGTCATCGCTGACAACGTGGGCGACAACGTGGGCGACGTGGCCGGTATGGGCGCTGATCTGTACGAGTCCTATGTAGGCTCCATCATCTCTGCCTCCGCTCTGGGCGTGGCCGCCTTCTCCGATCAGGCCTTCAAGGCCATGGCCATCCCCATGGTCATGGCAGCCATCGGCATCATCTGCTCCATCATCGGCACCTTCTTCGTCCGCACCGACGAGCAGGCCGACCAGCGCACCCTGCTGAAGGCCCTGTCCCGTGGTACCAACCTGTCCGCTATCCTCATCGCCATCATCGCCTGCCCGCTGGTGATCTCCCTGCTGGGCAAGGCGCATCTGGGCCTGTACTTCGCCATTCTGGCGGGTCTGATCGCCGGTGTGCTCATCGGTAAGGCCACGGAGTACTACACCTCCGACACCTTCAAGCCCACGCAGGATCTGTCCTCCAAGTCTCAGACCGGTGCCGCCACCATCATCATCGGCGGTCTTGGTCTGGGTATGCTGAGCACCGCTGTTCCCATCATCATTGTGGCCATCTGCATTCTGGTGGCTTACTTCTGCTCCGGCGGCGCCGCCTCCACCGGTATGGGCCTGTACGGCATCGCTCTGGCCGCCGTGGGTATGCTGAGCACGCTGGGCATCACGCTGGCCACCGATGCTTACGGTCCCGTGGCCGACAACGCCGGCGGCATCGCTGAGATGGCCGGTCTGGCTCCCGAGGTCCGCCAGCGCACCGACGCTCTGGACTCTCTGGGCAACACAACCGCCGCCACAGGCAAGGGCTTCGCCATCGGCTCCGCCGCTCTGACCGCTCTGGCCCTGATGGCCTCCTACATCGAGAAGGTCAAGGAGGTGGGCGCTGACGTCACCTTCCAGGATTTCAGCCTCATGAACCCCGTGGTGCTGGTGGGTCTGTTCATCGGCGCCTGCCTGCCCTTCGTGTTCGCCGCCCTCACCATGAACTCCGTGGGCCGTGCCGCCCAGAGCGTGGTGCTGGAGGTGCGCCGTCAGTTCCGGGAGATCACCGGTCTGATGGACGGCAAGGCCGATCCCGACTATGCCCGCTGCGTGGACCTGTGCACCAAGGCATCTCTGCACGAGATGGTCCTGCCCACCATCATCGCTGTGGTCTGCCCCATCGTGGTGGGTCTGGTCCTGGGCCACATGGGCGTTGTGGGTATGCTGGCCGGCGCTACCGTCACCGGCTTCCTGATGGCCATCTACATGGCCAACGCCGGCGGTGCGTGGGATAACGCCAAGAAGTACATCGAGGCCGGTCACTTCGGCGGCAAGGGCTCCGACTGCCACAAGGCAGGCGTGGTGGGCGACACCGTGGGCGATCCCTTCAAGGATACCTCCGGCCCCGCGATCAACATCCTCATCAAGCTGCTGAGCATGGTCTCCATCGTGTTCGCCGGTCTGGTGGTGAATTTCCACCTGCTGTAAAAAAACTCCATAAAAAGAAGGCTGAGCGGATGCTCAGCCTTCTTTTTGATGCTTTTTTGAAAGCTTGCGGGCGTAGGCCAGCGTTTGCCGCAGGGCTGCCTCCCGGTCGAGCCCCGCCAGATGGAGCTTGCGGGCGTAGGCCAGCAGCTGGGAGAAGTCCCGATCCGGGGTCAGTCCGGCGGAGATCAGGTCGCTGCCGGTGACCATGGGGCGGGCCATGGCGGCCCGGTAGATCTCCAGCCGCTGCCGCAGGAAGGGCTCCGGGTCCGGACGAGGCGGGTCGCACCGGGAGCCACGGTGATCCGCCAGCGCCAGCAGGATCAGGTCCCCCGGCTCTATGGCGGCGTCCAGCAGACGGTTGGTGGACTTGACGGAGGCCCCACTCAGTGCCATGGCGTTGGGCTTCATGTGCAGGGCCACCAGATTTTTCACGCACCGGTGGAGGGTCTTCTCCCCGATCACCCGGTGCAGGAAGTCCTCCGCCGGCGGCAGGCCCGCCTCCTCGTGGCCGTAAGCGTGGATGACGCCGCCTGACTCCGTGGTGGCGGTGACCTTGCCGAAGTCGTGGGCCAGTGCCGCCAGCATCAGGGCCATGGGCTGGGCTGCTTGGGGCCGCAGCTCGGCGGCGGTATCCAGCACCGCCATGGTGTGCTCCCACACATCCCCCTCCCCGTGGTAGCGGGGCGGCTGGGGGACGCCCTGTAAGCGCTGCACCTCCGTGAACCACGGGCGCAGCTGGTGCATGGCATCCAGTGTACGGAAGAAGATGGAAGGGCGGGGCGCCTGCAGGAGAGCCTTTTGCAGCTCCCCCTCCACCCGTTCACGGGACAGGGCCGACAGATCCATGGTGCGGCACAGGGCCACCGTCTCCTCCGCCACGGTGAAGCCGAAGCGGGCGGCGAACTGCGCTCCCCGCAGTACCCGCAGGGGATCCTCCGGAAAGGATTGGTCATCCACATGGCGTAGGAGGCCCCGGCGGAGGTCCTCCCGGCCGCCGAAGAAGTCCAGCACCTGACCGGTGAGCACGTCCTCCATCAGTGCGTTGACGGTGAAATCCCGGCGGCGGGCGGCTCTCTCCGGCCCCAGCCACGGGTCCACCTCCACGGTGAAGTCCCGGTGGCCCCGGCCCACGGTGGTCTCCCGC
>OBLF01002143.1_pt1 | contig 14042 bp, 11 predicted proteins | sample 1519231 | NCBI WGS metagenome assembly OBLF01 (sample SAMEA2602895, study PRJEB22501) | metagenome | reverse complement strand
CTGATGAGTCTATCGTTCTGAACAAGACCATGACCGCTGCCGCTGCCCTGATCACTGATAGCGATTACCTGAACTACAGCGATAAGGACGTTGCTTCCAATGTTACCGTCTACATCAACGGCGTTAAGCAGTCCGACAAGAAGTCCCAGCTTGGCTATAACCTGAACGCTGGCGACCAGATCGAGGTCTTTGAGAACGACGACAACGAGGCTGAGACCGTGGCTGTCATTCGTTATCAGCTGGCTAAGATCGATGAGGTCGAGTCCAAGCTGTCCAACACCTACACCAAGCAGGGCGCTTCTTACTCTGTCACTCTGAAGGATCTGGGCGACAACAGCATTGGCACCACCTATTATGATGTTTATGACGCTGACTCCGACAAGGAGATCCCCGGCTTCTCTGCCGATTCCTACAAGGCTGACACCGTTCTGGCTGTCGCTATGAAGGGCGATGTGATCCTGGATTCTTATGTTGCTACTGAGGTCTCCGGCAAGATCACCGCTGTTGACAGCGGCTCCAAGGCCAATGTGACCCTGGGCGGCAGCAAGTATCCCATCCACTCTAAGTTCGATCTGGGTGGCAATACCAATGCCGATAAGGACAATCTCACCAGCCTGAACCTGAACGACAGCACTTACACTGTCTACACCGATAAGAACGACTATGTGATCGGTATTGATGAGACCGCGGCCACCAAGATCACCGATGTGTACTATGTCACCGGCCTGACCAAGGGCACCAACCTGTATGCTGGTACTTACTATGCGCAGGCCGTGTCTCTGGCTGACGGCACTGTCTCCGACATTGCTCTGAAGACCGCTGATGGCGACACCAACAAGGCATTTGACCCCGCTGGTACGAACGCATCTTATATCACTGGTCAGTCTTATGACACTAACAACTTCGTACCCATTCAGGGCCTGTACACCTTCGATAAGGATGGCTCTAAGTACACCGCTGAGAAGTACACTGGCGACAGCACCTACACTGTGACTTCCATTGGCGCTCTGGCTGACAAGCTGGCCAAGGACGACACCAAGATGACCATCGACTCCAAGAAGGTCTATCTGGACGACAGCACCACCTACATCAAGGTTGCTACTCCCGGTGCCGACATCGATGTGAAGTTCATTGTCGGCGGTACTTCCACCGCTAAGCAGGATAAGAACAACAACGCTGTTCAGGCTCTGGCTGTCACCAAGAAGGATGCCAAGAACGATCTGGCTTCCTATGTGATCCTGCTGGCTGCTACTGACTTCAACAACGCTGGCAGCGACGATGTGGTGTATGTCCACGAGCAGTCCAACGCCAAGGTGTCCTACACCGACGCTGATGGCAAGGTCAAGACCGGTTATGATACCGAGCTGTACTTCCTGGATGGCTCTGGCAAGGTTGAGTCTGTCACCGTGGCTGGCTCCGCTAAGGCTGCTGGCTTCTACACTTGGGAGCTCAATGACGATAAGGTCTATGAGCTGACCGCTACTACTCCTGCCGGTGCTTCCAGCATCTCTGGTTCTTCCTATGATGATGAAACCATCGCTGTGACCAACGCCACTCTGGACGGCATTTACAAGAATGCCCTGTCTATTGCTAAGGAAAGCAACAAGACTCTGAACGACGTTGACTTTGCTTCCAATGTTATCATCCGTGATAAGCGCAACGCCAGCACTCGCGATGCCAGCGTCTACACCAGCAAGATCGAGTCCGTCAGCGCCCTGAAGTCTGCTATTGACCGCAGCAACGACAAGGGTACTCCTGTTACCGCTGTTGTCTACTATGACAACGGTGAGGTCATCATGGTTTATGTGCTGACCACCGCTGCTGCTGGTGCTGCTACTCCCAACACCCCCGTTGTGACTGATGGGACGATCACTATCTCTGCTAATGTCGGCACCAAGGCTATCGCTTATGTAAGCGGAAGCATTGACTCCAGCGACATCCAGGCGTGGGAAACTTCCGATGCTACTGCTGTTGTGAAGGCTACCGTTAACGGTGATACCTACACTGGTACCACCAAGGTTACCAGCAAGACCACAATTGCAGATCTGGTGAATAACCTGAAGCTCCCCACTGAAATTTCCAGCATTGGCTCTGGCTATAAGGTGAACGTGTCTGTTGAACTGACCTTCAAGGGTAATGACGGCAACACTTACACCGTGGCTGGCGCAACCGTGATCTATTCCTGATCTTTACTCAGTCGAAATGACTGAATAGAAAGCAGCCCCGCACCGAAAGGTGCGGGGCTGTTGTTTTTAGGTCAATTCAGGCCTTGGCCGCCACGGCCAGGGCACGGTAGATGTCCAGGATGCGCCCGAAAAGCGGGTGGTCCGGGGTCAGGCCGGTATATAGGGCCAGGGCGCTTTCCGCGCCGTCGGTGCGGATCTTCGCTTGCAGTTCCACGCTCTGAGCGTCCTTCGGGCAGTCAAAGCGGAGGGCGGCAGCGGCACCGAAGAGGAGATGGTCCACCGGGCGGCCGTAGGAATAGGCCGTCAGCAGCGGCTTGATAAGCCGGTCTGCGGGGTCCAGCTTGCGGATGGGCTCCCGGCCCACCCGGATGTTCTCGTCCTCCAGATAGGGGTTCTGGTAGCGGCGGAAGGTGCGGTCGATATAAGCGTGGTGGGCGGCGGGATCAAAGGAGAACTGGCGGATCAGGCCCTCGCCGCTCTCGCAGATGGCGTGATAGACGATATTGCCGATGGCGGGGTCGCTGATGCTCTCCCGGATGGTGGTGTAGCCCTTGAGATAGCCCAGGTAGGCGCAGATGGCGTGGCCGCTGTTCAGGGTGAACAGCTTCCGCTCCAGATAGGCCAGGAGGTCGTCCACGAAGGTCAGGCCGGGGATCTCCGGCAGCTCGCCCTTCCAGGCGGAGCGCTCCACGTCCCACTCGGAGTAGCTTTCCACGGCGGCGTCCAGCATGTCGGCAAAGGCGGGCTTGGGGCAGATGCGGTCCACGGCGCAGTCCGCAAAGCCCACATACTGGTCGATGAAGGCCAGTTCCGCCTCGTTCAGATGGGTGATGACCTCGTTTTTCAGACGGGTGGTGGTGCGGAGACCGTTTTCACAGCAGATGACGTTCATGGGTGCGGTGTTTCCGGCGGCTATCCGGGCCCGGATGCCGTCGGCAATGGACCCGGCGATGATGGGCAGCACCCGGGGGCCCACGGCCGTGGTGATCAGGTCGCACTGGGCGACCTTCTCCAGAAATGCGGGGCTGTTGGAGAGAACGCCGTCGATGTTGGTAATGGTGATCTCGGCGCACTCCTGGTCCTGGACGTGGACCGTGTAGTGCTTTTTGGTATTGATCTCGGAGATGATGGATTCCACCACGTCGGCAAAGGTGACGTGCCAGCCGGCCTGCTCCAGCAGGGCGCCCATAAAGCCCCGGCCGATGTTGCCTGCGCCGATTTGAATTGCCTGTTTCATGTGTGATACTCCTTTTTGTGCTGCATTTTCAAAGGATCGATGCGGGGCTGCCGGGATGCAGGGCGGCCCCGGAAACTTCCCCCTGATTATACCCTTTTTACGCTTTGCGCGCAAGCCCTCCGAAGACGAGCGTTCCGCCGGGAAAAACAGGGCCCAGATGAAGACTCATCTGGGCCCTGCCGAACAAGTTCAGCCTTGGTTCAAAGGATGGAAAAATCAGCCGATGATGTTCTTGACTTCTTCATCCAGGTTCGCGACAACGGTGTTGACATCCTCGTTATCGTACAGGACGGCTTCCATGGCGCCCATGAAGGTGTTCAGGCAGTCGCCGGTGTTGGCGTTACGGGAGTCCTCACCGATCTGGTCAGCCTCGTCAAATGCGGTCTTGGAGCCGGGGATACGCTCCCACAGGTCTTTGATGGCGTCGGACTCGGTCATAGAATAGGTGAAGGGCAGGTAGCCGATCTGGGTGCAGATCTGAACGGCGCCCTCGTCGCTGGTGATGAACCACTGCAGGAACTCCCAGCAGGCGTCCTTGTACTCGGAGGAGCTGAGCATGGTGACGGTGCAGCCGCCGGTGTTGACGGAAGCGCGCTCACCCTCGGGAACGAAAGCCACCTGATAGTTGAAGTCAGCAGAGGAGTCGATCTTTGCCAGATTGGAGACGGAATGCAGGTACATGGCGCACTTCTTATCCAGGAACAGGGCGCGGCAGGTGGAGGAGCTGTCCTGGGTGGGACCATAGTACAGGGTCTTGTTGTTGACCTGATCCTGCAGCATCTGCAGGCCCTTGGCCAGGGTGCCGTCCTCGATGCAGCCCAGGGCGTCGCCGGTCTCGTTCCAGACCTTGCCGCCCATCTGGGGAACGATCATCTGGAAGTACTGGGAGTCATAGGGCAGGGCATAGCCATACTCACAGACGCCGGCGGAGATGAGCTTCTGGCTCACTTCGTCAACCTCGTCCCAGGTGGTGGGAACGGAAGCGCCCACCTGATCCAGCATGTCGGTGTTCACATACAGAACGGGAACGGAACGGCCGAAGGACAGAGCGTACAGGCCGCCGTCCTCACCCCAGTAAGTGTTGGTGAAAGCGGGGACCAGATCGTCCTTGTTATAGCCGGAGGCGTCCATGTAGGGGACCAGGTTTTCCAGGATGCCGCCTTCCTTCATGAAGATGCTGACGTGGTCAGTGCCCATCATCAGCAGGTCGGGGGCTTCACCGGTGGAAACGGCGCTGTAAGCCTTGGAAGCGGCTTCCCAGTAGTCGCCCTGATAGGAAGCGGTGACGTGGATGTTTTCGTGGCTGGCGTTGAACGCGTCCACGATGGAGTTCAGAATGTCTGCGTTGCCGCCGGACCAGCAGTGCCAGAATTCCAGCTCCACCACACCGTCAGAAGCAGCATCGCCGTCGGTCGCATTGTCCGCAGGCTGATCCGTGGTGCCAGAAGAGGAGCCGCAGGCGCTCAGTGCGGCCATCATTGCTAGGGAGAGTACAAGAGCTAACAACTTTTTCATCTTCTTCATCAAATAAACCTCCAACATTATTACAAAAGGCTCCATGGCCGTTTTGCTTATTTGACGCCGTTATAGGCAAAAGCGCGGATGATGTACTTGGAACAGAATATGTATACGATGATAATGGGCGCCACCAGGAACATGTTGCCGGCAAAGATCACGTTCCACTCGGTAACGGATTCGTTATCCTTCAGGCTGGCCACGCCGACGGTCAGGGGGCGGATTTTGTCCACGGAGGTGACCACCATGGGCCAGAAGTAGTCGTTCCAGTGGTTGACGAAGCTGAACAGGACCGAGGTGGACACTGCGGCCTTGGACATGGGCAGCATCAGCCGGTAGATAATCTTCACCTCGCTGGTGTTGTCCAGCCGGGCGGCCTCAATGAGCTCGTCAGGCACCTGCATGAAGTACTGCCGCAGCAGGAAAATGCCGAAGGCATCCACCAGGAAGGGCAGGATCTGGGGCCACAGGGTGCGCAGCAGGCCCCAGTCCGACATGGTGTAGTAGATGGGGATGAAGGTGACCTGCAGAGGCGTCATAAAGGCGATGAGCACCAGGCCGAAGAGCAGCTTCTTGCCCCGGAATTCATACTTGGCGAAGGCATAGGCGGCAGGGATCATGATGATCACGTTGGCCACGATGATGGAGCCTACGATCAGGATGGAGTTTTTCAGGTAGGTCAGAAACGGCGCCTTGAGCCAGGCCGTCACGTAGTTGCTGAACTGGGGAGAGGACGGGAGCAGCGTGGCGGGGAAGGTGCTGATCTCTGCGGAGGTCTGCAAAGAAATGGAGATCATCCACAGGAAGGGGAAAACGAAGATCAGGACCACAAAGATCTTCAGCAGCGTGCTGACGACGCTGAGTATTTTTTCTGTTGTCTTATACATGGGCCGCCCCTCTTACTGATAATGGACTTTCTTGGACAGCGCGTAGAAGTACAGCACCGTCAATATGCCGACGATTCCCATCAGCACCACGGCTGCGGCACTGCCAATGCCGATGTCTCTGTTGGTGAAAGCCCACTCATAGATGTAGTACACGATGGACATGGTGGAATTGTTGGGGCCGCCGGCAGTGGTCAGGCGGATGGTATCAAAGACCTTGAAGCTGCCGATGGTCAGAACGATCAACACGAAGAATATCTGGGGAGAGATCATGGGGATCATGATCTTGAACAGGGTCTTTGCCCGGCCTGCGTTATCCAGGGAGGCGGCCTCCGTGATGCTGGTGGGGATGGACTGGAACGCCGCAATGAAAATCAGCACGTAGTAGCCGATATGCTTCCAAATGGAGATCAGCAGGATGGAGGCCATGGAGGAGGAAGAGCTTTGCAGCCACTGGCTGGTGGGCAGTCCCAGATAGGTCAGCACCGTGTTGAACACGCCGAAGTTGGGCTCCATCATCTGGGTGAAGATCATGGCTACGGAAACCATGGAGATCACGTGGGGGACGAAAACGGAGGCCTGGGCAAACCGGTCCAGGGGGGAATTCCGGGAGCCCAGCCAGACGGCCAGCAGCAGCGAGAACAGCAGCACCGCCACGATCATGACGATGGAATACACCGTGGTGTTCTTCATGGCCATGGTGAAGGCGCTGGAATGGAACATCTTGGTGTAGTTGTCCAGCCCTATGAATTTGGTATTTTCCGGGTGGATCAGGTTGGTTTTGAAAAAGCTCAGGTATACAACCTTGATCATGGGATACACCGTGAACATCAAAATGCCGATAATGGCCGGCGCGATCAGTAGATAGGGCGTCAGCTTCCGCAGAACATGGTAGGAATTCTTCTTGGCGCCGGAAACAGTATTCTTGCTCATTTCAATCCCCTCAGCAGTTCCATAAACTCAGGGTAGCGGGCGTCGCCGCTGCGCACCCGGTTTCCTTCCTCGTCAAAGAAGTAGAGATGTTTTTCCTTCACGCCCACATAGGCCTGCTTGCCGGTGGTCCATTCGTCCTCCAGCTGCTTGGAGACGAAGGTCTGGCCCGCCTCATTCCGGACGGTGTAAAAGACCTCGCTGCCCAGCATCTCCCGGGCCACGATGGAGCCGCCCAGAGTGACGGCCGCCTGGTCGATGTGGTCCTCGTAGGAGAGCATGGCCCGCTCGGGACGGAAGCCCAGCTTCTTGCCGCTGCTGTCCAGGGGCACCACGTTCATGGCGGGAGAGCCGATGAACTGGGCGGTGAACAGGTTGTCCGGGTCCTTGTACATGACCTCGGGAGAGGCCATCTGCTGGATCTTGCCCTGGTTCATCAGAACGATGGTGTCGGCCATACTCATGGCCTCCACCTGGTCGTGGGTCACGTATACAAAGGTGGTTTTGAGCTTGTTGTGCAGCTCAATGAGTTCCACGCGCATCTGGACGCGGAGCTTGGCGTCCAGGTTGGAAAGCGGCTCGTCCATCAAAAAGACGGAGGGATTTTTCACCATGGCGCGGGCCAGGGCCACGCGCTGGCGCTGGCCGCCGGACAGGGCACTGGGCATGCGGTCCAGATAATCCGTCAGGCCCACCTTCTCGGCGGCGTCGGCCACCAGCTGGGCCCGTTCCGCCTTGGGGACCTTGTTGTTTTTCAGGCCGAATTCGATGTTGTCCTTCACGGACATGGTGGGATAGATGGCGTAGTTCTGGAACACCATGGCCACGCCCCGCTTGCCGGGGGCAATCTCCGTGACGTCGGTGCCGTCGATCAGAACGGCGCCGGAGGTCTGGGGGCCGATGCCGGCGATCATGCGCAGCAGCGTGGTCTTGCCGCAGCCGGAGGGCCCTACCAGAACGGTAAACGAGCCGTCCTCAATGTGCAGGTCCAGATCCTTGATGACCGTGGTGCGGTCAAACGTTTTGGTAACATTTTTAAAATCGATCGATGCCATAAGTTCCCGACTCCTTTGCCTGCGGCGTACTAATCACGGCCGGCTCCCCCTTATCCGCCGCGGAATCATGCCGCCCGGATACTCTATACGGAGCTTATTATAATCTATGCCTACATAGTACGCGGAATGTTCGTTTTTGTCAATTTGCTAAGTTGGCTCTGCTGGGCTTTTCATGTATTTACCTAAACTTGGGCAAAAAAGATTGTGCACATTTTCTAGGAATAGGGTGTTGACATTTTGCATAGATTATCGCGGCTTTCGCCCATGCATCTTTATAGAACATTTACACCCCGCTGAAGCAGGTATTGCCGGGTATGGGCATCCAGCTGGTCGTCGCTGACCAGAATGTCGATCTCCTCCGGCTGGGCGAAGGTATAGGTGGAGACCCGGCCCAGCTTGGAGGAGTCCATCAGGATGGCCCGCCGCTCCGCCCGCTGGAGGAGAGCCCGCTTGAGACTGTCATCCTCGGAGTTTTCGGTGGTGAAGCCGAAATCCTGGTGGAAGCCGGTGCTGCCGATAACCGTCAGGTCAAAGTGAATGTTCCGGATGCTCTCCAGGGCATTGGAGCCGAAAATGGACAGGCTGGCCGTATTCAGCCTGCCCCCCAGCAGGTGCACCTCTGCTTTTTTCAGCCGCTTCAGCTCCATGGCGCAGGAGAGGCCGCTGGTGTAGATCAGATAATGCTCCTGGGGAATGAGGCGGCAAAGCTCCGTGGTGGTGGTGCCGGAGCCGATGAACACGCAGGTGTTGGGCCGCAGCAGGGAGAGGGCCTTTTGAGCGATCTGCTCCTTGCTCTCCTTGTGGAGGGTGTTGCGGAGAAGGTAGTCATCCTCCATGCCCACGGTGGATTCAATGGAGCGGGCGCCGCCGTGGACCCGGATGATCCGCTTGGCGTGGTCCATCGTCTCCAGGTCCCGGCGGAGGGTCATTTCGGAAATGCTGGGAAAGTGCTTTTTCAGCGAGGCAATGGTGATGGATCCTTCCAGGTTGACGATCCTTTCAATATGGTCGTGTCTTTCGGCTGCTTTCATGATCGGTTTTCCACTCCTAACTCACAGGTTTGCAGATTCACGGTAAAATGCTGTACAAAGGGCTTGACTTTGGGCGTAAATCACAATATATTGAAAATTGAAAAAAACAAACAAAAAATTTCCTTAATGATCATTGCCGGAGGGGGACTCACCGGCTGCATCCGGAGAATTTTCCGGCTTTTTCGCCCCGGCTGCTTCTGCGGCCGCCGATTCAAAGAGCTTCAGCATGACCCGGCACTGGGCGGCGCAGCAGAGGGAGCCCCCCAGCATGGCCAGCGGGGGAAAAATATAGATCAGGAACCCGGTGCAGACCGTCATGGCCAGCATCAGCAGCGTTTTTCCGATGTGGCGGAAGGACAGGCCCAGGCAGTTTGTGAGACACTGCATCATGGAAAGGTCGTAATAGGCGATCATGCCGTAGATGTACACCAGGGTGGTGAGCATCAGCAGCGAGATGACGATGCCCAGAGCCAGGGAGAGCTTGTTGGTCAGAAGCCAGGGCAGGGCGATCGCCTGCTTTCGGGTCCAGAGGATCAGGGCCACGTCTGCGGCGAAGAACAGCTGCACCAGCCATGCCAGGGTGGCCTGCTTGAAGCAGCTGCGGAAGCCCTTGAGAAAGAGCCGGGGCAGGGACTCCTCCCGGTTGGTGAAAAGCCGGAAGTAGCACTGGCACAGGGCGGCGGTGGAAGCCCCCGCCGTGACCACCGGCAAACACCCCAGCAACCAGAAAACATTGAGGATAAAGGCTGTTCCCAGGAAGTTCATGGCTGACCAGAAGTGGCTTTGAAAAAATCTGTTCATAAGCGGATCACCTGACTTTACTTTACTATATTAAAAAGATAGGACCATCAATTGACAAGGGCAAATACGGTTTTTGGCCGCCGGAAAGCGTGTCTGCCCGTATCAATTGATGGTAACATTTGAAAAGTTTTCTGTCAACATACCGGAACGATACGGCTGAAAAGGTGGATGTGTGTATGGGAAAAAGAGTATTCTCCGGCGCACGGCAGGACCTGAAGGTCCGGGGCATCGTATTCGACATGGACGGCGTCCTGTTTGATACGGAACGGGACAGCATCCGGCGGATCATGGAACTGGGGCATCAGATGGGCTATGAGATCTCCCGGGAGCTGATCGTCACCAACATGGGCCGGAACATGGCGGAGGTGTCTCAAATATACCGGGAGGCGCTGGGGGGCTGCTTCGACGCGGACCGGTTCTGGACGCAGTACTGGAAGGAGCGGAACGCCCAGTACAGCCGGGAGGGCATGCCCGTCAAGGACAGCGCGGTGCGGCTCCTCCGCCTGGCGGAGGAACGGCAGATCCCCTGCGCCGTGGCGTCTTCTTCGCCTGTGGAGCAGGTGTGGCACGCGCTGGAGCAGGCGGAGCTCCGTTCCTTTTTCACCGGCACCATCGGCGGGGACATGTTTGAAAAAAGCAAGCCGGACCCGGATATTTTCCTGACGGCTGCCCGGCAGCTGGACCTGCCACCGGAGAACTGCCTGGTGATCGAGGACTCCCTCAACGGCCTGAAGGCCGGACGGGCGGCGGGAATGCAGGTGGTCTACGTGAAGGATGTGCCCTCCTACAGCGAGGAGGAACTGGACCGGTACGCAGACTACGCCTTCGACCAGATCGAAGGGGCAGCGGAGCTGCTCTGAACGGTTTCTGATCCGGTTCCCGGCAAAAGGGACCGCATTTTTATCTTAAAATGAAAGAAAGGGCGTCACAGATGGAAAAAAAGCAAAAGTTGATCGTGCTCTCAGCGGACGCCATGGTCTATGAGGATCTGGCTTATCTGGAAACACTGCCCAATTTCCGGAAGTATCTCAGCGGCGGCTGCCGGATCGAAAAGGTCCGCTCCATCTATCCCACCATCACCTATGCCTGCCATGCCACCATGGCCAGCGGTGTGTATCCCGACAAGCACGGCCTTTCGGGGAACCTGAACTTTGTCCCCGGAAACCTGACGCCCCCCTGGCACTGGTTTTACGACGAGCTGCACTTCAAGGAGAATATTTTCAAATCCGCCAAGGAGGCCGGGTATTCCACCGCGGCGGTCTACTGGCCCAGCACCGGCGGAAACCCCTATATCGATTACCTGATTGACGAATACTGGACCCAGGGGCCGGAGGACACCATCCCGGAGGCTTATGCCAGAAGCGGCAGCTCGCCGGAGGTGGTGGAGATCATCCGGCAGCACATGGACGGCGTGGTGCTCCGCTCCCATCCCAACAGCGACTATTTCGCCATGGGCTGCGCTCTGGATATCCTGGCCAAGTACGCTCCGGACCTGATGATGATTCACCCCGCCAATATCGACGGCCTCCGCCACCGGACCGGCGTGTTTTCCCAGGCGGTCCGGGACGAGGTGAAGCGGACGGACGACTGGATCGGCCAGTTGATGGAGACCGTGGAGCGCAACGGGGACCTGGACGTGACCAACTTTGTCCTCACCAGCGACCACGGCCAGCTGAACATCGTGCGCACCGTGAACCTGAATGTGTTTCTGGCGGACGCGGGGCTCATCACCGTGGGACCGGAGGGCGAATTCCTGGACTGGCAGGCCTACTGCCTCTCCGGCGGACTGTCTGGCCTGGTGTATTTGAAGGACCCGGCGGACCAGGTCCTCTATGAAAAGGTGTACCGCCTGCTGAACCACATGCGGGACGAGGGCATCTACGGCATCTCCCAGGTGTTCACCCGGGAGGAGTTCCGGAAGCTGCACCTGGATGGCGAGTTTTCCTTTGTGATCGAGGCGGACGGCTACACCTCCTTCGGTGACCGATGGACCCGCCCGGTGGTGCTGGACCGGAACAACAACGACGATTACCGCTACGGCAGGGCCACCCACGGCCACCTGCCGGAAAAGGGCCCCCAGCCGGTGTTCGTGGCCAAGGGCCCGGCGTTCCGGGACGGGGTCGTTCTCCCGGCCGGACGGCTGGTGGATGAAGGCCCCACCTTTGCGGCGGTGCTGGGACTGGAGATCCCGGGAGCCGACGGCCAGCCGGTGCTGGAGCTTCTGAAATGACCGTATCCCACAGCCGAACCAAAGAAAAGGGGGCCGCGGCATGGCAGTGAAAAAAATGATCGGCCTGGACTTCGGCACCCTTTCCGCCCGGGGTATGCTCCTGGGGGCGGAGGACGGCGCGGTCTACGCCCAGGCGGTCTATACCTACCCCCACGGCGTCATGGACGGCAATGATCCCCTGTGCGTCGCCCTGCCGGAGGGGTGCGCCCTGGCCCACCCGGACGATTACCTGGCGGCCCTGGACCACTGCGTCCGGCAGCTGGCGGCCCAGGCGGAGCCCGGCGAGATCGTGGGCATCGGCGTGGATGCCACCACCTATTCCATGGTGCCCTGCCAGGAAAACGGGGAACCCATGTGCCATCTGCCGGAGTTTGCCAGGGAGCCTATGGCGTACATCAAGCTGTGGAAGCACCACTGCGCCAAGGACCAGGCCCTCCGCATCCAGGAGGCCCACCGCCGGACCGGCGGCATCCCGGCCATCCGGCGCTGCGGCGGCCTGGTGAACTGCGAGTGGGCCTTGCCCAAGCTGCTGGAAACCTATGAACGGGCTCCGGCGCTGGCGGAGCGGACCTTCCGCTTCTGCGACCTGGGGGAGTGGCTGGTGTGGCAGCTGACGGGAAAGCCGGTCAACAGCCTGTACAGCCAGGGCTTTAAATGTATGTGGGCCCAGGACCTGGGCGGCCCGGAAAAAGAGACGCTGGAATCCCTGCGGCCCGGCTTTGCCGCGGCGGTGGGGGAAAAGCTGCTGGGGCAGCCGGGGGGCTATGAGGTCCCCTGCGGGTCCCTTACCCCGGAGGCTGCCGGAAGGCTGGGCCTGTCCGCCGGAACGGCGGTGGCCGCCCCCATTGGCGACGGCAGCGCCCCCGGCCTGTATTTCTGCTTATCTCATCCCGGTTCCCTGGCAATCAGCTACGGAACGTCTGTTGGCATGGCCTTCTGCCTGCCGGAGCTGAAAGAACTTTCCGGCATCAACGGCGTGGTGAAGGATGGCATCGTGCCGGGCCTTTGGGGCTATGACGCAGGCCAGCCCTGCGCCGGAGACATGCTGGACTGGTTCGTGACCAACCAGCTGCCCCCGGCCTATGCGGAACAGGCGAGGGGAGACGTCCACGGCTGCCTGTCCCGCCTGGCGGAGGCGGCGGAGCCCTGGCGGAACACCCTCACCGTTCTGGACTGGTGGAACGGCAATCGGGGCATCCTCAATGACCTGTCCCTCCGGGGCGCGGTGCTGGGACTGTCCCTTTCCACAAAGCCGGAGGATATCTACTGCGCCATGCTTCAGGGGATCGCCTGCGGCAGCCGCAGGATTCTGGACCATTTGCAGGACCACGGCATCACCTTTGAACAGATCATCGTCTGCGGCGGCATTGCGGAGAAAAATCCCTTTGCCCTCCGGCAGTACGCGGATATTCTGGGCCGGGAGATCCTGGTTTCCGATCGCAGCCAGCTGGCAGCCCGCAGCGCAGCGATGCTGGGGGCTATGGCGGCGGGAATTCCGCCGGAGGAGACGGCGGCCCGCATGGCCGGAAGCGGCCTGGAGCCGGTACGGCCCGACGAGGCCCACCGGGAGGCGTATGAGGCCATCTACCGGCGCTGGAAGCGGTATCACGACTGCCTGGCCCATGTGGAAAAATAAATGGCGGCGCAATCAGCTTTTTTCCAGAATTCTGCACCGCTTACGCAGCAGATGTGGTACAATGAAAGAAATCCCGGCCAGCCATCCGGGCCATTGAGCTTTCAAGAAAGGAACGATCATCATGCTGAATGTCAAGCTGTTCCAAATGGAGTCATTTCTTCCGGCGTCCTATGAGGAAAAACTAGCGCCCCGCATGCAGTTGGCCCATGAGCAGCTGCAAAACGGCACCGGCGCCGGAGGTTCGTTTACGGGCTGGGTCCACCTGCCCCGGGACTATGACAAGGAGGAGTTCCGACGCATCCAAGCCGCCGCGGCCAAGATCCGGAAGGATTCCCAGGCCCTGGTGGTCATCGGCATCGGCGGCTTCTTTTTGGAGGGCCCGGGGGCGGGCCGGGGGCTCCGCCCCCCCCACCCCCAACACAAAAAAAAAGAAACCCCCCACAACTAACTTACATGCGACGGCGCGGCTACCGACGCCCCGCAGGAGGGGGTGGGAGTCATGGACGGGCCGGGCGTTTCCTTCCACAGTATTTTGCC
>OBLF01002138.1_pt1 | contig 14048 bp, 13 predicted proteins | sample 1519231 | NCBI WGS metagenome assembly OBLF01 (sample SAMEA2602895, study PRJEB22501) | metagenome | reverse complement strand
AAGTCTTGTCTATCATCAGCAGATTTTTTGATCAGCTCATCGAGTTGAGTGATTGAATTGATTCCTTGTTCTCTAAGTTTAATTATTGAATCAGCCATTGTTTTTATATTATGTTTTCTTGCCCATACTTCATAACCTTTTGAGGATTGAGCTTTTTCATTAGTAGATATATCAATAACATTTCCTACACGTTTTTTAATAGTATTAGCTTTGTTTTTAATAGCTAAATCTATTCTTTCTTTGATTTTTTCTTCGGTATAATCTTCTCCGATAGTCTTAGCTCTTGTAAATCTTTGTTTATCTTTATGGCGAAAAGCAATGTGTTTACCAAACTTAGTTTCATAATCAAGAGATTTCATGTTTTCTAAAAATTCTTCCCACGAGTTAGACTTATTAATCATTCTATCTATATCAAATTGCAGCTTAGATTTCCAGGAGTTTCCTTTCTTGTTTTGGTCATATTCATACCAAGATTTACCCGCAGTTTTATATTTTCTTTTGTAAGCTTCATAATATTTATCAATGACTGAAAGCTTATTTTCTTTACATAATTCATCACTTTGATACCTAATTTTGTGGTAAGATTTTTTATTAGATTGGTAGCATTTACCAGTCTTGTAATTAACATTATTAAAAATAATATGGTTATGGATATGACCTCTATCTATATGAGTTGCAAGAACAAATTCATAATCTTCTTTTAAAATTTTCTTACATAATTCCATTCCAATTTCGTGAGCTTTTATAGGATCAACCTCTCCTGGTAGAAAAGATTGAATTAAATGTCTAGCCAAAACTGTACCTTTAGTATCATTGTCTTCTCGTGTTTTCATAAATTGAATATGGGCAGTAGATGGATGACAATTAAAGGAAGATACCAAGATTTTTTCATCAGTTTTTTCACTCTTAGTTATATAGTCTATTGCCAAATTTAGAGTTGATTTTATAGGATGTATTTTTGTAATTGCCATATTAATCACCAGAACTTTCTTTTGATTTATTAAGAAGTAGGGAATGGATCTGCCATATTTCTTTTGATAATTTTTCTATCTGTTTATTCATTGATTCAATTTCATTTTTGTAAATAACACCAGTTGTATTAGTAGCTTTTGCAATCTGGTTTATATTATTTGTTGCATTTGAAAGTAGCCATTGTAGGTTTCTAAATGGTTCTAAATCTACAACATAAATCTCTTTTTCCAATACACATTTTCTAAGAAAGTGGGACATAGTTTTGCAATTTGCAAGTTTCATTTTCTTTTCAAAAATTTCCTTTTCTTCATCTGTTAAATATATTTTCAGTTGATTATTTCTTTTTCTATTATCCATAGTATATCTCCTTATCATAAATTATTGGGGTCTTAGGGTTCTCCCTAACAAGGTAAAATTGATAAAAAAAAGAAGCAGTCCATAAAGGTTCTGCTTCATCAATTTTTCGTAAGTGGGTACTCACTTACTGTGCTTGCTACTCAAGCTACTCAAGCGTTAAGCAAGCTACTCAAGCGTTAAGCAAGCTACTCAAGCGTTAAGCAAGCTTTGAATTTATAGCTATATTATACCAAATTATAATGATGTATTCAATTCGGAGCCATCTGTGAATATAAAAAATAATATTCATTTACATATACAGGAAGAAGAGTTATAATATCTATGAATAAAAACTGTAAAATTCATAGACAAAAAAACCACTCTCGGAGGATAAAAATATGGGAAAGGCATTTACAGAAGAAGAAAAGATAAAAATCAAAGAAAGTATTATGGAAACAGCTCTTGATTTATTTCATGATAAAGGGACAAAATCACTTAGCATTTCGGAATTGACAAAAAGAGTCGGAATAGCTCAAGGGAGTTTCTATAATTTTTGGAAAGATAAAGAATCTCTTGTCATTGATTTAATGGCATATAGATCAATACAAAAATTGGAGAACATTGAAAAAGAATTTTCAAATTCACTTACGAATCCTAAAAAATTCCTTTCAGAGGTAATTTTTAAGTATTCAATAGACATGACTGAGAAAATTAGAAATCAGCAAATTTATCAAGAGGCATTTAGAATATTTGCGAGTCAAGATTCAAAGAAAGTGAATAGAGTAGAAAATCTATATGGGGATTTTTTGGATAGGTTAATAGATTATTGGTACAGAAACAATGTAGTAAAAAGCGTAGATAAGCAAGGTTTATCAAATGCCTTTGTTGGAAGCTTTGTTCTATGTTCAAATTATTTCCATTTTAATGAAGATACATTTGAGGAAGTACTTAATATTTATATACAAAGCATTGTTTTTAAATATATAGAAATTTAATTGTAAAAAGGAAGGTGATAGAAATGATTCTGGATTTTAATGAGATAAAAAAGGAAGATGTATTAATTGTTGGAGGTAAGGGAGCTAATCTTGGAGAAATGACTTCGGCTAAAATAAATGTTCCAAGTGGTTTTGTTATAACAGCAGACGCATATAGAGATTTTTTAAAAGTAAATGCTATTGATAGCCTCATTGAAAATGGAATTAAAAAATCAGCAGATGATGAAAAAATACTTCTAAATGAAGCTGAGCATTTTAGAGAAAAGATAAAGGCTGGGAAATTTCCTGAGCAATTGGAAAATGCAATAAGAGAAAAATATTTTAATCTTGGAAATAATACAAGAGTTGCAGTGCGTTCTTCAGCAACGGCAGAAGATTTACCGGATGCCAGTTTTGCAGGGCAACAAGAAACTTATTTAAATGTTCAAGGTATTGAAAGTGTATTAAATGGGGTGCGTAATTGTTATGCTTCACTTTGGGGGAATAGAGCTGTAAGCTATAGATTTCATCAAGGTTATGATCAAACTTCAGTTTCTATTGCAGTTGTTATTCAAGAAATGATAGAGAGTGAAAAATCAGGAGTTTTATTTACTGTAAACCCAGTAAACAAAAAAGAAAATGAGATGCAAATAAATGCAAGCTTTGGCTTAGGAGAAAGCGTTGTAAGCGGAAGAGTTACAGCGGATAGCTACATTATTGACAAATCAGGAAATATAATCGAAGTAAATATTGGAAGCAAGGAAACTCAGATTATATACGGGGATAAGGAAACTGTTGAAGTATCGGTAAATCCAGATAAAAGAAAAATTCGTGCATTAAATGATAGAGAAATACTTGAACTTATGAAGTGCGGTTTAGAGATTGAAAAACACTATGGTATGCCTATGGATATTGAATGGGCTATCAAAAATGATATTGTCTATATTTTACAAGCGAGAGCGATTACCACATTAAAAAATTCCAAGAATGATATAACTGGCAATGATTTAATAGAGAAGTATATAAATGGTAAAAAAATCAAAAAGGATACAAAAGAAGTAATGTCATTCTTTTTAGAAAAAATGCCTTTTGCACATAGAGTCCTTGATTTCGATTATTTGATGGCAATTAATGATCAGAAAGTAAACATTTTGTCAGAAGGTGGAATTATTTTACCAAGAAATCCAATTATAGATGATGATGGTATACAAACTTTTTCTGATGACGGAAAGCGAATTGGAAAGAATATTTTTAAATTTTTTAATATTTTAAAGAACATGAAAGATTTTGAGTTCTGTTATAAGAAGTGCAAAGATTTTATGAATATATATGAAGTTGAAATAGAAGAAATCAAGCACTTAAATTTTGAAAATATGACATTAACGGAGTGTGGAAATTTCTTAGAAGAAAGTTATGTTCTTTTGCAAAAGCTTGCTTATGATAGATTCAAATATGCATTATTTCCATCAGTTTTAAATAGCAAGAAATTTACCAAAATAATAAAAAAAGTAAATAGCAATTATTCATCATTTGATTTTTATTGGGACTTAGATAATAAAACATCAGTGGGTACAAATGATGTCTATAAAATGGCTCGTGAGATAAGAAAAAACGAAGCTTTAAAAAAAGCAATAATTTCTGGAGATAATTTTAAGGAATTATATGAAAAGTATAATGATTTTAAGAATATATCAGATGAGTTTATGAAAGATAATGGCTTTAAATCTGATTATAACTGTTATTGTTTATCTGCAAAAACATTTCTTGAGGATCCTGATAGGCTTATAAATATATTACGTCCTATATTAAATGAAAATAGTAATGGAAGTAACGATATAAAGGATTTTTCTAAGCTTATGGAGAGCGTAAAGGAAATCTATGGTAGAAAGTATCAGGATGTAGAAAAACAGATAAAATATTTTAGATATTTTCATGTGGTTCGTGAAGAAAGTCAATATTTGTGGGAAACACTATTTTATTATGTGAGAAAGTGTGTTAGAAGAATTAACTTTATACTCTTGGGTGATGAAAACATAGAAACTGGAGTGGCTAATCTTTTTCATAAAGAACTGCTTAAAGCAATTAACAGAGGTAATCTAAATGAGTCAGATAAGGAAAAAATAAAAAGGAGAAACGAAAAATTTCCTTTAGCAGTGAAAGTATGGGAAGCTTCAAAGTTATTGATTTTTAAAACAGATGGTGATGTCTTAAAGGGAGTAAGTGGAAGCACTGGCATTGCAGTTGGAAAGGTGTGTTTAATAAATAGTCCCAAAGAATTTTATAAAATGAAAAAAGGAGATATATTAGTTTGTCATCTTACAGATCCTGAATGGACTCCATTATTTAAGCTGGCAAGTGCTGTTGTGGCAGATACAGGTTCTGCTTTAAGCCATGCTGCAATTGTTGCAAGAGAATATAATATACCGGCAGTTCTTGGAGTTGGTTTTGCAACTACCAAATTCAAAGATGGAGATACCATACAAGTAGATGGTAATACCGGCGAGGTCAAAGGTTGCTGATATGAAATCAAAAAATCAAATAGATCAAAAAGAATTGAGAAGGCAAAAGATTTTAAGTGAACCACTTTTACCTTTGATAGTAAAAATGTCTGTTCCGACAATTGTGGGTATGCTAATTATGGTTATTTATAGTTTGACAGACACATTTTTTGTCGGACTTTTAAATGATAAATCGATGACAGCCGCTATTGGTGTTGTTTTTAGCTTCGTGAGTATTATTCAGGCTATTGGTTTTTGGTTTGGATATGGTAGCGGTAATATTATGTCTAAAAAACTTGGAGAACAAGATGAAGAAGAGGCAACAATTATTTCTTCCATAGGAATAGCCTTTTCTATTATAAGTGGATTTTTGATAGCTATACTGTCGTGGATTTTTATATCAGACTTGACAAAGTTCATTGGTGGGAATGCTTCTGTTAATTTATTTAAATTTACTACTCAGTATATAAAGGTGATTATAATAAGCGTTCCATTTAGTCTGTATTCAATTACTATTTATAATCAATTACGACTTTGTGGAAATGTAAAAGATGGAATGATAGGTTTGCTTTTAGGAATGTTTAGCAATATGATTCTTGATCCTGTATTTATGTTTATATTCAAGTTCGGGTTTGTTGGAGCTGGATATGCAACTTTGACAGGTCAAATAATTGCGTGTATTGCACTTACCATGTTGGCAAAAGGAAATGGTAATATTCCTGTTTCTTTGAAAAATGTCAAATGTAGTAAAGAACGCATATACCATATTCTTGTAGGAGGAATGCCTAACTTTTCAAGGCAAGTAATTACAAGTGTTTCTCTAATTTTATTGAATAGAGTTGCAGCAAGCTTTGGGGACAGTATTATTGCAGCCTTAACCGTTAGTTCAAGAATAGTTGCCATAGCTTATATGATTATGATTGGATGGGGGCAAGGGTTTCAACCTATTTGTGCAATGAATTATGGTGCAAAAAAATATGGCAGAGTTAGATCAGCATTTAATTTGACAGTTGTTGTTGGAACTATATTTTTGATTATATCAGCAGTGATGCTATATATTTTTTCGGAACATTTTGTTATTGCGATGTCTAAAGATAGTGAAGTTATTTCTATAGGAGTGCAACTACTTAGAATGCAATGTATAACAATCCCATTGTTAGCCTATTATGCGATAAGTAGTATGTTGATGCAAAACATAGGTAAATATTTTTGGTCGTTGATAATTTCGATTTCAAGGCAAGGCATTTTCTACATCCCTCTTTTATATGTACTTACTAATTTATACGGGAAGTTTGGGATATATTTGCTCCAACCAATAGCGGATATTTTGTCATTTGTTTTAGCTGTTATTGTTGTTTATAAAATAAAAAATGAACTAAAAAACGAAGGGAATATACATTATATGAATTAGCAACAGGTTGAATAGTTGGAGGAAATTACTATGTATTATTTTAGGTCTAATGCTTATATAGAAAAAATTTACAGATCTTTTTGATATTAGTAATTACTATAAAAAATCAAATTTAAAATATAGAGAAAAAGCAAGATTCTTTCATTTAAGAGGACTTTTTATGCCAAGATGCAGGAGTCCTCCTTTTTTTGTCTAAAAACGCAGACAAAAAAAGAAATGGAGGAAATTAAATGCCAAAAGAATATTACCTTTATGTCAATGGACAAAGGGTTAAAGTCAGCGAGCAGATATATAAAGTCTACTGGCGAGAAAAAGAACATGAAAAGTATTTAGAGCAGGTGGACAGAAAAAACCACTTGCTCTTTTTTTCGTCTCTAAATCACGATGGGAATTTTGTAGATAATCTAGAAGATAAAAATGTTGATGTTGAAAAAGTTGTAGCTACACAAATGATGATTGAAGCACTAAGAAATGCAATGTCAAAGTTAAATAATGATGAACGAGAAATAATTGAAAGATTATATTTCAATGATGAAACACTTCGTGCAGTAGCAAAGACTCAAAATATATCACATCCTGCTTTAATAAAAAGGCGAGATAAGATTTTAGAAAAACTAAAGAAATTTATAGAAGAAATATAGTTTCTGGTTACCAAAGAGGGCAAATTTTCCTTTATAAAGTGAGGGGAGTTTTGTCCTCTTTCTATTTTAAAAGAAATTTAAACAATATTTGAACCTTAACAATTGAATAGACCAAGACAAGACATTAATCATTTTTGGAGCGTAATAACCTATCCGCCAAGATCTTTCTGCTGAATAATTCGGCAAAACAAGTACTGCTAAGCCAAAAGCAAGGGAAGAAGAAAGGGAGCGATAAGTAAGAGTTTGAATATAGGGAGGGATACCCTATTCGCTATGAAGAAAATGAGGATAATGATACTTCTAAGGTTGAAGCCGGCTCATCCTGAACAGAGGCGGAGGTGAGATTTCTATGTTGCTAATCCAAGGCACTTGTCAATGTCAAAAAACTTTAAAAATATTAAAATAAATATTTTAAATATATTATTTGGAGGATTTATGATTAACGAAAATATAAAAGGTGTTCGTGTTTCTGAGAAAGCATTTCTAACATTAAAAGAAGCATCTGAATATTTTAATATTGGTCAAGATAAAGTTAGACAATTAACGGATGAAAATGATTGCGATTTTGTATTATTTAATGGTAGTAAGCGTCTTATTAAGAAAAAGTTAATGGAAGAATATTTAAATAGACAGTTCTCTATTTAATCTAAAACTATATATAAAACACGCTTAATGCGGTATAATAATTATAGCGTGTCTTTTATCAAAAAAGGAGAATTTTTATGGTAAAAAGACGCAAAGATAGTAAAGGGGTTGTTTTAAAAGACGGTGAATATCAAAGGTCAAATGGCACTTATGAATTTAAGTGGCAAGACAAAATAGGTCGTAGAAAATCTATCTATGCGAAAACTCTAAAAGAATTAAGAGAAAAGGAATTAGATATTTTACGCAATACTATAGATGGAATCAACAACGAAGGAAGTAGCTTATCTGTAAATGATACTTTTAAGCTATGGACAAAGGTTAAAAGAGGTTTAAAGGATAATACCTTTAAAAATTACATCTATATGTATCAACAATTTGTAGAACCGACTTTTGGTCGTATTAAACTATCTGATATTAAAAGATCTGATGTTAGAAGTTTTTATAACAGATTAAAGGAAGATCAAGGATTAATGGTTTCTACTATAGATTGTGTTCATACTGTCTTACATCAGGTATTAGAATTAGCAGTGGATGACGAATATATAAGATTTAATCCGTCTGACAATGCTTTGAAGGAATTGAAAGTAGCTTATCGAAATGAATCTCCGAAGAAAAAAGCCATGACAATAGAAGAACAGGTGATATTTGAAGAATATTTATCTAATAGTGATGAATATAAAAAATGGTATCCAATATTCATTGTTATGCTTTGGACGGGAATGAGAGTTGGAGAAGTCACAGGATTGCAATGGGACGATCTAGATTTTGATAATGGTCTTATAAATGTAAACAGGACTTTGGTATATTATAGTAAAGGTAAAGGATTAAACAATAGGTATGCTATTAATACACCGAAGACAGAATCAGGTAAGCGAAGTATTCCTATGGTTCAAAAAGTAAAAGATGCTTTTCTTATGGAAAGAGAGTTACAAAAGACTTTTGGAATCGAATGTTGTGATTCAATCGATGGATTTAAAGACTTTGTATTTTTAAATAGATTCGGAAAGGTTCACAATAATGGAACACTTAATAAAGCTTTGAGAAGAATTGTTAGAGATTGCAATTTAAGTATAATGGATAAAAATAAATCGAACTCTAATGATATTCTATTAGTTCCACATTTAAGCAATCACATTTTCAGACACACCTTTACTACAAGACTTAATGAACAAAATATAAATACAAAAGCAATGCAGTCTATTCTAGGTCATTCTGATATTAGTACAACAATGGATATATATGTAGATGCAACAGAAGATTTTAAGATAGAACAGATGGGAGAATTTGAAAAAGCAATGAAATTTATATTTTAGAATTTACGACAGCTTACGACAAATTTACGACAATTTGCTAGAAATCTATAGGCACTTATAGAGAGTTAGCAAATTGTCGTAAATGGAGAAGTACCATAAAATAGACTTTTATAGAGATTTAGACAATTATCTAAGGTAGAGGGGATTTTCCCAACAATGAAACCACTTGGAGCTGAAGTTGCTGAAATAAAAGCTAACAAGGCTGCAGATGAAAAGGCAAGTGTAAAGCTTGACATGTCAAAGGTAAAGGTTGAACCTCTATTTGAAGACATGGTAGACTTTGATACCTTCTCAAAATCTGACTTTAGAGTTGTAAAAGTTAAGAAGTGTGAAGAAGTTCCAAAATCTAAAAAACTTCTTAAGTTTACACTTGATGATGGATCAGGAGAAGACAGAACAATTCTATCAGGAATCAAAAACTTTTACGAAGCAGAAGAATTAATTGGCAAGACTCTTGTTGCTATAACAAATCTTCCACCAAGAAAAATGATGGGAGTGGACTCTTGTGGTATGCTTCTATCAGCAGTATGCGACTATGATGGAGAAGAATTATTAAATCTTGTAATGCTTGAGGACAAGATCCCAGCAGGAGCAAAATTATATTAAAGAACACGCTAATTATGAAACTGGGGTTTGGCATGAATCCCAGTTTAATTTTTATAATTGGATTAATAGAATTATTAAGCTATACAATAAAATCAATTTAAAGAAAACTAAAATAGAAGATACAGAAGAGAGATTAAGACAACTAAAAAATCAAGAAAAGAAGATATTAAAACAAGACATAATAAAAAGAAGAAAAGAAAGAACTCATAGGCTCATAACAAGAGGAGAAATCTTAGAAAGCCTTATAGAAAATGTAGAAGATTTAACAGATGAAGAAATAAAAATCCTAGAAAAGCAACAAAGACAAAAGAATTTAAAAAAACACCTAGAATAATAAGATAAAGAGGAGGTAAACTAAATTGATGAAAACACTTGGAATGTTACTTATCATCTGCTTAACAGCATCAATTATGATGGTGAATTTTATACTTATTATACCGAAATTTGGCTCGAAGCATTTCGGCGCACCTGATGATATCAAAGTTATGATGAGTAAGTTGCCAGATAAACCGAGTTGGGTCAATATAATCGGCGGACTTATCATGATACTTGGATTGCTAGCCATTGCAGCCGTTCTAGTCTGGGCAATTGTTGATACAGTAAAATTTAGTTTAACTTTTCAGCAAGCCTTTGTTAGATTTTTAATACTATTTGAAGGATATAAGCTTTTTGATATTATCTTTTTTGATTATCTCATGCTTACCAAGTTAAAATTGCCGACTAAAGTTTACCCAGAGACGGTTGGTGCTAAGGGTTATGATAATTTTGGTTTTAATGGGAAAAGTCAGATTGCAAAAATTATAATCTTCTTTTTCGTGAGCCTAATTTTGGCATATTTACTGACCGTTTTGGTTTAACTAGAAATTCATAACTTATAATGTTCAATTCGAATTCTTGGCTATTTATTTTAAGGGGCTGTAGCTTAAAAAAACTAATTATCAGAAATAGATAGAAGCCATGAACAGTTATATGAAGATAGGTTAGAGGGAAATATAAGCGAAAGAAACTTCAATATAATTAATGTGAGCATATCTAAAAAACAAGACTAGAACCATTCCTATAGAAATGGCTAAATACTGGCACAAAAAAATGTATCAACCTTTGCCCTTTTATAAGGATTTAGGTTGATACACAAAATTATTTACAGACCATAATTATAGGATGACAGTAATTCAAAGTTCTGCAATAGTTCATTTTGCCTATTTAAGACTTGATTCCACAAACCAAATTTGTTTGTTATAGTCCTCTATATGATCTTCCATAGCATTAGCTACAGGGAAATTATCAGTTTCATCTGATTCTTTTCTAATCTCTAGTGCGAGTTCTTTTTGAAGTTTTATGTCAGATAGGACTATTTCTAATGCTTCTTTAATAGATATTTCTTTAGAAGTTTCAATCTCTTTTATCGTAGAAATTTCTAAATATTCTTTTAAATTAGCAACTGGAAATTCCCCAACCATTCTGATTAGTTCAGCAACTTCATCAAGTCTTTCACCAGCTTTATCATATTCGGATTCAAGATACTCATGTACAGATACAAATTGAGAGCCTACGATATTCCAATGAAGATTATGGATTTTAATGTTTAGTACTGCAAGATTTGCAAGATATGTGTTTAATTTTGTCATTTTATTCCTCACTTTCAAATAATTTTGATTATCAATCTCTTTATATACAATAATAAAAAACTAGTCAAGTCTGTAATATTGTGTAAAATTTACTAGTAAATATTCATTATTTCATCCTAATATCGTAAATATGAACAGAAGAAAATTATTTCAGAGATACAAAATCACATCATTCAACAAAAAGGAATAGATATAAAGATAGAATCTATACAAAAGGAAATATTAGATATTATCGAAAAGAGTATTTTATAAATTTAATAATGAAACTTTAAAAGGGATAGCTAATGTTATCTCTTTTTTTAATACAAGAAAGGAGTTTTGTATGAAAAAATTAGAACAAATAAGACAAGAGTCAAAAGAAATAAAAGACAAAATTGACCATACAGAAGAAAGATTAAGGTAACTAAAAATTCAAGAACAAAAGATATTAAAACAAGACATAGTAAAAAAAAGAAAAGAAAGAACTCATAGGCTAATAACAAGAAGACCAATCTTAGAAAGCCTTATAGAAAATGCAGAAGAACTAACAGATGAAGAAATAAAAATCCTATTAGAAGAAGCAACAAAGACAAAAGAATTTAAAGAAACACTAAGAATAATGAAAGGAAATTAAGAAAAATAAATACGAACAGTCTGATTATAAGATTATGAAATAATATTAGGATAAAAATACTTTTTGTATAATAAATAGAAGGATTTTAGTATTCTGGATGGGGTATATATTATAAAAATAGTATTAGGAGGTACAGATAAATGATTAATACAAATGGTTTTCTAAGTAACTAAGAGAGGAAAAGAAATCCTCTCAAAAAAGCATAGGAGGATTTATGATATATATACAAAACTTAATAAAAACTTTACAAGATAGAAAGCTATTTAAAATTGATAGTTTATCAATAAATAAAAATGAAAAGATAGCCTTAATAGGTGAGAATGGAACGGGTAAAACTACTCTTTTAAGAATAATATTAGGCTTAGATAAAGACTGTACTGGTCAAGTAAGAGTGGATAGAGAACTGGGTTATTTATTAAATTATGACAGTAAAGCCAAGTACTTTTCTGATGAAACCTACTCTAAATCACAGTTAAGGGCTAATGACAACTATAGTCCAGGCGAAGAACAAAGATTAAAGCTAACAGATCTATTATCAGATAGTTTTAAATTTCTATTGATAGATGAACCTACATCTCACTTAGACTTAAAGCAAAAAGAAGAACTTATAGAAAAGCTAAATTCAAGAAAAGTAGGATATCTTCTAATTTCCCATGATCGTGATTTCATAAATAGAACTTGTAAAAAGATTTTAGAATTAAAAAGCGGAAAAATTGAAGAATATAATGGGGACTACAAATTCTATCTTGAAGAAAGAGAGAGAAGACTTAAGTTTAAAGAAAAAGAGTATTCAAATTATATAAAAGAAAAAAGAAGACTTGAAAATTTAGCTATAAGTATAAAAGACCAATCATCAAAACTAAGAACCACGCCTAAAAGGATGGGAAACTCAGAAGCAAGACTTCATAAGATGGGTGGTCAAGAAAACAAGAAAAAACTAGATAAACAAGTAAAATCTGTAGAATCCAGAATAGATCAACTAGAAGTAAAAGAAAAACCTAAAGAAGAAACAGAAATACAACTATCCATTCCAGATAATAAACAACTCCACTCTAAAGTTTTGATAAGAGGAGAAAATCTAAAGAAAGAGCTCGGAAATAAGATTTTATTTGAAAAATCCAACTTTCAAATAAAAAATAATTCTAAAACAGCTCTTATAGGAGAAAATGGAAGTGGAAAAACCACCCTATTAAACATGATTCTAAATCAAGAAAATGTATGGGTGCATCCAAATCTTAAAATAGGTTATTTTAGTCAAATGAGTGATATTTTAGAAGAAGACGCTGATATCTTAGCAAATGTAATAAATACGTCTATATATGATGAAACAATGACAAGGATTGTTCTTGCAAGATTAGGATTTAAGACTAATGATGTTTACAAGATTGTAAGTATTTTAAGTGATGGAGAAAAAGCCAAGGTAAAATTGGCTAAAATATTAACTTCTGATTTTAACTATCTTATTTTTGATGAACCGACAAACTTTTTAGATATAAATGCTATAGAAAGTTTAGAAAATCTATTGAAATCTTATGATAGACCATTTATATTTGTAAGCCATGATGAGGAGTTTATAAATAATCTAGCAGATACACTTTTAATTATAGAAGATAAAAGAATCAAAAGTTTTAAAGGTAATTTATCACAATATAAAGGTAGAAATAACAAGACAATAAATGGCAAGGATAGAAATAGTTTATTACTTGATTTTAGAATATCTTCCATAAGTTCTAGACTAGCAATGGAGTTACCTAAAGAGGAGAGAAAAAAACTAGAAGATGAATATAATGAACTCATTGAAGAAAGAAAAAAATAAATCTTAGCATCTACATTGGTAGGTGCTTTTTTCATATCAAAATGGAGATGATAGTATTAAATTAATATTTTAAATCTAATATTTAAGTCGAGAGTAAAGCTAAAGACGAGAAGATGGTATCTTTATCGTCTTTTTTTATTGCATGAAAGGAAATTGGTATGAAAAAATTGGAACAAATAAGACAAGATTCAAAAAAAATAAAAGATAAAATTGACGATAGAGAAGAAAGGTTAAGGCAACTAAAAAATGAAGAAAAAAAGATATTAAAACAAGACATAGTAAAAAGAAGAAAAGAAAGAACGCATAGACTCATAACAAGAAGACCAATCTTAGAGAGCCTTATAGAAAATGCAGAAGAACTAACAGATTAAGAAATAAAAATCCTACTAAAAGAAGCAACAAAGACAAAAGCATAATTGAAAGATTTATAAAAGAAAATCTAACATCACAAGGAATGATAGTAGATTATGCTATTCATGATGAGAGTCAAGACAAAAATGGGTAATAATTTTAAATAGGTTGAAAGTTTTACTAGGCTAAAATAGATTTTTTACGAAAATTGTTACTTGTCCTAAAGCTTGGCAAGGTTCTAATT
>OBLF01002137.1_pt1 | contig 14051 bp, 13 predicted proteins | sample 1519231 | NCBI WGS metagenome assembly OBLF01 (sample SAMEA2602895, study PRJEB22501) | metagenome | reverse complement strand
GTAAAGGGCAGAAACATGCAGATTTAGGCAGAAGTTCAGTTACCAGAGTGTTACCTTGTTTTGATGTAGGTAACGATGGTGCAGTATTCGGTAACTGAATTATTTTCGCTCGTGTGGCTGTTGCTTTGGTCGGCAGTTTTCTGCGTAAGTGAGGAACGCTTTAATTCGGGTAATTTTGCCCACAAAGATTAAAGCGTATGAAAACAGAGAAAATGAAGGTGTTGCTCTACCTCAAAAAGAGCGGTTTGGACAAGTCGGGGAAAGCTCCGATCATGGGACGAATTACCATTGGGCATTCCATAGCCCAGTTTAGTTGTAAACTTTCCTGCAATCCCGATTTATGGAATCCTCGTGAGAGCAGGATGGATGGCAAGAGCCGTGAAGCGGTGGAGATTAACGGGAGGTTGGAAAATCTTCTGCTTCCCATTTACTCTGCCTATCAGTCGTTGATTGCCAAAGGCCTGCCATTTGATGCAACCGATGTAAAAGAACTGTTTCAAGGCAGTATGCAGACACGATGCAGGCTCATCGAGAGATTGGATATGCTCATCAAGGAGAAAGAAAGCCATATCGGTATAGACATCAAGGAAGAGTCTATGTCCGCCTATTATTCCACTCGAAAACGATTGCAGGAGTTTATACAGAAGAAATATCATGTTTCGGATTTGGCATTCTCGCAGCTTACAGAAAGCTTTATCTACGAATTGCAGACATTCTGTCTTGGTGAACTCGGTCATCAGCAAAGCACATTTTTCAGAGTTGCAGCAGATTTGAAGACCGTCTGCTGGCTTGCTTATCGTGAGGGGCTGGCTGACACTCTTCTGTTTGACAAAGTCCATATAGAACGCGGAAACAAGAAAACACCTAAGGCTCTCGACAAAGAAGCATTGGATAAACTCAAAGCACTCCGTTTTGATGAATTGGAAGAGGAAATGGAAACAGTTCGTGATGTGTTTCTCTTCGCCTGTTATACCGGTGCAGCCTATTGTGATTTGATGGAACTAAGCAAGAAGCATCTTGTTCGTGATGATGCAGGTAGTTTGTGGTTGAAGTTCAACCGACAGAAGACGGGTGTGCTTTGTCGTATCAAGCTATTACCGAAAGCTGTTCGGTTAATTGAGAAAATGCACAGCGATGAAAGGGAAACACTGCTCCCTTTCATCAAATATCCCATTTATCAGTCCTGTCTTAAAGCCTTGCGATTACGGGCAGGTATTTCTTTTCCCTTTACTTCGCATACTGCAAGGCATACCTTTGCCACGCTTATCACCTTAGAGCAGGGCATTCCTATTGAAACGGTGAGCAAGATGCTGGGACATACGAATGTAAGTATGACCGAACGCTATGCAAAGGTAACGCCGCAGAAACTCTTTGAAGAGTTTAACCGTTTCCTCTCTTTCACCGAAGATATGCAGTTGGCAATCTAATCTCTATACTTTGTATCTGCTTATACATTCATTCCAAACATAAAACCATCAAGACAATGAGAAGTACATTTAAGATACTGTTTTACATCAACAGACAGAAGACAAAGGCAGACGGCAAAACCGCTATTCTCTGCCGTATCACCATAGACGGTAAGAGCACCGCCATTACCACAGGCGAGGAATGCCAGTCCTCCGAGTGGAACAGCAAACAAGGAATGACAACCGATAAGAAAACCAATCAAAGAATCGGCGAGTTTAAGGAACTTATAGAAAAGACCTATCAGGAGATACTGATAAAGGACGGAGTGGTAAGCGTGGAACTGCTTAAAAACCGTTTGCAGGGAATAGCCACCACACCGACAACGCTTCTTGCCATGAGCAAAGCAGAATTGCAATCCGTTAAAGAGTGCGTGGGCAAATCAAGGGCAGAGGGGACTTATCAGAACCTATTCTATTCAGACAAGTTACTTACGGAGTTTGTAAAGGATAAGAGAATGACGGATATAGTCATAGCCACTATAACGGAGGACTTGTTTGAAGAATACCGTTTCTGTCTGAAGAAACGAGGCTTTTCAACAGCAACCATCAACCGTTACCTTTGTTGGTTAAGTAGGTTGATGTACCGTGCGGTCAGCCAAAGACTCATCCGTTGTAATCCCTTTGAGAATGCCAAGTATGAGAAAACGGAACAGAAGATACGTTTTCTTCAAAAGAGCGAAGTCTCTAAACTTATGGCAATGAAGATAATAGATAAGGAAGCAGAACAAGCAAGACGGCTGTTTGTCTTTGCCTGTTTTACAGGTTTGGCTATTGCTGATATGGAACATTTGCAATTTGGACACATCCTAACGGCAGCCGACGGACAAAGATATATCCGAAAAGAAAGGCAGAAGACAAAGGTGGAGTTTATTGTACCCCTACATCCCATAGCGGAAGCCATCATCAATCAATGCAAGACGGAGCAAGAAAGAAACGAAGAACAGAAGACGGTGAAAGAAAAAGGCAACGACTTTGTCTTTCACTGTGATTGCAGCCGTAGCGTGATGAGCGCAAAGCTGAGCATCGTGGGCAAGGCTTGTGGTATTAGGGAACGGTTGTCTTACCACATGGCAAGACACACGTTCGGCACGATGAGTTTAAGTGCAGGAATACCTATCGAGAGTATTGCCAAGATGATGGGGCACGCCTCCATATCAAGCACTCAAATCTACGCACAAGTAACGGACAACAAGATTTCGGAGGATATGGATAGGTTGATAAGGAAACATCAAAAAGAAGAAATAAGGGAGGAAGCCGTATGAATGCCTATCACTATCAAACGAAAAGAGACCGCAGTTATTTCGAGTGGGGCGACAGTATGCAAATCATTCACAAAGGCAAGGGCGAAATAGCAATGACAGAGAGCGAGCTTGTAGATTTCTTCGGTGTAACATGGAGGAAACTCAATTATCGATTGCAACTGCTTCTGAAAACATATCCCCTACAATCCGAAGAAAGGGCCGCAGGGGAGGTGGAGGTATTCGTGAACGGACATCTGCGAGGTTATGCCTTGCTTTATCCGCTTACTATCATCATCACTTTGTCTTATCAATTGGACAGCATGGAAGCCCACTTGTTCAGGAAACATGTATGTCAGAGATTACTGAAACCTACATCCATAATAACACCGATATTCTTAATAGGAAAGACGGATACCTGATGATTATATTTTCTTTTTCTTTCATTGATTATATCTTACTACATAACTACAATAAGGTATAATACGTTGAAAGAAAAAGGATTAAAGATTTTTATTGATATACGAATATTCTTTCATTTATTTACTACGCTACTACAAAAGAAAGATTTTTATTAAAACTGAATTGACAGTGTATAAAAACTAAAAGCACAACCATGAGAATTTATAGTTTATAACACATAAACTAAAAGAGCCGTATCAAACCCTATAATGAGTAACGATACAGCTCTTTTCCTTGTTTTGAGGAGGTTAAAGTTTCTAATCAAGAAGTTCACATTCTTTTAGATGTTGGGGTTATGTCCCAATAAATATCATAAGTAATATTCTATTACAACTATTTAAGCTCATGCAACATATAGGGTGCTCCGGAAACCTTTACCTTCAATTTTTCATAGCTTCCATCTTTCATGTGATAGACAAAATAACCCGTACCTTTGTCGGTAGACATCCCAAAGACAATGTCATCACCAGACTTACAAACCGATGCTGCCCAGCCGGTTGTCCCATCTAAGTCCATCTTTTTGCAGGTTTTGTCATAAAGATTTATCTCAAAGGCTTGAAATGATTTGTCATGAACGTAGTCAGGTGGATTGCTTGCCGCTCCAGGAATGTTAAGGTATCCATAAACCTTTCCGTTTCCACCATACACTTTATTATAAGCATACGATGTTCTGTTCCCCTTTACTCCTTCTAAGTTTACGTCTGCAAGGGTGAAGCAATATGAGTTGTCAAAGTCTTGCTCCCCTTTCTTAATGCGCAAGAATCCTTCCTTGACCCCAGGCTGGTATCCAAACATAGCTACGCAATAGAAATAGATGTCACCCTTTTCGTCCACGAATGGATCCCCAGCGGGGGTCATAGAGGAGGCCATTGTAGCACGAGGGTCACTAATCATTTTGATGGGCTTATCGGTTTTGGTATCTATTAAGGCTATGTGTGCTCCCTTCTCGCATGAGTAGGCAGACTTTAATTGGCAGAGCGTCACGTATAAGATGCCGTCTCTGATGATGGAAGCACATGGTTCAGGATTATTGTCGCCAGCCAACTTCCCCAAGGAATAGCCAGATAAATCTATTTCTCCAGTTTTTGTCATGGAGGACGGGTCTATAATCCACACCTTTCCTAAGCCAAGACAAGAAACGTAGGCTTTCTTCTCGGATAAGAATGTGATGTATGTGGCCTTTGCACCACTTGGAAACAGCATGGTGTTTCCTTCTTGAACAAGGATCCCATCCTTAGGGATGTACTTGTAGAGGTGTTCTGTGTCTGTCACATATATCTTATTTTTATACACGAATGTGAATGCCCCCTTCGGAAGCACTAATGCGTTGTCTGTATTGAGTGAACCAACACTCAAATCCTTGAACAGGCTAATATATGTGTTTTCTCCGATGTTTACACTGTGTACAAATCCTACTTCAGATTTTGTAGAGGGAGGAAAGTCCGGAGAGTCCTTTCCGCATGAGGTGAGACCTACAAGAGATAGCAACACAAGGGCTGCGATTAAAAAATAATGTTTCATTTTATTTGTTTTTAAATTGGTAATATATTACAAACTCATTGCTCCGCCCGATGTTTTGTCGCGGAACAGATTAAAACGCAATTTTGTTTTAAAAGTGCGTCCTTGCAGTGGCATCTTGAATTCCATATAGTTCTCCTTGTCAAAGATGTTCTCAACTTCGAAACTCAATGAAATGTTGTTGTGCCAAAAGGATTGTTGAAGGCCTATGGTAAACACATCGTTGGAGGGGATAATCCATTTTTTACGCTGGTCGGACAGTGTGCTCATTTGCCATCCCCAATCGAATTCTCCGACATGGGACACATCCATATAAATTCTAAATAGTTCATTTCGCCCCAACAAATTTTCTGCATGATACTCCAAACCATAGTTGAAATAGAAAGACGGTATGTTGGGTACATGTTTATTATATGTGGGATTATCCGTTCCTTTTGCATCGTTTAACCATTTCTGTCGGTCTCGAATGTCCTGTAGTGTAAGATTGAAATATGTATAGATGTTTGGTGTCACGTCTACTTTCAAATCGGTATCAAACCCCATCGTGCTCGTCTTTCCCAAGTTTGTGTAGATGGAACGGATATCAGCGGGGAAAAGCCTTATCATATTTTGGATATACATGTAATAGAAGTTTGTTTCCCACTGCACGCGGGTAAGTCCCATCACATTTCTTGTATCTATGATGGTTCCAACGTTCAGGTTATCTCCAATTTCAGGCAGTAAGTTCACTGATGGCTTGATGCTCATTCCGTTACCGAAAAGTTCTCCTGTGTCAGGGAGTCTCACATTGTGTGAAAACGAGAACTTTCCCCTCACGCCTTTCCAAAACTCATAGCTCACTCCCTCACTAAATCCGTAGTACGTTTTGTTCACACTTGTCTGTTTGGGAGCTGATGCATCTTTCATTTGGGCTTTTGACAAGGCATCGCTTGTTCTAAAGATTTTTGACTTCAGATAGTAAATGCTTATCGTCAAGGAATTCTGAAAACGATGATTGGAAGAGGCATACAAATGACAGAGTCCGATATTGTTTGAAATCATTTTGCTGGGAAACGAGCTAGGATCGAACCCGAGATAGTCATTCATGCGTTCATCTTTAGGACGGTAGTCCGAAAGAGCAAGTTGATCATTTATGTTGAATGTATGTTGTCCAAATGTATATTTTAAATTAAATTTGTTTCGTAATTCAAATTGCCGGTTATGGGATTCATTAAGAAGATTATCTTCTGTTTCCCCCATTGCCTGAGTGATGGTTCCATCCCATTGTCTTCTTGTTGTTGTTGTGTCTATCAGGCTCGTTTGTATAATAGGAATAACAAGGGATGATTTCATTTCCAAACCTTTAAAGATGAAGTCGTCTTTTTCTATATGCAAAGTGGGCATTATATTAAAGCCTTTCATATAGGCATGCTGCGAATCAAAGTTAAGAGACTGTATACCTTTTTTATTTCTGTAGAAGGCGCATTCCAAATCCAGTTTATCGAAGTATAGCTTTCTAAAACCAATGCCGACATGATAGAAGTCTGCGTCATAATAGTCATTATTTCGTCTTACCTTTCTGTATTCTGAGACTGGCAGGGTTATTTCGAATACTGGCCATGACATCGTGTAGTTGTTCTTTGATTTATTCTTTAAGAAAGCAACATTAAATAATATGCCTGACTTTGCAAAAAGCTTTTGAGCACTTGTAAGTGTCTTGGATGTTCCGAATGATGCCAATTCCTGCGTGAATCCTACTAGGTCGCATTCATCCTCACGTGTCACAATATTGATGGCTCCTCCTAATCCGTCGCCTCCATATTCTGCAGGCACAATACCCTTGTACACCTCTATATATTTGATCACATCTATTGGAATATCGTTGATGTCGAAAGAACCGTCAGGACTGTTGAGTGGAAACCCATTAATATATACGGCGACACGCTTACCTTCTAAACCATGTACAGATATGCGCGACGCACTTCCCAATCCGCCTGTCTTTCTTACTTTGATGCCAGACGTGCGTGTAAGAATTTCTTCTATACCGCTTGAACGTCCCCGCAGCTTGGATCCGTCCACTACGGTTACAGCCATAGGACTTTGCCGAACGCGGTTTATTTCCGCCTGCTGGGAAGATCCTCTCACTACAACTTCGTTAAGGACGTTCGCTGATGATTCTAAGAAAAAGTCTTTTGTGATATTGCCGTTTAATACAATGACTTGCCTTACTCGTTTATATCCAACAAATGAAACCTCAACAATACATGTTCCATTTGAGGGTATGTCAATTTGATAATTGCCTGTCTTGTCAGAAACTGTTTTCTGTTTTGTATTTTTGATTGATATGCATGCCCCAAATATGGGAAGTCCTGTTTCTTTATCTATGATTTTCCCACGTAATATATTTTGGGCAGACAAAACTGTTGTACACAAACACAGTATCGTTACGATGAATAATCTGTTCATAATTTTATGGATTAATGAGTTCTCGCCATCCTGCTGTATTATAGCGTATATATTCAGATAAAACCTGTTTTGCCTCTTCTTTACGGATTTCTGGATTTGAGACAATCTCTCCGACGATTGTTACCCATGTAGAAGAGGAAATTCGAAAGAATAGTGACGAAACTTTTGTTTGTATTTGTGGATAGACTTTTTGCATTTGGTCAATATATTCTTTACTTATTGCAACTTGTTCTTCGATAAAATTTTCACGGAAAAATTCTACAGAAGTACCTTTTGATTCAAAGAGCAATAACTTTAATTCTTCTTTATACAAGAAAATTATTTTAAGCGTTTCTCTTAGCAAATCTTTTTGACTTTGTATAGAGAAACGAAGTTTGTCTATTTTGTTGGATTCTATGCGATAGGAGGACAGCCTTCCATCCAAGACAGCAAGTAAAGGCCTAAGGACAGCATAAAAAATATCATCTTTTGTCTTAAAATAATTGTATATATTACCTAAGACAACTCCTGATTTTGCAGAAATTGTTCGCATCGAAGTTTTTCTAAAACCATTTTTAATAAATTCATTGCGGGCAGCTGTGACAATTCTGTTTCTTATATCTTCTTTTAATATTTTCATTACTATTTTATTAACGGACATCGTTCTATTTTGTTCATAAAAAAAGCGTACTGTTTTTTTAAACAGTACGCTCCTTTTATTGTTGCCTTTATGCGGCTGTGTGATATTTTTATCATTAATTCAATTTTGGATACAAAGGTATGGGAAGAATTCTATACTGGCAATACTTATTAATAAGTATTTTTAATCGAATTATAATACTAAACTCAAATAGACTTAAAATAGTAATTCTCCTCCAACATCCTTTCCAAGTCCGAAGCCTTGTAGAGTATCTTCCCTGCAAACTGCGTGTAGGGGATAATCTTCCTGTCTCGGTAGTCCTGCAAGGTACGGGGACTGATATAGAGCCGTTCGCACACATCCTTACCCGTAAGGAAAAGTTCGCCTGCAAAGAGTGGTTTGTGCGTCTGTGCTACTTCCACTATTCGTTTACCTACACCTCTCAATGCCGAGACAACCAGCTGCATCTCGTCCGTCTCCATGTTCAAATCCCTTGCTGTTTCCATCATATCTGTCTGTTTTTAGGTTTGTTCGATTTCGTAAGAAGCAATGCTTCCACATCCTCACGCTTGTAATAGCACTTGTGCCCGATTTGCGTAAACGGCAGCATGCCCGTATCACGATAATGCTGCAAGGTGCGCTTGCTGATATTCAGCAGCTGGCACACATCACCATTGTGCAGCCAGTCTGTGTGCTTGCTTTTTTCTCCGAATGCCTTGTGGCAGCATTCCGCAAGGCTCAAGATTTCATCCCGAAGCTTTGTCCAATTGATTTCTGTAATGATGTAATAGTTCATAATCATATTTTGTTATTGTTTGTTGTTTCAGTTCTTTCCTGTTTCTGCTGGCAAAGGTAAAGGCGTACGTGCGCCTCTCAAAGCCGTGGGGAACAGCAGGGAAGTATCGGGAACTATCGGGAAAAGAGCAATTCGTTTCATCGGTTCACATTTGCGTTTTCCTGCCTCGTCTTTTTTCTTTTATTGCAAAGACAATCCAAGCGAGTGCAGAGGAAAGTTCACTTATCCTTTGCCGAGCGCAGCTTGTCTTATGCAAAATTAATATCGGGCATTTCTTATTCCATCACTTTTCATTCAAGTGGCAGCTTGTGGCACTATGACAAGGACAAAAGAGACAGATTGATACTTTTGCCACTATACAAATAAGGCTAATAAGACAATCAAAGCAAAAGAGTACATCTGAAAGCAGACAGTAACATCCGTATTTCTGCTAACCTATCTTTCCTGTCATCCGTTTTTTGCTTAATGAGACGATAAATGCTCTTCTTGCCTGCCTATTCCCCTAAGAATTTTGCAGCAGACAGACGCAACATTATACAAGAAGACTCTGAATGCTTGGAAGTTACGCATTCTCACCCTAACTTCACTCTTGGAAACTAATTCAAGGGAATAATGAAAAAGAACGCAGATGCAGGCAATACAGACAGCAGAAGAGGCCGTGTCAAAGCACAAATGCCTTTTTGAAAATCAACAATCCGAAACTGCTCAATAAGAAAAACTACTCAGATACGGGCGTAAATCATCGATTTTCGCGAAAAATCACTCAGATACGGGGTACAATTGATAAAAAACGGGAAAAGGAGGCTTTCGTAGGGGTACGACGAATGAAAATCGGGAAAAAGAGGCTTTCGTAGGGGTACGATGAACGAAAATTGGCAAAAAGAAGCTTTCGTAGGGGTACGACGAACGAAAATCGGCAAAAAGAAGCTTTCGTAGGGGTACGATGAACGAAAATCGGGAAAAAGAGGCTTTCGTAGGGGTACGACGGGCAAAAATCGACGAAAATCGGCTTTCCCTCACGGGGGAAAATCAAAAATCGGCGAAAATCGACTTTCCGCCACGGGAGAAAATCAAAAATTGACGAAAATCAGCTTTCCCTCACGGGGGAAAATCAAAAATCGACGAAAATCGGCTTTCCGCCACGGGGGAAAATCAAAAATCAGCGAAAATCAGCTTTCCCTCGCGGGGGAAAATCAAAAATCGGCGAAAATCGACTTTCCGCCACGGGAGAAAATCAAAAATTGACGAAAATCAGCTTTCCCTCACGGGGGAAAATCAAAAATCGACGAAAATCGGCTTTCCGCCACGGGGGAAAATCAAAAATCAGCGAAAATCAGCTTTCCCTCGCGGGGGAAAATCAAAAATCGGCGAAAATCGACTTTCCGCCACGGGAGAAAATCAAAAATCAGCGAAAATTGGCTTTCCCAACATTGGGAAAACAAAAAATCAGCAAAAATTGGCTTTCCCAACATTGGGAAGAATAAAAAATACCATTGGCTGCATTTCCCAACTCCCGGAAAGACGAAAAACCCCGAAAGTCTTTTATCTGACTTTCGGGGTTCGGTTCATTTTGACACATCCTCTTGCCGGCACCAGCCAGGGAACGTCCCATCCTGCTCGAAATTATCGAGGACAGGCATGAAAGGAAATCCATTATCATAACCTCGCAGTACCCATCGCCCAACCGGTATGACATGGTTGGTGATCCGACAATAGCCGACGCCATCCTTGACCGAATCATTCATACGGCGCATACCATAGAATTATATGGCGAAAGCATGCGTAAGTTAAGGACTAAGAAAAGCCGGAGTATCTAAAAGGGTAAAATAAAACTGACCCCTGCACCGGGACTTTACAAGGGGCAATCATATTATGGCCAAGGTGAGCAAATCCTGTTTAGCCAAAGGGGGCAAAGCAGAGTGGCCTTTCCAGCAGCCCCATCTATGTCTACAGGATTAGAAAAGTCTTGCCCTGCCCACTCCTTCAAACTTGTAGTAACCAAATGTAGTAGAATGTGTAGTGTCGTCCTATACTACTAATCGTCGTTGATTATCAATTACCTAATTACAAAATAGTATGTAGTAAGAAGAAAGATGAAAAAGTTTGGAGGGGAAAAACTTCGGAAACGGTAAAACCATAAAACAGACAAGCATAAATAATTATCATTCAACCCATTAAAGTATCAAAACAATGAAAGAAGAAGATTTATCACTTATCAAGCGATATTCCATCGTGGAATATCTCGAAAGGAAAGGTATCAAACCTGTCCGCAAAACACCTACCTATGTCATGTACCGTTCACCGCTCAGGGAGGAAACGCATCCGAGTTTCAAAGTGGACACGGAAAAGAACCTTTGGATAGACTATGCCGAAGGCAGGGGTGGAAGCATTATTGACCTTTATATGCGCTTGGAGGGCTACACGCTCTCGGAAGCCATCCGTCGTTTGGGACAGAACGCTTTAGAGCATACAGCGCACAGCTACAGTTCTTCAAAGAGAGAAACATCTATCAGTCCAAATCAAAGAGAAAATGTAACGGCAAGCGGAGCAAGGAGACTGATAGGCATATCAGACACCCTGCCGCCGCATTTGCAGGAGTACCTCAAAAAGGAACGCTGCATTGATTTGGAAAAGGCAACACCCTTTCTTAAATGTATCAGTTACGAGGTAAGGGGAAGAAGACATGAAGCCATCGGCTTTGCCAATTCTTCGGGAGGCTATGAACTTCGGGACAACAAAATATTCAAAGGAACGATTGCCCCGAAGGACATCACTCCAATATTTGAGGACAAGGCAAAACCAGTCTGTCTGTTTGAGGGCTTTATGGATTTTCTTTCTTTCCTTTCAATGAAAGAGGAAGTAACCAACCAATGCCTTGTGATGAATTCCGTGAGTAATGTAGCAAGAAGTATTCACTACCTGAACGAGAGGAATATAACCTCTGTTCGTGCTTTTCTTGATAATGACGATGCAGGGCGAAAAGCCGTGCAGGAATTTGTAAACGCAGGTTTTAAGGTAGAAGATATGACCGTGTATTATAGAGACTTCAAAGACCTTAACGAATATCACGTCAGCCGTGTTCGTGAGCCACAGAAAAAGTTGGAGAAAACTCCAAATACAAGTAACAAAATAAAACAAGTCAAACTTAAAATAAGATAGAGTGATGAAAAAGGAAAGAAGAAACATAGAAGAAATAGATCGTTTCATAGGAGAAACTTTTGGTATGAGCCCAGCTAAAAGTTCAAGTGAACAGACCGTCGCTGAGTTTCGGGCAAAAGGAATGAGAAATACTCAAGAGCAAAAACAACAAGAAACAGAGCATGCCATAGAGCATGCCACGCCAGCCGAGTCTGCACAGCATACAGAGAACGCAACCGTTCAAAGACGCATCAGTGCTAAGATGAGAAAAGAGACACTCGAAGTATACAAGCAGGCGTTCCTTGTTCCAACAAAGCTAAGCGAGAGAAAGGCGGTCTATCTGAGCAGGGAGACACAGGAACGTGCGGACTTCATTGTCCGTAGGTTGGGTGACAAGGGTTCCAACGTGTCAAGCTTTATCGAAAACCTTGTGCGCATCCATTTGGAGGAATACGGTGAGGATATAGAGAAATGGAGAAAACTGTAAACTGTAGAAAAAGGTCGAGTGCTATTATTTCTTTTTCACTCAAAATCCTTGACCGTTTTAGAATAGTACCAATGACCATTTTTACTGAATACACTGAACGGTGGGAATACCACGAACGCAGTTAGATACTGAATGCACGGCATTCGTTTTTGGACGGCAAAACGCTTTATGCGTAAACGGTCTGTTAGGTAGCATTGCAAGACGTCAGTTTGTACCCACAAACTGCGCTTGCTCCCCTTGTCAGACTGTCGGGGAGATTAGACCGTAATCACTCCGTTCTCATCGGTCAGTGTTCAGAAATTAAGCAACAACAAATCATCTACAATGATTAACTTTCAAAGAAACTTATATGGACAGATATAATAGAAAGCCAGCCAAGTGGCAGCAACAGAATAAGGAAGAGCAGAAGATGAACAAGACGGAGTTCATCAAGGTAAGGTGTACCTCAGAGGAAAAGCAGCGTATCAAGTCAAAGGCGGAAAGTGCGGGGCGTAAGTTCTCCGACTACTGCCGTGAGATATTACTTAATGGAGAGGTAACAGCAGTTCCTAAGATGACCGACAATGAAAGGGAAGCCATTGCCATACTCCAGCATACGGGCAGGTTCTATGGGCAGATTTCCAACCTTATCAAAGTAAAAGACGAGAGGTGGGTACATATTACACAGAATCTTTCCTTATTTGCAAAAGAGGCATTTAAGCGATTCTACGACCCTCATTTTCGTGTGGACGATGAGATATATAAGGTCTTAAATATGACAAGAGATGATAGGAAAGTGTAAGGCGATAGCGCACGGAAGCAATGCGCTGGAGTATATTTTTCGGGAGGGCAAGCTTGGTAATCGGCTTGCCTTTCACAATCTTTGCAGCAGGGAACCGAAGGCTATCTACGAGGAAATGAAAGTGGTCAGCGATTACAACACACGATGCAGAAACAAGTTCCTCCGCATCGAAATCGGTATAGCACCACAGGATGAGAAAAAGCTGTCTATTTCTGAACTCATGCGGATAGCCCATCTGTTTGCCAAACAAATGGGACTTGACAACCACCAATGGGTAGCGGTAACGCACAAGGATACCGATAACAGACACCTCCATATCATTGCCAACCGCATCAGCCTTTACGGAGAGGTCTATGATACCACTTTTGTAAGCAACAGAGCAGCAAGAGTGGCGGAGGAAATAAGCCGCTCGAAAGGCTTGACCATTGCAAAGGAGGTCAGGGCGGAAAGGAAGCATCAGAAAGCAAAAGCCAATCCTACGAGAGAGCAAACAAAGAAAGAAGTACAGCAAATCTGTTATGCCTTGTTGGATAAATATAAAGGCGGTGGCATATCAGGGCACTCCATGTTTCTCTACGAATTGAACAAGAACAACATTATCATAGAGCGCATGAAGAACAAACAGGGAAAAGTCTATGGTTTGAAGTTCTCATACGCAGGACAATCCTTCAAAGCATCCGAAATCGGCAGGGAGTTCGGCTACCGTTCCTTGCAGAAGAACTTTGAGATAGCCAATAAAGCCGAAACAAAGGAGACGATAATAAAAGCTCACACAATAGCAGATAAGACTACAAAGAATAAAGTTCAATCAGACACAGGCCATCAACTTGTTCCTCCCAGCCGTTCGTACACACCGCCTACAAAAACAAACGAAAGTTCATCCATTGCACAAGCCGTAGGAAATGTAGCAAGCACTGCCTTGAATGCTGCCGAAGAAATGATTTCGGGAGCAGGTGGACTTGTTAATCCACAGACACACGGTGATGATTATGCAGAGATGGCTTGGCAACGAAAACTCAGAAGCCAAGCCAAGAAAAAGAAGAAAAGAGGAAGAGGAATATAACCATTCTCCTCATTTTTCAATCTTTCCAAACAACAGAT
>OBLF01002134.1_pt1 | contig 14067 bp, 13 predicted proteins | sample 1519231 | NCBI WGS metagenome assembly OBLF01 (sample SAMEA2602895, study PRJEB22501) | metagenome | reverse complement strand
TCAGATACGCCGTATCTTCCTCTTCGAAGGACGTATGATCTCCGCCGCAGGAGCACTCATCGGCATTGCACTCGGGCTGCTGCTCTGCTGGCTTCAACAGACCTACGGACTTGTCCAGCTCGGTGACCAGGCCGGCAATTTCGTCGTCAACGCCTATCCTATCAGCGTCCACCCGGAGGACATCATCGTCATCTTCTTCACCGTCATCCTCGTCGGCTGGCTTTCCGTGTGGTATCCTGTGCGCTATATGAGCCGTAAACTGACGAAGGAATAAGCATCCCTCGCCCACTGACTAACAACTAAAAACCTAAACAACATGACTGAAACCTTAAACGACAAAATTATCATCTATCAAAGTGAAGATGGTAAAACCCAGCTTGACGTAAAGTTGGAACAGGAAACAGTATGGCTAACACAGAAACAAATAGCTGAACTATTTGGTACAAAGAGACCAGCCATAACAAAGCACTTAAAGAATATTTATGCTTCAGAGGAATTAACCGAAGAAAGCACATGTTCCATTTTGGAACACATGGGTAACGATGGTAGACAAAGTTACAATACGAAATATTATAACTTAGATGCTATCCTTTCTGTAGGTTATCGTGTGAACAGCAAGAATGCTACCCGTTTCCGCCAATGGGCGAACTCTGTCCTCAAGCAGTATCTTGTCAAAGGCTATGCCATCAACGAGAACATACGCAAACAGCAGATTGCAGAGCTACGCCAACTGATACAAGTCTTAGGCAGAGCCATCCAGCAACAGCCCGCAAAGACGACAGATGAAAGCAATGCTCTCTTTGATGTTGTAGTAGACTATACATACGCACTCGATACGCTCGACAACTATGACTACCAGCGACTTCACATCGCAAAGACCACCAATGAAGAGCCCTTCCATGCGACTTACGAGAATGCCATGCACGAGATAGATATGCTCCGACAGAAGTTTGGCGGCTCTGTTCTCTTTGGTAATGAGAAGGATGACTCCTTCAAAAGTTCTATCGGACAGATCTATCAGACCTTCGATGGTACGGAACTCTATCCGAGTGTAGAGGAGAAAGCGGCTATGCTTCTCTATCTTGTTACCAAGAACCACTCGTTCAGCGATGGCAACAAACGCATTGCAGCCACCCTCTTCCTATGGTTTATGAACAACAACGCTATCCTCTATCGTCCCGATGGCACTAAACGAATTGCGGACAACACACTCGTTGCCCTCACCCTGATGATTGCCGAGAGCAAGACTGAGGAAAAGGATATAATGGTAAAGGTGGTGGTAAACCTTATCAACCAAGCCAATTAATCCGCATTGCTATAAACTTTTAGTAGACAGATAGTAGTATTTCGGAAAATAATTCTTATATTTGTCGTAAATATAAGAAGCAAAGATAACAGTAAAAAGTATATCTATTTACCCCAAAAGTATAATTACAAACCAAAACATAATGACGTATGAAAAAGATTTTATCAGTGCTGATGTTACTCTTGTTGTCTATATCAATATATGCACAACAAAATGTTACTAAGTTCTTAGGTATTCCTGTTGATGGCTCCAAAGCTGCCATGATTCAAAAGCTCAAGGCAAAAGGGTTCACATATAATACAATAACTGATCGTCTTGAAGGTGAATTTAATGGTGAGAAAGTGTATATTCTTATACAAACTAACAAAAACAAAGTATGGAGAATTATTGTATACGATAAAACAAGGCGAGATGAAGGACAAATTAAAATAAGGTATAATGAGCTCTTTCAACAATTCAAAGACAATTCAAAATACACAATCTCTAAAACATCCCACAAGTTATCTGACAGCGAAAACATATCATATGAGATCTCTGTGAATAATAAACAATATGCTGCTGTTTTTTATCAGCTGCCATACGAAGAAGCACAGAATAGAATAGTATGGTTTACAATAACCAAAGATTATGGCGAATATTATATAGCTATATACTACGAAAACGACAGAAATGCTTCCCATGGGGAAGACTTATAACTATCATAGAACACATCTAAGATAAGCGAATAAGCATATACAGCTCTCACACCACATAGGTTTGAGAGCTTTTCTTTTACCCTTTTACATACAAATATCAGATCTATCCTTACTCAAAAAAACATCCAAATCCTTTGCCAGTTCGGAGATTTAGCCTTATCTTTGCAGACGGTTTGCCGCAATGGTGGAATTGGTAGACACGAGGGACTTAAAATCCCTTGGCCAGTAATGGCTGTGCGGGTTCGAGTCCCGCTCGCGGCACTTCTTTCTTAAATCTTTATGCGCATGAAGCGAATAGCATACATACTTGTGTTCTCTCTGCTGTTGGTTTCTTGTGGTACCCGCAGCGGTTACTTCAAGATGGAGGGACGCTTCCTGCACATGAATCAAGGCGAACTTTATGTCTACAGTCCCGACGGTGGTGTTGACGGATTGGATACCATCAAGATCGAAGCGGGACGCTTTGCTTACGAAAAGCCTTGCAGTAAGCCATCTACCCTGATTGTCATTTTCCCCAATTATTCTACGCAGCCCATCTTTGCCGAGTCAGGCGAAGCAGTTGAGGTGAAAGCTGATGCCTCTCACCTGAAGGAGATGGAAGTAGAAGGTACGGAGGAGAACGAACTGATGACGAAGTTCCGCAAACAGATCGCCAATGCATCTCCTCCACAGGAAGTGAAATATGCCGTTCAGTTCATAAAAGACCATCCGGAGTCTGCCGTGAGTGCCTATCTGCTCAACCGCTACCTTGTCCAGACGGAATCGCCGGACTACAAAGAGGCCGCAAGACTCTTGCCGCTCCTGATGAAAGAGCAGCCCGAAAACATCACCTTAGGACGGCTTCACCGTCAACTGAATGACCTCGGCACACTGGCAGTAGGCAGCAGACTGCCTAAGTTCGCTGCCAGGGATGTCAACGGAAAGACCGTCAACAACACCTCTTTACAGGGAAAAGTCACCGTCATCATCAACACCTGGGCTGCGTGGAGCTATGAAAGTCTCGACCTGCAGCGCGCACTGAACGATGCCGTAAAGGCCGGGAAGATTGCAGCACTGGGTATCTGTGTGGATGCCAGTACCAAAGAGACGCGACGGACACTGGAACGCGACGGGATTGTCTTTCCCAATGTCTGTGACGGAAAGATGCTCCACACCCCCCTGCTCAAGACCTTCGGACTCACCACCATACCCGGCAATATCGTCATTCGCAACGGAAAAGTAACCGAGCGAAACATCACCGCCAATACCATCCGACAGCGTTATGGTGCCGACTAAAAACCAGAATCGTGCTTGTAAAAACATTCTGTGCAGCTGTCAACGGAATGGAAGTCACCACCGTGACCGTCGAAGTAAGTATCACACGGGGTGTACTGTTCCATCTTACCGGCCTTGCCGACGGGGCGGTAAAGGAGAGCCATGACCGTATCGCCGCCGCACTTCTCAATAACGGTTACAAATTTCCCGTAGCCGACATCACTGCCAATCTTGCTCCCGCCGACCTCAAGAAGGAAGGTTCCAGTTTCGATCTCCCGCTGGCAATAGCCATTCTGGCTGCCAACGAGAAGATGAGTCATGACCGTCTGGGCGACTTCATGCTCGTAGGAGAGCTCAGTCTCGACGGTACCCTGCAGCCCGTCAAAGGGGTACTGCCCATCGCCATCAAGGCACGTGCAGAGAAATTCAAGGGCATCATCGTGCCGAAAGCCAACGAACACGAGGCGGCCGTGGTAGACACACTGGAAGTCTACGGCATGGAGAACATCCTGCAGGTCATTGACTTCTTCAATGGGACAACGGCCCCAGAGCCTTGCTTTGTCGATACCCGGAAGGAATTTTATGAGCACCAGTATGCCTTCGACCTCGACTTTGCAGATGTCCGCGGACAGGAGAATGTGAAGCGGGCATTGGAGGTGGCAGCCGCCGGCGGACACAATCTCATCATGGTAGGACCGCCCGGAAGCGGAAAGAGCATGATGGCAAAACGGCTTCCCTCCATTCTCCCTCCTTTGTCGCTCTCGGAAAGTCTGGAGACGACACAGATTCATTCCATCGCCGGCAAGCTGCACCGTGATACGGGACTGATCACGCAACGTCCCTTCCGCAGTCCGCACCACACCATCTCCGAGGTGGCACTCGTAGGCGGCGGCATGAACCCGATGCCGGGAGAGATAACCCTTGCACACAACGGAGTCCTCTTCTGCGACGAACTGCCAGAGTTCAACAAGCACACCCTGGAGGTGCTCCGCCAGCCGCTGGAAGACCGACAGATAACGATTTCACGTGCCAAATACACCGTCACCTACCCATGCAGCTTCATGTTCGTGGCAAGCATGAATCCCTGTCCGTGCGGCTATTTCGCTGACCCAACGCACCATTGTGTCTGCACACCGGGACAGATCCAGAAGTATCTTGCCAAAATCTCCGGACCACTCATGGACCGTATCGACATCCAGTGCGAGATCGCTCCGCTGCCTTTCAAGGACATATCACAATCGACACCGGGCGAACCGAGTGCCGCCATCCGGGAAAGAGTCATCCGGGCACGTACCGTCCAGACCGAGCGGTTCCGTGACTATCGCAACATCCACTGCAACGCACAGATGTCCGAACGGATGATCCACGAGTTTGCTGAACCTGACGAAGCCTCCGTCACGCTGCTCCGCAACGCCATGGAACGGCTGAAGCTCTCTGCCCGTGCCTACAACAGAATTCTGAAGGTCGCCCGCTCCATCGCCGACCTGGAAGCATCAGAGACGGTACAGGTACAGCATATCGCAGAAGCCATCGGTTACAGGAACCTGGACAGAAGCGACTGGGCCGAGAGGTAAAATAATATCCTGCCAACGAATTCATACACCCTCCAAGACTGCTCAATCGGAAAATAATGCTTACATTTGTAGCAAACATAACCAAACATAACGAATAGGCCATGTCAAGAAAAGAAATGAATCAGATACGCTGTATCGCTGCCTTGACAGCAGGGTTTGCCAAGAAGTTTGATCTTGGTCAGCGGAAGGCGTACTATATATTTTATAATCCTGTCACTTACAGCCGTATACAAGACCAGTCAACAGGATTTTATTACCAAAGCCCCCGACTATTCATACGCTTACCTGCAACAGGAGTCAACAACCGGTGACTATCGAAGGTAAGTATATATTTTTTTATATTTGCAACAGAAAGCAAAAGCGCAAGCTGACAGACTATACCCAGTACTCATCATAAAAATACTAAATTATGAAACGACTAAAGACACTTATCCTTGTTTTTTCCGTTATCAGCCTTATGTCCTGCACTACGAGCAAATCCGTTGTTTCAAAGACGGCGGACATCAGAAAATACGAGTATGTAACCATAACGGACGTTATGGGTTATAACGGCTCTCCCTCGCTTATGGATACGGAAATCCAGATCTACGACGCTTTGGAAATGTCGGGATTGAAAGTCATCGGGGATAGAGAAATCGGGCAACTTAGTCCTCGACAACAGGAAAAACTGCTCCTTGCACACTTTTCTGTGGTGCAGAACGAAACGGAATCTATTGTCAGCGTCAACTTTGTTGATTATGCCACAGGAAGACCCATTGCCTCGTGCAGAGGAGCATACGGAATGGGATGGAACGAAGAAGGCGATATAAGAGGTGCCTTCAAGAAGCTCGCTGCAGAAATAAAAAATACATTCAAGAAGTAAAATCAGAAGATATTTACTTTCCACCAACAGCCCTCAGAGGGTGTGTCAAAATGCAAATTAATAACTTGACAACTTTCAAACTATAAGCAGGTTTTTCCTAAAAGCAAAGAAAAGACCATTTCTGTACTCAAAATCGAGTAAAGAAATGGTCTTTTTTTAATGAATTGTTTCAAACTGTAAGATTATCAAAATGGTATTTGCTTTTTGACACACCCTCTTTTCTTTTGTCTTCCCCCCGCCAAAATCAAATCCTTACCCACCCTGAAAGGCACTGATACAGACATTACTACATAGCTTCTCCTTGCAAAGCGGCAGGCAAAACCGTATCTTTGCATCAGCAACAACGAATTATTTTCATGAAAAGGAATATTTTTCTTCATGAACAGAAATATTTATTTTCACGAAAAGAATTTCTTTTTCCCATGAAAAGAATTCTGCCAAAGCCTAAAGCAGCTGCTCAGCAACACCCTTTCTATATGCTGACAGCCCTCGGAAACGGCATCTATAAACCCTTATATAACAACAAGAGAACTATGACAGTAAACTACAAGCTACTAAGAACAAGCGGCAAACTTGCCGGGCGTACAGCACTGAGGATTATACCCATCAGGAAAGAAGTCACAGGAATAGAAAAACTATGCCAGCGTATCCAACAGGCTACATCACTCACCACAGCCGACATCATCGGCACTGTTGCGGCACTGAAAACAGAACTGGCAGAGGAGCTGAAAAGCGGAAATACCGTTCATTTGCCAGGCATCGGCTTCTTCTCCCTTGCCCTTAAAGGCGACATGTACGAAGACCCTAAGACGCATCGTCATCACCTCCGTAATGTTGCTGTTTGCAAAATTAGGTTCCGCCCCGATAAGGATTTTCACGAAGCATTAGGAGAGATGGAGTTTGAAAACAAGACCTATAAAGACGGTACGCCATCACTCCCCATGAGACCAGCCGTCAACGCTGCGCTAAAAGAGTTGTTTGATGAGAGTCCGATAATAACCGTTAACGGCCTCCGTCGCCGTCTGAACCTTTCTACCACCTATGCCTACCAGCTTGCGGCACAATTGGAACGTGAAAAGAAAATCATCAACATCGGTTCACGTTACCGCAAAATCTACAGAAAAGCATAGGACGAAAGCTTCAGACGGACGGCATTCATCGTGACAGGCAAAAGGTAGCCTGAGAGCTACACAATATAGAAAACATCTTCCCAACACTTTGTTTTCAGAGGGGTCTCCAGAAGAAAAAAAGATTTCTTGCAGAAACATAAAAACTGACACCCTAAACACAAAAAAGCCATTCCCAACCCTTTTACAGAGTTTAGGAATGGCTCTTTATTATTGATTAGTCCTCAGACCGTTTTTATCCAATCCACTTCACGTAAGCGAAGTCCTGACGGTGCGGCAGCAGGCTGTTCTTCGGGAACATACGCACATCGCACTTGTAGGCACCGGCCTCACTGGCCTCGAAGGAAGCCTCGAAGGTGTAGTGGTTGCCCTCTGTCTTGACGAGTTTGAACGGAATGACCTTGTGGATGTTCACATCGTCGACCGGTGCATTCTTCAGGAAGACGAGTTCAAGGCCGATGGCATCGTTCAGTCCCTGCTCGTCGATCGTGTAGGTGACTTTCACCTTATGTCCTGTAGCGATGTCCTGCAACTCTTCCTCGTTCTTGGATACAACATAGATGCTGTCCCAACGCTCGGCGACAGACTCCTTCCAGAGTGCAATCTCCTTGGCAAGTTTGTTGTCGTGGGCTTCGAGCTTGTGCGCACGCTTTGCCTGACTCTCGTAGAACTTGTCGTAATAGTCGTCCAGCTGGCGTTTCATCGTATAGTGAGGCGCAATCGTCGCAATGGAATTCTTCACAACCTTTACCCAGCCTTCAGAGTAGCCTTTCTTCTTGTCCTTGTTGAAATAGAGCGGGACGATTTCGTTCTCGAGCAGACTGTAGATGGTCGCAGCATCAAGCTGGTCCTGATAGCCCTGATTCTGGTAGGTGCGTTTCTCCGGCAGTGCCCATCCGGCACCCTCACGATAGCCTTCAACCCACCAGCCGTCGAGTACGGAGAGGTTCACGACACCGTTCATCTCTGCCTTCTCGCCGGATGTACCACTTGCCTCGAGCGGGCGGGTCGGGGTGTTCATCCAGATGTCCACGCCGGACACAAGTCGGCGTGCCAGCTGCATATCGTAATCCTCAAGGAAGATGATCTTGCCGAGGAACTGCGGCATACGGGAAATCTCGAAGATACGCTTGATGAGACCCTGACCGGCACCATCAGCCGGATGAGCCTTTCCTGAGAAGAAGAACAGGACCGGACGCTCCGGGTTGTTGACGATTTTCTCCAGACGTTCAAGGTCGGTGAAGAGCAGATGCGCACGCTTGTATGTAGCGAAGCGACGGCAGAAACCGATCATCAAGGCATTAGGATTGATTTTCTCAAGAATAGATACTACCTTGGCAGGATCGCCCTGGTTGCGGAGCCACTGTCTGGTGAACTTGTCACGGATATACTTGATGAGCTTCTGCTTCAGCGCCATGCGGGTCTCCCAGATTTCTGCATCGGGTACATTGTAGATGGCATGCCAGATCTGCTCGTTGCTCTGGTCGCCCATGAAGCTCTTGTCAAAATACTTGTCGTAGACCTTGCGCCACTCTGTTGCGGTCCAGGTAGGGAGGTGTACACCGTTGGTAACATAACCTACGGCGTTCTCCTCCGGGAAATAGCCTTTCCACAGCGGTGCGAACATCTTCTGGCTTACCCAGCCGTGGAGCTTTGACACACCGTTGATTTCCTGACAGGTATTGCAGGCGAAAGTACTCATGCAGAAACGTTCGCTGTGGTCGTCGGGATTGGTACGGCCCATACCGATGAACTCGTCCCATGAGATACCCAGCTTTGCAGGATAATCGCCCATGTACTTTCCGAAGAGTGCCTCGTCGAAGTAGTCGTGACCGGCAGGGACCGGAGGGTGGACGGGATAGAGTGAGGAAACACGTACCAGCTCCATGGCCTGATTGAATGTCAGCCCGCCATCGATGTAGTCGCAGAGACGCTGGAGGTTGCAGAGTGATGCGTGTCCCTCGTTGCAGTGGTAAATATCTTTCTTGATGCCGAGTTTCTTCAGTGTGAGCATACCGCCGATACCGAGGAGGATCTCCTGCTTCAGACGGTTCTCCCAGTCGCCACCGTAGAGAGAGTGGGTAATGGGACGGTCGAACTCCGAGTTCATGTCGTTGTCGGTATCGAGCAGGTAGAGCTTGATACGTCCGACGTTCACACGCCATACAAGTGCGTGTACCTGATAGTTGCGATAAGGCACATCAACGACCACCTGGTTGCCGTTCTCATCCAGCTCACGCTCGATAGGCAGAGAGTTGAAGTTCTGTGCGTCGTATTTGGCAATCTGCTGTCCGTCCATGGAAAGGCTCTGCGTAAAATAGCCGAAACGATAGAGGAAACCTACTGCGCAGAGGTCGACATTTGAGTCGGAAGCCTCCTTGAGGTAGTCGCCGGCCAGCATACCGAGACCGCCGGAATAGATTTTCAAAGTCTGGTTCAGTCCGAACTCCATACAGAAGTAAGCGACAGAAGCACGTTTGCTGTCGGGCTTGACATCCATGTAAGAACGGAACTTCTTATAGACGTCGCCGACCTGTTTCATCAGCTTCTTGTCCTTTACAATCGCTTCCTTGCGGTCGTAGCTGAGACGCTCGAGGAGCTGGACAGGATTATGTCCAACCTCTTCATAGAGCACCTCGTCAAGAGCCTTGAACATGTTGCGCGCCTCGTAATTCCACGCCCACCACATGTTGTGAGCAATCTCGTCGAGACATGCCAGTTCCTTCGGCAGGGTCGACTTAACGGTTACCTCTTTCCACTGAGGCTCATTGGAATAATCTGATTTAATCTTCATAACTTAACTTAGTTTGACTGTTTTATCTTTATATCGTTATTAAAGCAGTTTTTCAGCTGTTTCTTTCAGCTGCCTTCTCTAATGCAATGTCGTAAGCCTGCTCGTAGTACTTGATGAACTTGCTCCACAGCGCCTTGCGGGAGAGTCTCTCCGCATGAGAACGGCATTTGTTCACTTCCGTCTTCGTAAGGCTGGAATAACGGACTACAGTTTCCCTGATGCCGTCAGCCACTTCCGAATAGTTATAGTCGGTACGGTGCAGTACCTTCACTCCGTCCTCTATCTCACTGTATGCGCCTTTCTCCGCATTCGCCCACAAGCCGAAACCGGCAAGGTCGGTCGTGATGCAGGGGACCTTGAAGGCGACGGCCTCCAATGGTGTGTAACCCCACGGCTCATAGTAAGACGGATAGACGCAGAGGTCATTTCCCAGTACGAGGTCGTAATAGCTCATATTCAGTATGCCGTCATCGCCTGTCAGGTAACATGGGACGAAGACGAGCTTTACCCTGTCATCCTTGGCATTGTTCATGCCAAGAGTCCTGAGCCGGTTCAAGACGTTGTCATCATCCATGTTGTGCAGCCAGTGGGTGAGCACAGGCATATCCAGCGGCGTATCGAACTGTCTCCCGCTATCCAGACGTTCCGCAAGCTCCTGGCGGGGACCAGCTGTCCAGCCTGGCACCTCAATGAATGCCACTACCTGTTTTTGCAGGCTCTCGTCAAAGCGCAGACGGTTCATAGCTTCGATGAAGACATCAATACCTTTGTTGCGAAACTCATAACGTCCGCTGGTAGAGACAATCAAAGCATCCTCCTGTATATCGTCGCCTGTCAACGCATTGGCAACATCAAGCAGACGCCTGCGGGCCGCCTTGCGCTTCTTTGTGAAGGTTCCGCCCTTAGGCACAAAGTCGTTCTCGAAACCGTTTGGAAGAACCATGTCCACCGGCTTGTCAAGCAGTTCCTTGCACTCTCTTGCCGTAATATCGCTCACTGTCGTGAAGCAGTCGACATGGTGAGCCGTCTGCTTTTCGATAGAATGCTTGCTCTCCATGTTCAGCTCAGAAGCCATCTGGTCGCCGTTGTATGCCCACAGATATTCATACAGCGGCTTGTTGTTGCCCGCTATACTGCGGCCGATGCAGGTTGCATGAGTCGTGAAGATGGTGGCGATTTCAGGCTGACGACACTGGAGAACAAGCGCTGCAAAGCCCGTCTGCCATTCGTTCGCATGGAAGACAACCTTGTCTTTTTTACTGAGATAAAACTTATAGAAACTCTCTACGACAAGTGCCGTAGCGTAAGCGAACATGGCCGATTCATCATAATCACCGTAAGCGTGGAGACTGTCAACATGGTAATACTCCCATAGCTTACCGTACAGATTGTCTTTCTGACTGAAGAATGACCGGAAATCGACAAGTATGGCAATCGGATTGCCTGGGACATCCCAACGGCCCACCTTTATTGTCAGTCCCTCGGATGCCGTTTTCCGCCGCCAGGCTGTAAAGAGCTTGTCATCCTCCTTGAAGTAAGGGGATGGCACTTCGTGCCAGCAGTCTGGACCGAGAAAGATGACGTGGTCCTTCATCCTGTCCTGTAATGTCTTTGCACGAGTGGAAAGTACCGTATAAATTCCTCCGACCTTATTACACACTTCCCAACTGGTCTCAAAAATATAATCCGGAAACAACATCTTCTCCTTTAAACATTTGATATATATCGTGTACAAAGGTAATACAAAATAAGGAAAGCAACAATTTAAACCACATATTTTTGAATATGACTTATAAATTATCAGGCAAAAGCATTATCTTTGCAACAGACCAACATTCATGGACATGAAACAAAGGAACATATTCATAATAACAGCTTTACTGACTGTCTCTTACTGCATAACTGTGCAAAGCAAATTACCGGGAACAAACAGGGAGACATCCAGTACACAAAGTTCCCAGACACTACAAAACAAGGATTCTGTCTTCAAAGCGCATCTCGTCAACGACGAGTATCAGGTATGGATGGACATCGACTTCTATCACAACAACATTACTGTGCCGCGACAGGAGATATTCGGTGAGGTACCGGGCTACTTCGGAGCAGTACGTGATACCCGCAAGTGGATTATTTCTGATGCTGCCATAAAAGGCAAGAAGGCACTCCTGACCATTATCAATGATTATGGCAGTGAAGACCTGACTGCCGAACTGAAACACAATTCTGATGGAACTTATACTCTCATCCGCCTTTCCGGCAGTACGATGAAGATCGTCGTCAACAACAAGTGGATGAAGATTCCAAAGGAGATAACGTTCTACGCCAAATAACAAATCATTCATAGGGGCTTAGAGTCAGCCCCTATGATAATTTTATACCAACAAGAAAAGTCTACATAAACTTACACAACTACAGGGAACAGCCTTAATAAGTCCTAAATATGATTCCTCCTCCTGCCTTTGTCACAGGAACTTCAACCTCAGAAGAAAACGCCTTATAATTATATTCTCCTTCAGGCATACGGTACAAAACAATCTTACTTCCTTCTGCAACGGCACAAGTAATCTGAATAAGTTGGCTATGAGTATTCTTCAATGCTACTGATCTGTAGAAATCAACCAGTCCACCCTCAGTATCGAACTGAGCAGGCATCTGGCTTTCCAAACCATACTTAACCCTATTCCTGACAGCAAACTTATCCTTTTCGTTTATAGTTCCATTGCTTTCTACCCTTACATTCACCAGCTGCTTACGAGGGATAAATATGTTCTCCTCGTAAACCTTTCCGAGTTGTAACTCCCCTTGTGGTCTATAAGAGTAGTAAAAAAGTTTCTTTTCTTTCGGATCACGCACCGCTGAATCATCTGAAGGCAAAAGATACTCTTTGTCATCTAATTTATTCAAATCCAATGTAAGCTGCAAATTGTATAAGACACCAGCATCTCCTACAGAAGTTGTCAACGACTTAAATTCCTCATCACTTAAATTGAAAAACATAATATAGTTGCCATCTTTATCAGTCGTGGCCTTTGCCTTATGGTACACCTTAGTAGTAAACAGAGATGCTTTTCTGAAATCCAACTTCACTTCTATATCTGGCAACGGTTGACCTCCTGACGTTCGGGCAACACCTTTGATAATAAGACTCTTCGGGTCCGGCTTATCAATAAAGTCGTCTTCTTCACTATGACAGCTTGCAAATAACAACATAAGTACAGGTAAAGCAAGCAGATACAAAAATGACTTTTTCATAAACTTCTCATTTATAGTTTCAAGTTAAGTAGTATTCTGGTATCATAGCCTCAACATCATACCATCCTTCTACATAGATTTAGTCTTTTACAAAGGTATTAAATATTGAGAAGAAAACAACAAAATGACCCATAAAATATAATTATAAGACATAAAACGATGTTGAAACATGCATATAAACAAATCATATTAAAACAGCTTACCAAACAGAGAATCTCTCTTAGCTATATGAACCATTAAAAAAAGAAATTAACCAATTGAATACTGTCACAATCAAGCACCATGTCCACTCCGTTACACCTGCCAATAATCGGAAGGCGAAATAAATAATTACACAGAGGACAATAATAAGAAGGGCTGTCAATAAAGCTTCCGATCTTACCTGTCGTATTGTTTTCTTATCTCCTTCCACATAATGCGTAATTAAATCCAAGTTCTTTACATGTGCCTTACAGAAGAAGTCTATTGCATCTCCAATAAAGAAAGGAATACTCCCCAATAATATATCAACTAAATAGTTGTAGATAACAGCCAATGTAAGTGGTATCGACTTTACTTTAAACAATGTAACATAGATAAAAGGCAAGCCGAAGACAGAAGAAACGAGGTCTCCTACAGATGGAACAAAACCAAGGAGTGCATCTAAGAAATACTTATCTGCTAAGAGAGTTATCATACAAAGAAACCTGTAAGCCTTTGACTCCTTTAAGTTACGGATCTTCTTTTCCCTACTTTGTCGACAACGATCTTCTTTGCCATCAAGACAGCTCTCACTTGCCTTGGCAGAATGCACAACATCATTTAATGCATCTGACTCATCTAAAAAATACATTTCCTTCCTCACCTTCTTATGTATCTTGTATATCAATTCCTTTGTTGCGTTCCATCAAAACAAATTCATTTTTAAAGAGACTATGTTATATGTGAAACATCATATATTAACGTTCAAACACCTGAAATGTTGTCCTAAAGATCACTTTGATCAATTCCTCATTTCAAAAAGAATACAGTTCATTTGGCTATAACCATTGTCCTTACATCCCTGATCAATTTCCAAATTAACTTGCTGTCAGTTTTAACATTTCTCATAACTCACTTATTCTCATGGAGAAATAAGTAAATATGCAATGAGAGGAATGACAGCAACTTTGAAAAAGATATCAGAGTATATCAAGAGTATCAGCCCCAGCAATCCCCAAAAAG
>OBLF01002129.1_pt1 | contig 14107 bp, 10 predicted proteins | sample 1519231 | NCBI WGS metagenome assembly OBLF01 (sample SAMEA2602895, study PRJEB22501) | metagenome | reverse complement strand
TGCACTGCCTCGGCGACTCCTCCGGCTGGACCCGCGGCCTGATGATGGCCTCCGTCATGGGCGTGCTGATGGGCCGCAAGCTGGCCGAGAAGGAAGGCTGCTGAGCTGCCATTCTGCACTAAGCTGCGCTGAATATTTGTTTCCCGACGCCCCTCCGCCCCCTGCGGAGGGGCGTTTTTGCGTCCGTTTTCAACAAAACCGTATGGAATACAAAAGTGGTCATAAAAAGTCCATCTCCGCCATATGAAAATTTTATTGGAAATTGAATTGATTTTCTTGGTCAAAACTGCTACAATCTTAGAAAGAAGTCTAGGCGGAATTGTGTCTTGCGCATAATGCAAGGAGGGATCACTTATGTGCGAAGCCCCCGGAAGCGTAGTAACTCTGCTCTGTTCCGGCATTCAGCTTTACAGCGCCGAGCGGCGTATTGCGGACTGCATTCTTGCAGATGTAAAGCGGGCGTCCATGTGTACGTCGGCCGAGCTGGCCCGTCTGAGCAGTTCGTCCGAGGCCACCATCACCCGGCTGTGCCACAAGCTGGGCTTCGAGAACTACCGCAAATTCCAGCTGGCGCTGGCGCGGGATGCCATGGAGCAGCAGGAGACCGCCCGGCGCACCCGGGAGGAAGGGCAGGACGAGCTGCGTCAGGCCCTGCTGGACATTCAGGCCAACCGGGAAGAGGAGCTGCGGGCCACCATTCAGGCCATCGACACCCGGCAGCTGCGGCGGGTGCTCTCGCTGCTGCGCAGCTGCGAGGTCATCGAGGTGGTGTCTGAGGGCAGAAGCCTTCCGGTGGCGCTGGATGCATCCATCCGGTTCAGTCATCTGGGCAAGCGGTGCGTCGCCAGCGCCCTTCACGAAAAGACGCTGGCTTTTGCGCAGACGCTGACCCCGAAGGACCTCCTCATGGTGTTCTCCACCTCCGGGCGGGATGCCGAGCTGGAAGAGGTGATCTCTGCCGCCAAGATGAGGGGTGCGCCGGTGCTGCTCATCACCTGCGACAGCCACAGCCCGCTGGCCCATCTGTCCGACTATGTGATGACCGCCTCCAACCGCGAACAGCGGCTCATCGAGGGCAGCCACGCAGCGTCCCTCCTCTCGCCGAACATCCTCGTGGAGGTGCTCTATTATCTGCTCCGGATGGAGAAAGCGCGAACGTAAAAAGGCAGAGCCTCGGGCCGATGGCCCGAGGCTCTGCTGTTGTTTTGGGGTTTATTCTGTGGTCGCGTCAGAAGAGGGGTCGCCAGAGGCGTTATCGTCACCCTTATTCGGATAATGAGCGACAACTCTGCTGGGAATCCGGAGCATCGACACCATGCACTCTTTGCCGCCGATGACACCCTCAATGACGCATACACCGGCATCGCTCGGCCATCTTTCCGGAGCCTGTTCCCAAATATAGCTGCGAATCCCGCACTGATCGCTCGCCAATACCGCTGCGATCAAAGCCGTTTTGCCCTGATTGAATAGGTCAGTCCGATATGTCTCTTCCAACGAAGCACAGCTGACATAGTATGAATAACCATCCTTCAGCGTGACGCTGCTCATCCACCCTTTCCGAGTATTTTCGTCCGCATCATCAATGATGTCCAAGAATGCTTCCCGAAGTGCCATGCCGTTATATTCGCTCTCGCCAATCTGAGAGTTCACATAAGCCAGTACAGCCTGTGCTGCCGACTCCATGGACCGTTCCTCTGTTGCCTGATAACCCGCCGCCGTGTAGAGGTCGAGGATATAGTCTGTGACAGTATCCTTCGTCAGCGGCCCCGCGCCGCCGGAACAAGCCGTCAGGACGGACAGTGCCAGCACACCGGCCAGCAGAACAGCAACTAATTTTTTTGCCATCTTCATTGCAACTCCTCCATGATTCCGGGTCTCCCCGTTTTTCCATATTTTACCCCCCCCCCACGCGTTTTGTCAATCCTCAGACGCAAAAAAACCGGGCCGTCGGCCCGGAGTCTTTTGCAGTATTTTCTTATTCCTCCTCCAGCTCCAGATCGCCGGGCAGGATGACGTCCAGCGCGGCGGCTGGCTCGGCCACGAGGCGGCGGCTCTGGTGGAAGATGGCCTTTTCCAGCGTGTTGCGGGCGAGGCGTCCGTTGCCCGCCGTGCGGGCGTCCTGCGCCTGACGGCGCTGGTAGTAGCCCAGAAGCGGCGCATTGCAGCTCTCGTCCAGCTGGTAGCCCCTGCCCTCGGCCAGCCGGTATGTGATGTCCAGCAGCTCGGCGGCAGTGTAGTCCGGGAACTCGATCCGGTTCGGGAAGCGGCTGGCAAGGCCGCTGTTGGCGGTGAGGAAGTGTTCCATCTCCCGCGTATAGCCTGCGAGGATGACCACCAGCTCGTCCCGATGGTCCTCCATCCCCTTCACCAGCGTGTCGATGGCCTCGAGGCCGAAGCTGTCCTGCTCGCCCCGGTAGAGGCTGTAGGCCTCGTCGATGAAGAGGACGCCGCCCAGCGCGCTCTGGATGACGCTGTTGGTCAGGGGGGCGGTGTGGCCGGTGTAGCGGCCCACGAGGTCTCCCCGGCTCACCTCCACCAGCTGCCCGCCCTTGAGGGCGCCGATGGCCTTGAGGTATTTTGCCACGAGCCGGGCGATGGTGGTCTTGCCGGTGCCGGGGTTGCCGGTGAAGATCATGTGCATCGAGAGGCTGGCGGTCTTGCGTCCCGCCGCCGCCCGGCGCTGCTGCACCTCGAGGTTGTCGGCGAGACCGAAGACGTATTCCTTCACCGGCCCGAGGCCCACGAGGCTGTTCAGCTCTTTTTTGATCTCCTCCACCGCGCCGGTGTAGGCGGCGGGCAGCAGGTCGAAGAGCTTCTGCGCTTCGCCGCCGTTGAGGGCGAAGTCGATGCCCCCCTCCCGGGCAGTCAGGGACACCGTGCCGGTGAGGGCCGCGTCGGTCTGCAAACAATACTCGCTGAGGGCGCGGAACATCCGGTCACAGCAGGCGGTCAGCCCCGCCACGCCCTGCTGCGGGCTGCACTGGTCGGCCACATAGTCCCGCACGTCCGCCCCTGCCGCGAGGGTCAGCCCGAGGCGGGTTTTCACCTTCGCAGCCAGCGCGTTGAGCTGCTGGGCCGCCAGCGCGGCGAGGTCCTCCCGGGCAAAGGGGGCCGTCTCGCAGACGTCGCCCAACGCCGAGACGAAGGGCGCACCGAACCTGTCGGCCAGCGCCGCCCGGCCCTTCCGGGAGAAGAAGACGAGGTACTTGCCGCAGGGGGTGATGCGGCTCACCGCCCCGGGGGCAAGGGCGGTCCCGGCGTCCACCAGAATGCCCTCCTTGTTGACGAGATACCGGCTGGACAGGGGCGCACTGCCCCTGACGGCGAGGTCGGCCAGCGTCTTTAAAAAGCCCGGGCAGCAGCTCTCGTAGTGCTCAAAGACCACGATCTCGCCCGGCGCGTGGAGGGCGGCGTACAGGTCCTGCAAAAAGAGCTTTTCTGCCCCGGAGCCGGGGTAGAGGGCAAGGTCCATGACGGCCAGCCTGTCGCTCCTCAGAAGCCCCCGCGCGGCCATGCAGCGGGCCGTCTCGGTGAGGGTGAAGTGCCGCCCCGTGCCCGGTGCGCCGCAGAGGAGGATGACGTTCCGGGCCGTCGGCGGCTCTGTCCCCAGCACAAAGGGGCGGCGCATGGCCCGCACGACCCCGTCCACGAAGGCGTCCTGCCCCAGCACCGTCTTTTTCACCTCAGCGGCCAGCCCCTCGAAGCTGCCCAGATGCTCCTGCCCCACCTCTGCCGTGCCCTTGGCCAGCAGGCCGTCGGCCTCCATCTCCTCCAGCATCTTCCGGCTCTGGGCAAGCGTCTCCTGCGCCGTGCCGCCCCGCAGCGCGGCGTTCTGCTTTTTGAGCATTTCATCGAGTTTTTTCTGCTGCTCAAGAAGAGCCGCGTTCAGGTCGGGCAGGCCGGTTTTCTCCGGCGGCTTCTGCACATCATAGCGCAGCTTTCCTCCCGGGCCGAACACTCCGTTCATCAAGCTCTCCCAATCGTCGGTGTATCCCATTGCGCCTGCCTCCGTCCTGCGTTTTTTCCAGTATAGTGTACTTTGCCCCCTTTTGCAAGAAAAGTCTTGAAAATCCGCAGCCGGGCGGGTACACTAATTTTATATCATCTGATTCATGAGAAGGGAATGGAGTAGAATGAAAACGCCCGCAGAGTGGAAAACGCTGTTCGAGAGCAGCGCCTTTGCACGGCAGACCAATTACAGCGGCCCGCTGGGGCCGGAATACAACCCCTCGGGCACCCGGCTGCGGCTCTGGGCGCCCACGGCACAGAGCGTCTCGGTCAACCTCTACCGCCGGGGCGACGGCGGAGCCTGCATGGGCAGCCTGCCGCTGGAACCGCAGGGGCAGGGGCTGTGGTCAGTCTACCTGCCCGGCGACCAGCACGGGCGCTACTATACCTTTACCGTGGCGGTGGAGGGCACGCAGTACGAGACGGGCGACCCCTATGCCCGGACGGCGGGCGTCAATGGTCTGCGCAGCATGATCCTCGACGCCCCCCGCATTGACCCGCCCGACTGGAGCCACGACCACCGCCCGGCCATCCCGGCCTCCCGCCGGACCGTGTGGGAGGTCAGTGTCCGCGACTTCTCCCAAGACCCGGCCTCCGGCGTGCGGACCGGGTGGCGGGGCAAGTTCATGGCCTTTACTCAGAAGGGCACGACCCTCTCTTCGGCGGGCACCTTCCCCACCTGCCTCGACTATCTCAAACGGCTGGGGGTGGGCTATGTCCAGCTGATGCCCATTTTCGACTTCGGCAGCGTGGACGAGAGCCGACCCCTCACCCGGCAGTACAACTGGGGCTATGACCCCACCAACTACAACGTCCCCGAGGGCAGCTACTCCACCGACCCCTCCAAGGGCGAAGTACGGGTGCGGGAGTGCAAGGAGATGATCGCCGCCCTCCACGCGGCGGGCATCGGCGTCGTCATGGATGTAGTGTATAACCATATGTACCGCAACGAAAACCCGCTGAACAGCACCGTGCCCTACTATTTCTTCCGGCAGAACCCGGACGGCAGCTTCTCCAACGGCAGCGGCTGCGGCAACGAGTTTGCCAGCGAGCGGCCCATGGCCCGGAAATACCTCATCGACTCGGTGCTCTACTGGGCGCAGGAATACCACATCGACGGCTTCCGCTTCGACCTCATGGGCCTCTACGATGTGGACACCATGAACGAGCTGCGGGCCGCGCTGGATGCCCTGCCCGGAGGCCGGGACATCCTGATGTACGGCGAGCCGTGGCAGGGCGGCGGGAGCCAGCTCCACCGCTACGAGGCCAACAAAGCCAACCTCGCCATGCTCTCCGACCGCATCGGCATCTTCTGCGACGACACCCGCGACGTCATCAAGGGCGGCTGCTTTAACGCCCGGGAGCCGGGCTTTGTGGAGGGCAGGCCGGGCAGCTTCTGGGACATCGGCGGCGCGGTAGCCGCGTGGTGCCGCAGCGATAAGCTGCCCGCCCACTCGCCCGCCCAGATCGTCAGCTATGTGTCCGCCCACGACAACTTTACCCTCTGGGACAAGCTGCTTCTGGTACGGTATGCCCGGCCCGAGTACACCGCCGCCGACTCGGCGGCACTGGCCCAGAACCGGCTGGCGGCGGGCATCTATCTCACCTGCATGGGGATGCCCTTCCTGCTGGCCGGCGAGGAGTTCGCCCGCACCAAAAAGGGGCAAAGCAACAGCTACCGCTCCTCCCCCGCCCTCAACCGTCTGGACTGGAAGCGGGCGGCGCAGTTCCACGGCCTCGTGGACTATTACCGGGGGCTTCTGGGCCTGAGGGCGCGGTTCCCCCGCCTGAGCGCCCCGGACGCCGCCAGCCCGGCGGCCATCCGCTTTTTCTCGCTGGAGCAGCCCCTTGTGGGCTGGACGCTGCCCGCCGCCCCCGGCGACGGTGCCGAATGGCGGGCGCTCTGCGTTTTTTATAACCCCACCGGGGAGGAAAAACGGGTCAGTCTGCCGGAGGGCCAGTGGAAGCCGCTGAGCGACGGCGTTTCCTCTGCTCTCTGGAAAAGCCCCAGCCGGGTCTGCGGCGGCGAGGTGACGCTCCTCCCGTGCAGCGCCACCATCTTCGGGCGCGTATGACAAAAAAGCGGCCCGCCGCATCACACGGCGAGCCGCCCAACAAGAAGAAAGGAACTTCTGGGGGATGTCTTGACTTTTAGCCCTGCGGGTCCTGCTGGGGTGCAGACTCACTGGGCGTCTCCTGACGGGCTGCGCCGTTGGTGCTGGCGCTGCCGCTGTTGGAGGCGTTCTTTTCGCCCAGCGTCAGGCTCACCGTCTGCATCTGGCCATCGCGGGCGATGGTGATGGAGAGGGTGTCCCCGGCGGAGTGCTCCTGCATCAGGGTGCCGAGGTCGGTCTTTTGGGCCACCTCGGTGTTGTCGATGCTGATGATGCGGTCACCGGCCTTGAGGCCCGCCTGATCGGCAGGGCCGCCGGAGACGACATCCACGACATAGATGCCGTAGGCGTTGACACCCAGCTGCGCCGCCGTCTGGGCGTCGGTCACAGCCAGATAGGTGATGCCCATATAGGGGCGTCCGGTGACATAGCCGTTCTCCAGCAGATCCTGCGCCACCTTGATGGCGTCGTTGATGGGGATGGCGAAGCCCAGACCCTCAGCGTCGGAGCTGGAGGACTTTGCGTTGACGATGCCCACCAGCTCGCCGTTCATGTTGAACAGGCCGCCGCCGGAGTTGCCGGGGCTGACAGAAGCATCCATCTGAATGAGGGACATGGTGTTGACAGAGCTGGAGCTCTGGATGGAGACACTGCGGTTCAGGGCGCTGACGATGCCGCTGGTGACGGTGCCGCCCAGCTCACCCAGCGGGTTGCCCACAGCCAGCACATTGTCGCCCACGGCCAGCTTGTCGCTGTCGCCCACGATGGCGGGGGTCAGGCCGTCGGCATCGACCTTGATGACGGCGATGTCGCTGGTGGAATCCTCGCCCACGACGGTGGCGGTGTAGTCCTTGTCGCCGATGGTGACGGTGATGTTGGACGCGCCGCTCACGACGTGGTCACAGGTGAGGATGTAGCCATCCGAGCTGATGATGACGCCGCTGCCGGCGCCGCTCTCCACCTGGCTCTGGCCGTACCAGGACCACTGGGAGTAGACCACCTGCTCGGTGGTGATGACCACGACGCTGGGGCTGACGGTCTTGGCCACCTGTGCGGTGGTCATGCCGCTGGAAACAGAGGTGCCCCCTGCGGCGCTCTCCGAGTCTGCCGCAGCGCTGTCCGAGCGCTCCACCTGCTGGATGACGACCTTGCTGCCGCCGCCGAAGCGTGCACCCACAAAGCCACCCATAAAGCCCATCGCTGCGGCCAGCACCAGAGCGACGATGCTCTTTGCGGCCTTACCGGCGTTCTTTTTCGGCTTTTTCGGGGCTGCGGGGGCAGCGTTCTGCGGCTGGGCGGGAGGCGGCGTCGCGCCGCCGGAAGCACCCGTGCTCTCGCTGAAGCTGGAAGCGGTGTTGGCAGTGTTCATGCCGCTGGAACCCACATTGGGATAGCCGGTATCCCCGGCAGAATTATTGGAAGAGGAATAGTCATATTCCCATTTATTTTCATCCATCGTGATTACTTCCTTTCGAAGGGATCGGGAAGCTGTCCCCGCCGGAACGTACCGGCCATGGAAACAGCTTCGGTCGGGAGGGAGCACTCTGCCGCTCCCCTCTGGCACGATTTTATTCTATCTGCTAATTGTGAAAATCAATCGTTTCCCCCGTGAAGAATGTGTGAAATAAGGTCCAAGGAGACATCCATGAAGCTTTCTGTGACTGCGGGCGGCTTCGCCCTTTATAAGGAGTCCGACATCATCGGCCAGTGCAGCGTCACCCCCGCCCCTAAGGGCGCGGACATCACCTCCCTGTCCGTCCTGCCCCAGTGGCGGCGGAAGGGCTATGGCTCCTATTTACTGAAAGAGATCTTGCGCCGCTTCGGCGGCTATGACCGGGAGGCCGCCACGGTCTTCACTGCGCCGCTGCCTGCCGACGAGGGCGAGGGGCTGTTCTGGAAAAAATTCGGCTTCGTCCCCGAGGGCGGGCGGCTCTGCCGCCGCCGCACCCCCGACCTGACGGCAGTGCGCTTGGTGCAGGACTATCTTGCGGCCCACCTGCCCCATGCCGCCCTGTGCATCGACGCCACCTGCGGCAACGGCGGCGACACGGCCTTCCTCTGCCGCCTCGTCGGCCCGGAGGGGCGGGTGCTGGGCTTCGACATCCAGCCCGAGGCCATCGCTTCCACCCGCGCCCGGCTCGAAACGCAGGGTCTCGCCGCGGAGCTTTTCTGCGACAGCCACGCAAACCTTCTGCACCATGTCCGGCCCGGCACGGCGGACATCGTGATGTTCAACTTCGGCTGGCTGCCCGGGGCCGACCACAGGGTCTTCTCCACCGCCGACAGCAGCATCCCCGCGCTGGAAGCGGCTCTTACGGCTCTGCGCCCGGGCGGCGTGCTCAGTGCCATCCTCTACAGCGGCCGGGTCATCGGCACCGGCGAAAAACAGAGCATCCTCGGCTGGCTGCGCGCCCTCCCTCTGGAAAAATATACCGTACTGGTGTGCGATTTCGCCAACTGGGCCGATACAGCGCCCCTGCCCTGCCTTGTTCTGAAAAAATAGCAAAAACTCTTGCATCCATGTGTATTTTCTGCTAAAATAAGCGTTGTATGTAATTTTATAGGAGAGTTTCCAATGTAAACAGCCCCTATTGCTTGCTGATACATCCACCCGGCCCTCCTCAGGGCCGCATCTCAGGAGAACGAAACTTATATGACAAATCGTGAAGAAATCGAGCGCCGCCGGACGTTTGCGATCATCAGCCACCCCGACGCCGGCAAAACGACGCTGACCGAAAAGCTGCTGCTGTACGGCGGAGCCATCAATCAGGCAGGCTCTGTCAAGGGCAAGCAGAGCGCCAAGCACGCCGTGTCCGACTGGATGGACATCGAGAAGCAGCGCGGCATCTCCGTCACCTCCTCTGTCCTGCAGTTCAACTACGCCGGAAAGTGCGTCAACATTCTGGACACCCCGGGCCATCAGGACTTCTCGGAGGATACCTACCGCACCCTGATGGCAGCCGACTCGGCGGTCATGGTCATCGACGCCGCCAAGGGCGTTGAGGCCCAGACCATCAAGCTGTTCAAGGTCTGCACCCTGCGCCACATCCCCATCTTCACCTTCATCAACAAGATGGACCGCGAGGCCCGCGACCCCTTCGAGCTGATGGAGAACATCGAAGAAATTCTGGGCATCAAGACCTACCCCATGAACTGGCCCATCGGCTGCGGCAAGGAGTTCAAGGGCGTGTTCGACCGCAACACCCGCAAAGTGCTTGCTTTCTCCAGCGACGGCCGCGCCAACGGCGTCAAGAAGGTCGAGGAGACCGAGGCCGAGCTGGGCGATGCCGCACTGGACGAGCTGCTGACCCCCTACCTGCACCAGCAGCTTGTGGACGAGATTGAGCTGCTGGACGGCGCTGCCGAGGAATTTGACCTCGACCGGGTGCTGTGCGGCGAGCTGAGTCCCGTCTTCTTCGGTTCTGCGCTGACCAACTTCGGCGTCGAGCCCTTCCTCGAAAACTTCCTCCGCCTCACCCCCACCCCGCTGGCCCGCGTGGACAGCCTGACCGGCGAGGCCGTTGACCCCTGCCGCGATGAGTTCTCTGCCTTCATCTTCAAAATTCAGGCCAACATGAACAAGGCCCACCGCGACCGTATCGCCTTTATGCGCATCTGCTCGGGCAAGTTCGAGCGCGGCATGGAAGCCTACCATGTGCAGGAGGGCAAGAACATCAAGCTGGCCACCGGCACCCAGCTGATGGCGCAGGACCGCGCCATCGTGGACGAGGCCTATGCAGGCGACATCATCGGCCTGTTCGACCCGGGCATCTTCTCCATCGGCGACACCCTGTGTACCGGCAAGAAGAAGGTCGAGTTCGCCGGCATCCCCACCTTCTCTCCCGAGCACTTTGCCCGCATCGAGCAGAAGGACACCATGAAGCGCAAGCAGTTCGTGAAAGGCATGGAGCAGATCGCTCAGGAGGGCGCTATCCAGATCTTCCGCGAAGTGGGCGGCGGCATGGAAGAAGTCGTGGTCGGCGTCGTCGGCGTGCTGCAGCTGGAAGTGCTGGAGTACCGTCTGAACACCGAGTACAACGTGGAGATCCGGATGCAGCAGCTCCCCTTCGAGCAGCTGCGCTGGATCCAGAACGACCCCGACACTTACGTCCTGCGTGACCTCGACCTCACCAGCGACACCAAGGCCGTGGAGGACATGAAGGGCAACCGCCTGCTCCTGTTCACCTCCGATTGGGCCATCCGCTGGGCCGAAACGCACAATGAGACGTTAAAGCTGAGCGAATTTGGCAATATTTAAGTTACAGGTTTCCAAGAGCTGCTGTGCAGAGCACCTGCACGGCAGCTCTTTTTGGAATACATTAGAAATACAACAATGAGTCCCAGCAGTCCCTTCTCGGGGGGCGCTGCTGGCAAAGAAGGTAATGGATCTATGGAAAAACGTAATATTGGCAAAAGCGGCCTTTCTGCCCCCTTTCTGGGGCTGGGCACATGGGCCATCGGCGGCGGACGCTGGTGGGGCGACAATGACGATGCCCTGTCGGTAAAGGCCATCGAGACTGCCGTGGAGCAGGGCATCGTCTGGATCGACACTGCCCCCATCTACGGCCTTTACCACAGCGAAGAGGTGGTGGGCGAGGCTTTGCGCCACATCGACCGGGACAAGGTCATCCTCTCCACCAAGTGCGGCCTCGAGTGGCGGCACGAAAGCCCTGTTCTCCACAAGGTCGTGGATGGTGTGCAGACCTACCGCGACCTCTCCGCCAAGAGCATCATCGAGGATGTGGAAGACAGCCTGCGCCGCCTCGGCACCGACCATCTGGACGTGCTGTACACCCACTGGCAGACGCCGGACCTCTCCATCTTCCCGCTGGAAGAGACCGTCGAGGCCATGATGAAGCTCAAAGAGCAGGGCAAGATCCGGGCCATCGGTGCATCCAACACCACCGCCGACCTCATCCGCGGCTACTGCAAGTACGGCCAGCTGGACGTCATTCAGGAGAAGTACAGCCTGTTGACCCGCCGCATCGAAAAGCAGCTGCTGCCCACCTGCAAGGAGCTGGGCGTGTCCATTCAGGCTTATTCTCCCTTGGAGCAGGGCCTGCTCACCGGCAAGGTGACCATGGACACCACCTACCCCGAGGGCAGCACCCGGAACACGAACCCCTGCTTCCAGCCCGCCCGTCGGATGCAGGCCATCCGGCTGCTGGACAGCTGGTCTGACCTCTGCGAGAAGTACCACTGCACCAAGGCGCAGCTGGTCATCGCCCTGACGGCCCGGATGATCCCCGGCCTGCACGTCCTGTGCGGTGCACGGACGCCCGAGCAGGCCATCGACAACGCCGGTGCGCTCCACATCACGCTGGAAGGCGCCGACGCCGTCCAGATGAAGTGGGACGTGGACGCCATCTCCTGAAGCTTTTCTATAACAAAAGGGACTGCTGCGCTGCAGCAGTCCCTTTTGTATTTTTTCATCCGTTTTCTTTCCAGAACAGCCCCCCGCTGGTCTGGAACAGGGGCCACGGGTTCACGCTCTTGCTGCCGAGCTTGAAGTCCATCGTCATCTCCTCGCCCAGCGCGCCCACAGCCTGCCCCCGCTCGACGCTCTGGCCAGCGCTGACCGAAAGGGTGTCCAGCCCGTAGAGGTAGCTGCGCAGCCCGCAGCCGTGGTCGATGACGACGGTGTTTCCGGTGAGGGCGAGATATTTCGCCAGCACCACGACGCCCGCCGCCGGGGCGCGGCAGGGTTCGCCCGGGATGGTGTAGAGTTTCGTGGAGTTGGACTTACTGCCCTGCTTGCCGCCGGTGACTTTCACCTGCCCGAAATCCACGAGGGTCATGTAGTTCTCCGCCGGGCAGACGAAGCCGCCGCTCCACAGCTTTTCGCGGGCGGGCTGCTCGTAGAGAGGCCAGACGATGTTGCGGAACTCGGCGTTGGCCTCCTCGGAGGCCTCCGGCCCAGCTTCCACTTCGACGGTGCCGAAATCCTTCGGGATGACGGTGATGTTCTTCGTCACCGTCTCGCCGCCCACCGTAAAGGTCACTTCGTGGGCACCGGCGGAGGCGTTGTAGGCCGCCGGGATGTAGGCGCGCCACCCGCTGCCCAAGCGGACGGCCTGCACGCTGCCGAGGTCTGTTTCCACGGCAGGGGCGGTGTCGCCCACCATGCCGGTGAAGGCCGCCGCTATCGTGCCGCCCTGCTCCACCCGGTCGGCAGAAAGCTCCACTCCGGCGCTGGCCTGCAAGGTGAACCGGAAGGAGTAATAGTACCAGCCTGTGGGCTTTGCGGGCTTCTCCAGCCGGAGATTTCGCCGGAGCTGGCCGGTGCTGCCGCCCTCGAACTGGGTAGCCAGCATCGTCTCCGGCATCCGCCAGAGCGTCAGCTCGGCCTTGTAGTCCCCGTTGGCCGGGAAGAGGAAGTCCTCGTAGGCGGGCACCGTGCCCGTGAAGACCACATTGCCCGCGCTGTCGGTGATGGTCAGAGGGCCGTAGCTGAACCAGTCGGGCAGGGTGAAGGCCGGATGGGCGTCGTAGAGGACGCCCAGCTTCTGCACCGTGAGGGTGCGGGGGCTGGCGAATACCTTGTCCAGCTGACCGCCCAGCAGCGGCACCTGCCAGCACCAGCCGTTGGGTTCCAGCTCCTGCCCGGCGAACTGCACCGCAGAGGCAGGCTTCGCCCCCTCCGAGGTGAACGAGTAGCTCACGCTCATCACCGCCGCCAGCAGCACCGCGACGCCCAGCGCCACGCCGATGAGCCATAATAAAAGTCGTTTCATGCCATGTACCCCTTTTCTGCGCAGCACTCCTCTATTTGGCTCCCCTCGATCGGGGAGCTGTCCGCGCCAAAGCGCGGACTGAGAGGTTTTCTTTCAAATCCTGTGCTGCGGGTAAGAAAAAGGGCGCACCGACACAGCCCTGTTACAGACTGCCGGTGCGCCCTCTGGTGTTTTGTTCTGTTTCGGCCCGCGTTATTCGGCAGTATCCTCAGCGGGAGCTGCCTCTTCTTCGGCCTCGGCAGGCTCTTCCTCAGCGGGGGCGGCGGTATCCTCGCCGAACAGCAGGCGCTCGTACTCGTCCAGCTCCTTCTCACGGCGGCGCAGATAAACAGCCACAGCGGCCAGCGCACCCGCCACAGCGGCCAGCGTTGCGACAACAGCGATCAGACAAGATTTCTTCATAGGTTCAGCACACTCCTTTTTGGTCGAACCAGCGGTCCAGCCATTCTCAGCGGTCATTCCGCGGCACAGACTCGGTCTATTCTGCAACTATTATACCCGTACTGCGCGAAAATTACAACCAAAAAGGCAAAATTTTGCTTTTTCAGAGCCCCATCCGCTTTCTGTAGGCCTTGAATGCGCCGGGCAGGGTATATTCGTCCTGCATCTGTTCCCGGCTGGCCCAGACGCAGCCTGCCGGGGCATAAACTGCGCCGACGCGGACGGCATATCCCTTCATCCGCCACTCGATGTGGCTGAAGATGTGCTTTGCCTCCGGCAGGGCTTCGGCACCCGCGCAGCCGAGGCCCAGCTCTTCCAGACGGGCGAGCGTTTCCCCGGCGCTGAGGGCCTCGCCCTCCCATAAAAGGGGCTGCCACAGCCCGGCCAGCAGGCCCTTCCCGGGCCGCTGCTGTAAGAGGAACCGGCCCTCGGCATCCTCGGCCAGCACCACCGTCACCGGCTCCACCCGCCGGGCCTTGGGCGCAGCCTTGCGGGGCAGTTCCAGCGCCGTGCCTGCCGCCCGGGCAGCGCACAGCGCTGCCAGCGGGCATTGTCCGCACAGCGGCGCACCGTTCGGCAGGCAGACCAGCGCCCCCAGTTCCATCAGGGCCTGATTGTAGTCGCCCGCCTTTTCCGGGGGCTGATGCTCCATGACCCGGGCCGTAAAGGCCTTTTTTACCCCCGGTTCTGTAATAACGCCCGGGTCATTATACAATCTGGAAAATACCCGCAGCACATTTCCGTCCACGGCAGGCACGGCCAGCCCGAAGCTGATGGACGCGATGGCCCCCGCCGTGTAGTCCCCGATGC
>OBLF01002126.1_pt1 | contig 14129 bp, 5 predicted proteins | sample 1519231 | NCBI WGS metagenome assembly OBLF01 (sample SAMEA2602895, study PRJEB22501) | metagenome | reverse complement strand
GTTCTGCAAAGACTTTGGTAGTTTCCTTTATCGGAATGGCTACACAAGAAGTGGCTATAAGACAGACTGTTAATATCACTTTGAAATCTGATACAGAGATGCTTGACGATGTGGTGGTTGTAGCTTATGGTACTGCGAAAAAGTCGTCTTTTACAGGTTCTGCGACTGCTGTTAGTGGAGAAAAAATAGCAAAAATGCAGGTTTCTTCAGTTTCTAAAGCCTTGGAAGGTGCAGCAGCAGGTGTACAAGTAATCAATACCAGTGGGCAGCCTGGAGAAAATGCTAAAATAAGAATCCGTGGTATTGGCTCTTTTAGCGCATCATCGGCTCCTTTATACGTAGTTGATGGTATGCCTTATGACGAAGAGTCGGTTAATGCATTAAATCCTGCCGATATTGAAAGTATGTCTATATTAAAAGATGCTGCATCTGCAGCCCTTTATGGCTCACGTGCAGCAAATGGTGTTGTGATGATTACTACTAAAAAAGGTATGGTAGATAAATCCAAAGTTACTCTTGATGCACGCTGGGGAGTAAATACTCGTGGTGTTCCAGAATATGATATCATGAAAGATCAAAGAGAATACGTACTAACAGCCTGGAATACTTTAAAAAATCAATCTACAGGTGCAGAAGCTTCCGAAGAATTAATAGGTAGCATTGGATACAATCCATTCATCGGCGTAGCTAATAATGCCATGGTTTCAGCAGATGGCGTAGTTAGTTCTGCGGCTCTACGCCATAATGACGATTGGGCTGATGCCGCATTACATAATGGTATGCGTCAGGAATATAATTTGAGTCTGCAAGGTGGTAACGCTAAGACAACTCATTTTTTATCATTGGGATATTTGAAAGATGAAGGAATCTTAAGACATACTGACTTTGAACGTATTTCAGCACGTGCCAATATTAATCATACTGTAAATAAGTTTATTGATATCAATGGTAATTTGGCTTACGCAAGAGCGGAAAAAAATGCAGGCCAGTCACAAAATGCTAGTTTGTCTAATTACTCTAATGCTTTTATGTTCACTCAGCAAATCGCTCCTATTTATCCTGTATATGCGTATGACGAAAACGGAAATCGCATATATGACGAAGAAGGCAACACTGTTTATGATTTTGGTGATGGTACATACAGTACACGTATGGGCGGTTTCAGTAATCAAAATGTTGCAGCTAATTCTGGGTTGGATGTGCATCAGACTTTGAATGACAATTTTAATGGCCGTGGTACTATTAACATTAATATTATTGATGGTTTAAAAGCGACTGCTAACATTGGTTATGATTTAATGAATCAAATCCGTACAGATCACATGAATCAGTTATATGGGGATGCTGCTAATGTGAATGGTCGTACTTATAAATATAATCAACGTATTGAATCGTTTACAGCAAATCAACTTTTAACCTATAGTAAAGCATTTGGTCATCATAATATTGACATAATGGCTGGTCACGAATCTTATTCATATACACTGAAATATCAGTATGCTCATAAATACAATTTTTATACTATTGGAAATCCTGAGTTCAACAATGCCATAACTATGAGTGATATGAATTCATATACACAAGAACATAGTATGGAAAGTTTCTTTGGTCGTGTAAACTATGATTTTGATAACAAATATTATCTATCTGCAAGTATTCGTTCAGATGAATCTTCCAAATTCCATCCTGATCACCGCCGTGGTACTTTTTGGTCTGTCGGAGGTTCTTGGAGATTAACACAGGAAGAGTTTTTGAAAGATGTGGAATGGTTGTCTAATCTTAAACTAAAAGCAAGTTATGGAACACAAGGTAATGATGGAATTCTTGATATAAATGGTTATGTAGTCTATCAACCATATCTGAAGCAATATTCTGTAACCAATAATAACGGAGATTTCTCTGTAGTCGAAACTTATCGTGGAAATAAAGATTTGACTTGGGAAAAAAGCAAAAATTTAAATATCGGTTTGGAAGCTGCTTTTCTTAATAACCGTTTGAAACTAGAAACTGAATATTTCTTGAAGAAGACTTCGGATATGTTGTACAATATGCCTTATCCTATTTCTTCTGGAATTTCTTACGTTCCAATGAACCTGTTGGATATGCAGAATAAGGGGATTGAATTTACTATTTCTGCCACCCCAATTCAAACAAAAGATTTTATATGGAATTTATCTTTTAACGGTACACATTATAGCAACAAGATTTTGAATCTTCCAGAAGACAAAAGAGAGAATGGAATTATTCATGGTACTGCTTCTTTGTTCCGCTTAATGGAAGGAGGGTCTATTTATGATCTTTATACCTATGAATACGCAGGTGTTAATCCAGAAACAGGAGCAGCACAATGGTATATGGATGAGAAAGATGCTAATGGCAAAGTGACTGGAAGGACCGTAACCGAAGACTATACTCAGGCAAGCAAATATGAATTAGGTTCTACTTTGCCCGATTTCCAAGGAGGTTTTTCAACTGATTTTGCATACAAAGGAATCGATCTTTCTATAGCTACAAACTTTCAAATTGGTGGAAAGATATATGACAGCATGTATTCTTCTTTCATGCATGCGGGAAGCAATATTGGCAGTAACTGGCACAAGGATATCTTGAATGCTTGGACTCCGGAAAATAAAAATACAAATGTGCCTATAATGGATGGTGCACAAAATAGTAATAGCCAATCTTCACGTTTCTTGATAAATGCATCATTCTTTAACATCCGTAACATTTCATTAGGATATACTTTTCCGAAAGAATGGATGAAAGCAATATCAGCAAGCAGTGCACGTATTTACGTATCTGCCGATAATGTAGCTTTATTCTCTAAACGTAAAGGTATGGACCCACGCCAATATGCTTATGGATATTCGGCTGCTAATTATTCTGCGATTCGTACTTTATCATTCGGCATTAATTTGAACTTTTAAAAGAATAGAATTATGAAATATACAAAATATTTAGCAATATTGGCTGCAGCGTTTATGATGGGATCTTGTAGCGATGACTTTTTGGACAAGGAACCTTCAGAAAATGCATCAGAGGACCAAATTAAAGATTTGCTTGATAAAGATCCTACAGCTATTCAAGCATACATTACAGGATATTACAAAAATATGTTTTCTCCGGAAGCACAGCAAAGTCATGATGATTTCGGGTTAAAGGCATTTGAATTGGCCACAGACTTGATGGGAGATGATATGGCGTATATGACTTCACACTTCTTCGTATATGATTATCTGCTTGACAACCGTGCTTCAAGTTATCGTCGTACTACCACTTACTGGCAAGAATTATATGCTGTAATCAGTGGTGCAAATGAAGTAATCAGCGGTCTGAAAGAACAAGCGGACAGCGGTGATGAGAGTGTTGAGAAGATGCTGGGACAAAGTTACACTATACGTGCTTACTGCTATTTTTGGTTAATAAACATGTACCAGCAACCTTATGAATGGAATAAAGATAAATTAGGTATTCCTATTTATACTGAATCTGAAACCAAATTGAATCGTGTTCCTGTAAGTGAGGTCTATGAACAGATATTAAGTGATATAGATAAAGGATATAATTATTTGAAAGGAAAAGGAATAGCCAAGAAAGATGAATTAAATGAATATGCAGCAGCTGCTATTTATGCAAACATTCTTTCATTTGTTAATGATTATCCCGATCAATGGAATGAAGTTGCTAAATACGCAAAATTGGCTATTGAAGGTGGCTCACTGATGAGTGAAAAAGAATTACTTTCCGGCTTTAATGACCTTTCTTTGAGCGAAGTGTTATGGGGGGCTGATATTAATGGTGAAACAAATACATTCTACGCTTCATTCATGAGTCAAGTTGATCCTTACGGCCCGGGATACGGTGGTAATTTAGGAAATTACAAAATGATTTCCAGTGATTTGTATGAAAAAATTTCAGATGATGACATTCGTAAAAAATGGTTTGGAGTTGATTTGGGAGAAACAAATACTCATTATAAAGTAAGACAATATGTGCAGCGCAAATTTATTGATATAGGTTCTACCGCGCCTGGTTTTACTCCTACAGGTGATACTTTTTGCTCTGACTATATTTATTTGCGTACTGGTGAAATGTATTTTGTAGCTGCAGAAGCATTATATAGGGCAGGGAAAGAAAATGAAGCCAAAACAATGCTGACTACGATTATGAAAACTCGTAATCCAAAATATGAAACATCCGCAACAAGTGATGCACTTTTACAAGAAATTGAACTTCAAAAGCGTATTGAAATGTGGGGTGAAGGTCGTCGTTTATTTGACATGAAACGTCGTAATGAAAGTTTGGATAGAACACATGCAATTAATCATAGTGCGATTGCTCCAAAGGAAGTCCCTGCAGGTAGTAAATTATTCATTTATCAAATCCCCGATAAAGAGTTAAATGCCAATAGTGAGATTACTGATAAAAACGAATAACTAATAATAAGTCTATAATAAAAAAGATGCCTAGTAATCTAGGCATCTTTTTTATGCTTAAGGTAGAATAAAAGTAGACATAAAATCAAATTATTTTTTTCTTTTTATAATATATAGTTGATTTATAGTTTGTTATAATAGACGTAATATTGTATATCTGTAAGAAAACAGAATGCTAAAACTTTGATTACTAGATGCTTTTTTGTATATTTTAGTTCTGCAAAGACTTTGGTAGTTTCCTTTATCGGAATGGCTACACAAGAAGTGGCAGTCAAAGCAAACTTGAATATTGTATTAAAGTCTGATACAGAACAGCTTGAAGAGGTAATGGTGGTGGCTTATGGTACGGCGAAAAAATCTGCATTTACAGGTTCGGCTGCCACTATAAAAAATGAAAAAATAGCGATGAGACAAACTTCAAATGTGACAAATGCTTTGGCAGGTCAAGTAGCCGGAGTGCAAACTACGAGTAATAATGGTCAGCCGGGCAAAGATGCTGAGGTGCGTATTCGTGGTATTGGATCTATATCGGCTAGTAACAAACCTTTGTATGTGGTAGACGGAGTTCCGTATGATGGTGAAATTTCTGCTATCAGCACTTCTGATATAGAATCGATGACAGTGTTGAAAGATGCTGCTTCTAACGCTCTGTATGGTGCACGTGGTGCCAATGGTGTAATCTTGATTACTACCAAGCGTGGTAAGAGTGGGGAAGCCCGTGTTACTTTTGACGCTAAATGGGGTGTAAATAAACGTGGAGTACCTAATTATGAAACAATTACGGATCCGGCTACATTCTATGAATTAAACTATTCTTCTATTTATAATGCCGATTTGAAAGGATATGCGGCAGCCGGAGATTTGGCTAAAGCTAATGCGTACGCTAATCAAGCGATGCTTTCTTCTACATATTTGGGATATCAGGTGTATTCCATTCCTCAAGGACAGCAACTGATCGGTATGGATGGCAAATTGAATCCTAATGCGACATTAGGTTATTCTGATGGTACATATTATTATACTCCGGATAATTGGTCGGATGAAATTTTTGAAAATAACCTGCGTCAAGAGTATAATTTAAGTATCAGCGGTGCGACTGAAAAAATGAATTATTATATGTCGGCCGGCTATTTGGATGATAAGGGAATTGTTCCTAACTCTGGTTTCCAACGTTATTCTGCACGTTTGAAAGCTGACTATCAAGTGAAGCCTTGGTTGAAGATGGAAGGAAATGTATCATTTACTCATTATGATAGCCATGAACAGGATACTGAGGGTGGTACATCAAATGCAAACATCTTTTATGCATCAAATATTATGGGAGCCATTTATCCTATGTATGTTCGTGATGCACAGGGTAATATTATGGTAGATAATCGAGGTTTCCTTCGTTATGATTATGGAAAGCCAGGACAAGATTCAAATGGTAGCCGTAATACGATTCCTAATGCAAATCCGTTGGCAAGTTATATGCTGGATAAAATGAAATATTCGGGTGATGTGGTTAGTGGAAAATGGTCTGCTGATATTGATATTTGGAATGGAATCAAGGCAAAAGTGAATATAGGTGTTGATGTAAATAATGTGCGTGCTACAGAGATGGTTAACCCCTTCTACGGACAGTATTCTGAAACTAGCGGAGTCGGAGGTTTGATCAGTGTATCTAGTGAGCGTACATTTAGTGTAAATCAGCAGTATTTATTGACATACAACAAAACATTTAATGATGTTCATAATGTGGATATTTTGGCCGGACATGAAAGTTATGACTATAAATATCAATATTTGTACGGACAACGTGAGAAATTGTATGATCCGAATGTTCCTGAATTAGGCAATGGTATTATGAACCAGAGCAATAATTCATATTCTCGTAATTATGCAACAGAAGGATGGCTGTTCCGTGCACAATATGACTATGATGGACGGTATTTTGTTTCAGCTTCTTTCCGTCGTGATGCTTCTTCTTGTTTTCACCCGGATAATCGTTGGGGTAACTTCTGGTCTGTAGGAGCTGGATGGTTATTAAGCAAAGAGAAATTCTTGGAAAACCAGTCTTGGATTGATATGTTGAAATTTAAAATCAGCTATGGTTTGCAAGGTAATGATAACTTGATGTTCCAAGGTGGTTTGTACCGTAACTACTATCCGTATCAAGACCAGTATACATTGGCAAACAGTAATGGCGATTTTTCAACTTCTCTATATTATAAAGGTAATAAGGAAATTACTTGGGAAACTTCACACAGCTTTAATACTGGATTTGATTTCGCTTTTTGGGGTGGTAAGTTAGGTGGTTCTGTTGAGTACTTCTCACGTAAAACAACCGATATGCTTTATTTCAAACCGGTAGCAGCTTCAATGGGTTATTCCCGTTTTCCTGAGAATGTGGGTTCAATGGTAAACCGTGGGGTTGAATTGGACTTGTATTCCAATATAATTGAAAACAAGAATTTTTCCTGGAATGTAAACTTTAATCTTACACATTTTAAGAATAAAGTCTTGGAATTATCTCCAGAACTGAATGGACAATTGATTGACGGTGCTCGGATTTATCGTGAAGATGAGTCTATGTACCAGCTTTATTTACCTAAATATGTAGGTGTGGATTCTGAAACAGGAGAGAGTCTGTGGGCGCTGGTGACTCCGGATGAGAATGGTAATACAGTTACGAAATCTTATTCTGTCGCTTCTGAAAACAGATTCGCATCAGGTGACATTTTACCTAAAGTTTATGGTGGTTTTGGAACAAGTGTCACAGCCTATGGCTTTGATCTCTCTGTTTCGTTTGCATATCAGCTTGGTGGACGTATTCTGGACTATACTTATCAAGGATTAATGGATGTGGCAGCCACGGGTAGTGCTTTGCATAAAGATATGTTAAAAGCATGGACTCCTGAAAATAAAAATACGGATGTTCCTCGTATGAATATTAATGACCAATATACGAACAGATTAACAGATCGTTTCTTGACTAGTTCGGATTATTTAAGCTTGCAGAATATTACATTGGGTTATACTTTGCCGAAGAGTCTGACACGTAAAATGCAGATTGACGGTGTCCGTGTATTCTTTGTTGCAGATAATGTGGCTTTGCTGACAGCTCGCAAAGGGTTGGACCCACGTCAAGGTTATGTGGCTGCTGACAATGTATATTCACCTATCCGCACAATTTCCGGAGGTATATCTTTAAATTTCTAATTTAGCAACCCATTTTTAAGAATATGAAATTGTCAAATAAATATATAGCATTTGCAAGTGTCGCTTTATTAATGGCATCTTGCGATTTGGATAAATTTCCTGAAGGAGATTACATATCTGAAGAACAGAAAGAAGATATAATCAATGGCAGACCTAATTTGATAACTGCTGAAGTGAATGCTATGGCAGCCAAATTAAATACTTTTGGTACGATTTCAGATGATGCCACTACTTATCATAATGACTATGGTATTCCTGCGGTATCTATGATATTGGAATCAGGAGGGCAGGATTTGGTTGCATTGGTTAATGGATATAACTGGTTTAATACATCTCAGAATTATAGTGACAGAGTATACGATAGTTCAAGCGATGAATTGATTTGGAAAACGTTCTATAATCACTTGAAAGCTGCAAACAATGTATTGAAATTGATAGCGGCAGATACGGAAGATTCTTCTTTGAAGGTTTATCGTGGCCAAGCTTTAGCTGCTCGTGCTTATGACTATCTGAACTTGGTTCAAATTTATCAGTTTACTTATGCAGGTCATGAAAATAGTCTGGCAGTACCTATTGTTACAGAAACAATGACTGATGAAGATATGCAGAATAATCCGCGTGCAACTGTACAGCAGGTGTATGACCAAATTATGAGTGACCTGAATACGGCTGCTGATTTATTGGCCGGGTATGATAATGGCTCAAACAAAGATCAGATTGATGAGACGGTAGTTTACGGATTGCGTGCTCGTGCTAATCTGTTAATGCAAAAATGGGCGGATGCAGCTAAAGATGCAGAACGTGCCATCGCTGGCGGTACACCTCAGACTTTAGCCCAGGTATCTACTCCTACCTTTAATTCAGCATCGGCAAGTTCATGGTTATGGGGAGTGATGATTACGCCTGATAATGATGTTGTCCAGACAGGTATTATCAACTGGCCTTCGCACTTGTGCTCTTTTACCGGGAACGGTTATACTTCAGGAGTGCCTGATGGATATAGAAAGGTGAATTCTGCATTATATGATTTAATACCCGAAACAGATATCCGTAAACAATGGTTCTTGTCTCCGGATAATAAATCTTCATTGATTGATAATGAGCAGATTGAGGGTACTTCCATCGTTGAATATTTTGGTTTGACTCCGTATGTAAATACAAAGTTCGGAGCTTATCAAAGTATATTTGGTAACACAACCAATGCGTCAGACTGGCCTTTGATGCGTGTTGAAGAAATGTATCTGATAAAGGCTGAGGCAGAAGCCATGGGTGGTAATCTGAGTGGCGGAAAGAGTACATTGGAAAATTTTGTACGGACATATCGGGATCCTTCCTTTACAAGTAAAGCTAATTCGGCACAGGATTTTCAGGATGAGGTTTGGTTGCAGCGTCGTATGGAACTTTGGGGAGAAGGTTTCTCACTGTTCGATATCCTACGCTTGAAAAAGCCGGTGGTTCGTAAGAATACGAATTATGACCCGTCTGTACAATATAATTCAGCAGCAGAAGCGCAGATCCTGATCTATCGGATTCCGCAATGTGAAATGGAAACCAATTCCGGAATCAGTGACACTGATAACAATCCGGCTGCTCCACAACCACAACTATAGGGAATAACTGTAATAAAAAAGAGGATGACGTTCAACGTTCATCCTCTTTTTTTGTTATATTTGTCGCGAACTTATTTAGATTGATAGATAAATGAAAGAATTTGTAATTTCTGAAGCACAGGTTGAAACTGCCATCTTAGTTGGTTTGATTACTCAGACACAAGATGAGCGTAAGACCAAGGAGTATTTGGATGAGTTGGAGTTCTTGGCCGAAACGGCCGGAGCAACAGTGGTGAAAAGGTTTACTCAGAAACTGCCTGCTGCCAATTCCGTGACCTATGTCGGTAAAGGAAAGCTGGAAGAAATCAAGGAATATATTCATCAGGAAGAGGAAAATGAGCGTGAAGTCGGAATGGTGATTTTTGATGATGAACTTTCTGCCAAGCAGATACGTAATATAGAAGCTGAACTGAAAGTGAAGATTTTGGACCGTACTTCGCTGATTCTGGATATTTTTGCCATGCGGGCTCAAACTGCAAATGCTAAAACACAAGTGGAGCTGGCCCAATATAAGTATATGCTGCCTCGTCTGCAACGTTTGTGGACTCACTTGGAGCGTCAGGGAGGTGGATCCGGTGCCGGTGGAGGTAAAGGCTCTGTGGGATTACGTGGGCCGGGTGAAACTCAGTTGGAAATGGACCGTCGTATCATTTTGAATCGTATGTCATTGTTGAAAGAACGGTTGGCTGAAATTGATAAACAGAAGTCCACTCAACGTAAAAACCGTGGGCGTATGATACGTGTAGCTTTGGTAGGGTATACCAATGTGGGAAAATCTACTTTAATGAATTTGCTTTCAAAAAGCGAGGTCTTTGCTGAAAATAAACTTTTTGCAACATTGGACACCACAGTACGCAAAGTGATTATTGAGAATCTGCCATTTCTGCTTACAGATACCGTAGGATTTATCCGTAAATTACCAACGGATTTGGTTGATTCCTTTAAATCAACCTTGGACGAAGTGCGTGAAGCTGATCTACTGATTCATGTGGTGGATATTTCTCATCCGGATTTTGAGGAACAAATTTCTGTGGTTGATAAAACGATTGCTGATTTGGGGGCAGGTGGAAAGCCTACCATGATTGTTTTTAACAAGATAGATGCTTATACCTATATAGAGAAAGCAGAGGATGATTTGACTCCTAAAACCAGGGAGAATATTACATTGGAAGAACTGATGAAGACATGGATGGCAAAATTGAATGATAATTGTATCTTCATTTCTGCCAGAGAGAAAATAAATATGGATGAATTGAAGACTATTATATATAATAAGGTGCGCGAGCTACACGTACAGAAGTATCCTTATAACGATTTTCTTTATCAAACCTATGATGAAGAATAAATACATATAGAAGATGAAAACTTATCGTTCACTTACACAAGAAGAAATACAACAATTAAAAGAGAGATCATGCACTGCGGTTGATTGGGATGAAATTGAAGTAGTAGAGAACTTTAAGACGGACTATATTTGTCATACCCGTTTTTCTGGAAGGGTCAGATTGGGAGTTTTTGAAGACGAGTTTATGTTGGCGGGTGGCATGCGTAAACATTCCGGATTGTATCATGCGACTTTGCATAATGTAACGGTGGGCGATAATTGTTGTATTGAGAATATAAAGAACTATATAGCCAACTATATCATTGGGGATTATGTATTTATAGAGAATGTAGATATCATTCTGGTAGATGGCCGGAGCAAGTTTGGGAATGGCGTTGAAGTAGCTGTATTGAATGAAACGGGTGGACGTGAAGTGCCTATTCATGATCGTCTGTCAGCGCATCAGGCCTATATTCTGGCATTGTACCGTCATCGTCCTGAATTGATTTGCCGGATGAAAGCCATTATTGACCGGTATGCTGAAGAGAATGCTTCGGATACAGGTACTATTGGCCACCATGTTACCATTGTTGATGCGGGATATATAAAGAATGTACGAATAGGTGATTATTGTAAGATAGAAGGGGCGGGACGATTGAAAAACGGTAGCTTGAACAGTAATGAGCAAGCGCCTATTCATATCGGCTATGGAGTGGTATGCGATGATTTTATTATATCAAGCGGCTCCAATGTGGAAGATGGAACTATGTTGACCCGTTGCTTTATCAGCCAGGCATGTCATTTGGGACATAACTATTCTGCATCTGATTCTTTGTTTTTCAGTAATTGTCAAGAAGAGAACGGTGAGGCATGTGCCATTTTTGCCGGACCCTTTACGGTGACTCATCATAAGTCTACTTTGCTGATTGCCGGAATGTTCTCTTTTATGAATGCGGGTTCCGGCTCTAATCAAAGCAACCATATGTATAAGTTAGGTCCGATTCATCAGGGAGCTATGGAGCGTGGGGCGAAGACTACTTCCGATTCTTATATTTTATGGCCCGCACGTGTAGGTGCATTTTCTTTGGTTATGGGGCGTCATGTGAATCATGCCGATACTTCTAATCTGCCTTTTTCTTATCTGATAGAGCAGCAAAATACCACTTATTTGGTGCCGGGGGTAAATTTGCGGAGTGTAGGTACGATTCGAGATGCTCAAAAGTGGCCTAAACGTGACAAACGTAAAGATCCGAACCGTTTGGATCAGATTAATTATAACCTGTTGAGTCCTTATACTATTCAGAAAATGATGAAAGGGCGTAGTATTCTGAAGGAATTACGTAAAGTATCCGGAGAAACCTCAGAAACTTACTCTTACCAAAGTGCGAAAATTAAGAATTCTTCTTTAAATAATGGCATTCGTTTTTATGAAACGGCTATTCATAAATTTTTGGGTAATTCATTAATCAAGCGTTTGGAAGAAGTTCGTTTTAACAGTGATGAGGAAATCCGTGCCCGGTTGATTCCTGATACAGAGATAGGGACAGGAGAATGGGTGGATATTTCCGGATTGATCGCTCCTAAAAGTGAGATAGAGAAGTTGATGGCAGATATAGAATCTGGAATTCTGACTAATGTGGATCAGATTCATGACCGTTTTGTTGAGATGCATCGTAATTATTATACATACGAGTGGACATGGGCGTATGGGAAGATGCTTGAGTTTTATAATCTGCGTTCCGATGAAATAACGGCAAAGGATGTTATTGCTATCGTGAAGAAGTGGCAGGAGGCTGTTGTCGGATTGGATAAAATGGTCTATGCCGATGCGAAAAAGGAATTTTCTTTGTCTGCTATGACGGGGTTCGGTGCAGATGGATCACGTGAAGAAATGGAGCAGGATTTTGAACAGGTGCGTGGGGTATTTGAAAGTAATCCGTTTGTGACAGCGGTATTGCAGCATATTGAAGCGAAAACAGCGTTGGGTAACGAGTTGATAGAACGGATTGCTTCTATATGATATTTTTGATGAGAGTATCCAGACTAAGATGAACCTTCGGAAAAGTTACAGATGGTAGTTACATATAAAAAGAGCCGTATGAATGCTGGAGTAGTCATACGGCTCTTGCTATTGGATGACATTTGAGCTTGTTGGGATACTTCCTTTTTATTTTTTTACCACAGGTAGTATAACTCTGCTTGCAGCTCCTTGCTGATGATAAATTTTGATCTTTTGTTTCATCACAAAATCTTCTACCGTACAATGATAGGTATCAATAAACCTTTGTGGATTGCGGTCAATAATGGGGAACCAGGAACTTTGAATTTGAATCATCAGTCTGTGTCCCGGCAGGAATGTGTGTGCCACATCATACAGTGTGTAATTAACCGGAGTTATTTCTTCCGGTTTGAAAGGCAGGGGATTGTCGAATCCCTTACGGAAGCGTCCTCTGAACAATTCGCCACGAATCATCAGCTGGTACCCACTCATTGGATAGTCACTCTTTAAATAATTGCGTGCAGTTTTGGAATATTCAAATTTTTCAGGATATACATCAATTACTTTCACCATAAAATCAGCGTCAGTACTACTGATGGCAGTCATTAATTCCACTTCTATAGGACCGGCCAATGTTAATGTATCACATAGCGGCTCCGTCATGAAAGTAATGACATCGGGACGTGAAGTAGCAAAGCGTTGGTCATCTACCATGAATTCTTTTGTCCGGTAAGTGGTAGGGTTTGCCGTATAGGGTACCGGATGTGACATATCTGAAATATATTCTGAATAAGACTCTTGTTCTGCCGGTGCTTGTGTGGATACTGATCCGTTTTTATGTATATAATAAGGTGTACCGGCAGTCTTTTGTACAGGCCATTCGTTGTATGTTTTCCATTCGTTTTCACCTGTATGGAATATATTTACTTTATGCTTGGGCTTTTCTCCCTTTCCTTCCAGGAAATATCGGAAAAAAGGATATTCTATTTTGTCCATGTAATAAGCCGAAGTGCTTTTACCGAAATACAGATTACCGAAACCTTGGAACCCGCGTACTGTCCATGCTCCATGCCACCAAGGACCGAATGTCAGATATAAATCTGTGTCCGGTGATTGCTCTTTGATGGCTTTATAAAGATTCCAGGCTCCGTAACAGTCTTCGGAGTCATACAGTCCACCTACCACCAATATGGCTGGCTTCAAGTTATAACAGGAGGTGCGTGCATCGCGCTCTTTCCAGAAATCATCGAAATCAGGATGGTTTTTGATATCATTCCACAATGTCTGTGTGGTATCACGTACCAGGTCGTCTACATTCTTAAAGGTACCGAGTGCCAGAAAATCTGTGTAAACATCATTCTTTACAATTTGGTTCATCACTCCTTTCCCTATGTGGCGTCCTTCCAGTCTGGGAAGGAAATTAGTGGTTTGCAGCAGGGTGAAGGCTCCGTTGTGATGACGGTCATCTCCACGGAACCAGTCGGTGACGGGAGCTTGCGGAGAAACAGCTTTCAAAGCCGGATGATTGGAGGAAGCTGTCATAGTGGCATAGAAACCAT
>OBLF01002124.1_pt1 | contig 14134 bp, 17 predicted proteins | sample 1519231 | NCBI WGS metagenome assembly OBLF01 (sample SAMEA2602895, study PRJEB22501) | metagenome | reverse complement strand
AAGCTCTAGAGGATGAGTTCGAATAAATGTTGCACTTATTCTTGCAATTTATCAGATAAAAAAAGAAAATGAGGTAAAATTATATGGCATTTGAAAATTTAAATACAGCAGAATCTCGTAAACGCCATCTTGGTATTATTGAAGATGTACTTGCTGTAAACTCTTATTCTGCACCGTTAGTACTTTCTAACGAAGCAGTGGAAATGAACGGACGTTCGTTTACAGTCGCTAAAGGAAATACTACTCCTTTGAAAGACTATCGTCGTAATAAAGATAATCAGTTCGACCACGTTGAAGTGGAAGAAAAGGTTTATACCCTTAACGAAGAAAAATATTGGGGACGTTTCGTAGACAAGCTAGATGAACGCGATTCTAATGGTCAAGTTAATATTGATTATGTGATTGCTCGCCAAGCTGCAGAAGTCGTAGCTCCATATCTGGATGAATTGCGCTTCGGTGCTGCACTTGGTAACGTCAGTGATAACGTAGCAATGGGTAAAACAAAGGGTGAAAATAATGCATACAATGCAGTTCTTGATGTATCTGAGAAATTAGATGAGTTGGGAATCACAAAAGACCGTTTGTTATTTGTAACACCTGCATTCTACAAAGCGGTTAAATCCGAAATTGTTCGTTTGCCACAAGGGGACGCAGATAAACGAGTTCTTATCAAAGGGTATGTCGGAGAACTCGATGACTTCACAGTTTATAAAGTTCCATCAAAATTCTTGCCAGGCGTAAATGCTTTAGCTTCCGCACCTGGTGTAGTTACTTCACCACTACAAATCGATGATACTAAGTACAACGATAATATTCCTGGACGTTTTGGTGAATTGGTTGAACAACTGCTCTACACAGGTGCTTATGTGCTTGAAGATTTCCAAAAATACATTATCACGATTGCAGACAACAAACCTGCAGCTAAAAAATCAGCTCAAGGCGAAGTGATTATTCGTGCGAAAGAATGGAAGACGGGTACTGACTACTTAGCTGGTGATCAAGTACAATCTGACGGTAAGGTTTATGAAGCGATTAAAGATATTTCTGCTTCTGCCACAAAACCTGAAAGCGACGCTACCAATTGGAAAGAAAAGAAATAGGTAGCTGCCTATGCTTAAATTACAAGTCAAAAAGGCTTTTTACGATTGGCAAGATAATGTCTTACGACAAACAGATGAAGTAATCAAAATGGCGCAGGCGCGTTATGACGAGTTTACTCAAAACTTAGCAGAGCAAGACGTTGATGTAGAAGATATTGTCACAATCGTGAAAGAGCCTAAAAATAAGGAAGCTCCTGCAAAATAGGAGGTCTTGAATGGAACTTGAAAAACTAAGAAAATTGACGGGTGAGAGTGATGATGAAGTCCTCTCACCTTTGCTTTTAAGGGCTGAAAATATCATTTTGACAGAGACCAATCGACAAAAGTTGACTCCAGCTTTAGAACGACTTCTACCAGAGTTGGTGCTGGAGTTGCTAAATCGTCAAGGAAGCGAAGGAGAACAATCCAGAAGTGAGGGCGGTGTGTCCGTCTCTTACGTAGACGGTATTTCTTCACATTTATTGGCAAGCATTCAAAATCATAGATTAGCGAGGGTGAGCGGTCGTGCGTTTGAAAAAGAATAGGTTGAAACCATACAACCTTCGCAAGTTCCGAGTTATCAAAACGGATGAAGGAATTAAGCGTGAAGGATACAGTGATGAAACAATCGAAATCAAAGCCGAGGTATGGCCAGCAAGCGGTAGTTTACAAGCTGAGCTCTACGGTGAACGTTTGAACTACATCATGAATGCCAATGTTGAGAAATCAACAGAGATTGCTGAAAAAGACGGTTTGTGCATTGATAATCCTAACCAAGTAACGCACCGGGTCATTTCTATCAAAACCTATTCAAATCACAAAGTGCTAGAATTGGAACAGATACGAAATGCAAGGAGCTAATGAGTTAATTCGTAAATTTCAGCGATTAGGTGGACAACACGCTTCCCAAATGATATTGACTGCAGTTCATCAGGGGGCTAAATTTGTCCAAGCAGAAGCTAAACTTCGTGCCCCTGCTAATACTGGAGAACTTCGACAGAGTATTAAGACTCGTGCTAAACTAGAAGGTAATATAGCAGTTGGTGAAGTATTTGTTGCTGTAGAACATGGTATTTATGTTGAACTCGGGACAGGTCCGAAAGGTGCTGCGAGCCATTCTGGTATTTCGCCAGAAGTTAGCGTCTTTTATCGCTCTACGCCTTGGTATGTACATGAAAGTCAAATTGATGTAGGACCTTACCGCTTTGCAAAAAAAGGTGAGTTTTACAAGATGTATGGTCAGCCTGCGCAACCGTATCTCTATCCAGCGTTGAAGAACAACGAGACGAAAGTCCAGAAAGTTATCGCTAATTATGTACGAAGGAAAATTGAGGAACTAGCAAAATGATAAATATTAAGCCTATTATTTACGAAGAACTTGAAAAAATCGCAGAGAATGTAACGGATACTTATCCTGACGATTGGGAGCATTTCCCAGTCGTTATTTTTTTAGAAGAAGAAAACAAGCCGTACGAAATCTACAGCGATAAAGAACAAAAATCAAACATCAGATATAAAGTCGACATTTTCAACAATGATTCGACAAGCGCTTTAGCTTTGAAGATTGACGAAATCTTTAGCAAATTAGGATTGATGCGCACTAGCTCGCTAGATGTGTCAGACCCTAGTCATTTAAGACACAAAACAATGCGTTTTGAAGGAATTGTTGACTTAAACTCTGAATTAGTATTTAGACAAAGAATGGAAGGATAAAAATATGTTAGCAAATGGAATTAAGCTAGAATTTAAAGAAGGTGGTTCAGGAAGCTTTACAGCTATCCCAGAATTGAAAGAAGTACCTGAAATGGGCGTCGACCCTGAAAAAGTTGAAAACACAACTTTAGCAGATAAAGTGAAAAAGTATGAATTTGGTATCGGTGATCCAGGAGAGCTCGAATACAAATGCGCTTATAAAAACGATACTGCTACAGCTTCATATCGTGTATTGCGTAAGCATGCTGATGACAAGAAAACGCTTGACTGGAAACAAACGTATCCAGATGGTACGACTGTAGAATTTAGTGGACAGCCGTCCATCAAACTTGGTGGCGGCGGTGTCAATGGTGTTATTGAATTCACATTGAAGATTGCTTTACAGTCTGATTTTAAATTTACTGACGGACTCGGAGGTTAATTGAATGACATTACCATACACAATTTGGCAAATTGGAGAAAAAGAATTGAAGCTACGCTTGACTACTCGTCAAGCCGTGGCTGTTGAAGAAAAATTGGGCGTGAATTTATTAAAGGTCTTTATGCCGCAAAAAGATGAAGATTTTCCTTTGCCGCCACTAAAAGTAATGCTTGTAGTGATTCACGGAGCATTGCAACAGTTCGAACATGGAATGTCACTTGATGATGTTTATGATTTGAATGACGAGTATGTGGATAACGGCGGAGATCAGACTTCACTCTTGACGGATGTTATCATTCCTCTGTTTGAAAATTCGGGTTTTATGCCAAAACAGAAAAAAGGGAAGAAAAGCAAAACGACTATGAAAACAGTCAAGTAGGTGCTTCTGAACCTCTTTCTGTCTCGAAATATGTAGATGGGCTGTATCCTTTGTTTTTAGACATCGGAGGCAGCCCTTTTGATTTTTGGGAATATACAATGGCTGAAATACTTGATTTAATCAATAGTTTTAACCGTGTCTATCTCCAAAAGAAGAAGGATAAAACACTTGAAAATTATCGTTTATCGCAAATGATCGCGAATCACGTTAGTTTATTATTGTCAAACGAAGCAAAGCTTTTAGATGTTTGGGAGTACGCCCCAGAACTTTTTGAAAAAGAAAAAAAACAGATAGAAGAACAACGCAAGAGACAAGAAGCTTTATTGCACAAAGAACAAATGAGAGCATTTGCAGAACGATTTAATCGAATGAGAAAGGAGGAAAGCTATGAGCATGACTCTTGAAGAGTTAAAGGTCATCATTGATGCTGAAATTGCGCCATTTAAGAAAAAAATGCAAGAAGCAGCAGAACAAACTCGAAAAGCGACCAGTGCCGTACAGAAACAAACTTCCAGTATCAAAAGCGCATTTAGCAAATTAGCTGCTTTTGCAGGATTTGCAGTTTTGGGTAAAAAGTTATTGGATTTGGGAATGTACTCAACACAAATGGCGTTAGAAGTTTCAGCAGCAATGAACCAAATCAAGCGCCAAATGGGCGAAAGTTCACAGACTTTCTTAAAATGGATCAATGATAATGCCAATGCTATGAATATGAGCGTTGGAGAAGCAACTAAATATGCAGGCGTCTACTCAAATCTATTTAGTACATTTATCAAAGATAGTAATAAATTAAGCGCTTATACTGGTAAAATGCTGCAAACATCCGCAGTAGTTGCTGAAGGAACCGGCCGAACAATGACAGATGTTATGGAACGGATTCGGTCTGGTTTGTTGGGGAATACTGAAGCGATTGAAGATTTAGGGATTCAAGTTGGTGTGTCCATGATTCAATCCACAAACGCTTTTAAGAAATTTTCTGATGGGAAATCTTGGGATCAATTGGATTTCTTGACACAGCAACAAATCCGACTAATGGCGATTTTGGAACAAGCAACTCAAAAATATGGTGACACCTTAGCTTCTACCGTGAATGGTCGGGTTAATCTATTTAAGTCGTTGTTGAAAGATGCAGCACTCAATATCGGTAATTCATTCTTGCCAATTCTAAATGCTGTTATGCCAGTTCTGAATTCTTTAGCTATGGTTTTGAAGAATGTCACTGCTAAACTTGCTGAATTTGTTGGTTTAATGTTTAACAAAAAAGCAACGGTTAAAGACAGCGCTATTGGAAATGCTAATCAAGGCATGAAAGATTTAGCGGGTGGAGCTGGTGATGTAGCTGATGCTATGGACGACGCAGATGACGCTTCTGGCGGATTAGCCGACAATCTAGATGATACTGCTAAATCAGCTAAGAAAGCCGTTAAAGAACTTTTAGGTCTAGCTGGATTTGATGAAATCAATTCTTTAAAGAAAAATGATGATTCGGACGATTCTAGTCCTAAAACTCCGAAAGGTGGAAAAGGTAAAAAAGGCAAAGATAAAGGTAACGGGGCTTTTAAAGATATTCTTCCTGAAATTGGACTTGAGGATATGAACAATAACTTTAAGTCTATTTTTGACGGATTGGGAGATAAATTAAAGGGCTTATTTACTTTATTTAATGCTGGTTTTAATGCTGCTTTTCGTTCAGAGGGATTGGAACGGATTAAAAAAGCGTTAGACCGAATCAAGAAGACTTTAACTGAAATCGCAACTGATCCGCAAGTCGTGAATGCTTTTAACTTAATGACCCAACGAATAGCTTATGCATTAGGTCAAGTTGTAGGTTCTATAGCAACGACGGGCGTTGCTATAGGGGTATTTGTCGCAGAATCCATCGCGAATGGTTTAGAACGCCAAAAGGAACGAATAAAACGAGCTCTGGTAGCATTGTTTACCAACGTTGGTGAAATAGCTCAATCTATCGGAAATATCGCTCAATCGCTTGCTAATGCGTTCTACGACGTGATGACTTCTATCGGCGCGGTTCGGATCGGTAGCGCAATCGCGTCTGCAGTTTTAAGCGCTGGTTCTACTATCGTTGAATTGGGTAGTAGTCTAGCTCGTGATTGGTTCAAAGGGTTTGAAAAAATCATAACTGATAATGCACCCAAATTAGCCAAAGCGTTTAAAACAATGCTTAATAACATCGCTCCTGTATTTGAAACAATTGAGCGAGCTGTGAATGATTTTGGCGATATGTTGACGAGTGTTTATAGAGAACACGTTCGTCCTGTGTATAATGATGTGTCTAAGGGCATATCTAAAATAGTTGGAATTTTTATTGATGGTTTTAATACCTATATCAATCCAATCATAAAAAAATTTGGTGAAAGCTTTAAAGCAGTTTACGATGAGCATATTAAACCTGCTATCGATAAAATCGGTGAATCCTTAGGCGGAATGTATGACGCCTTTAAAAAATTATGGGATGAAATTCTACAGCCATTATTTGAATGGATAGCGGCTAATGTATGGCCTATTCTTGCACCAATTATTGAAAAACTAGGAAACGATTTCCTAAAAACTTTAGGTTTAATCTTTGATATCATAGGTCAATTATTCGAGATTCTGAGAGGTGTCATTGATTTTATAGTCGGAGTCTTCACTGGTGATTGGGACTTGGCTTGGCAGGGAGTGCTCGAAATCCTTCATGGAATCTTTGGACCTATTGCTGATTGGTTCTCTGAAAAATTTAAAAAAGCTTATGACGCTGTAACAACTACATTTTCTAATATAGGGCAATGGTTTGCTAATAGATATAACGATATTAAAAATGCTTTAGCTTCAGTCGGTGATTGGTTCTCTCAAAAATTCAAACAAGCGTATGACGGAATCATTAATACTTTCCAAAATATCGGTCAATGGTTCACCGACCGATACAACGACATCAAGAACGCTTTGCAATCTGTTGGAACTTGGTTCACGCAGAAATTCCAGCAAGCGTGGAACGGGCTGACGAACGTTTTCTCTAGTCTTGGCTCGTGGTTTGGTCAAAGATGGTCCGATGTGACTTATGCTTTGAGCAATGTAGCAGGTTGGTTCGGCAGCATTTTTGGACAAGCCTATTCTGCAGTTCAAAACGCGTTTAGTTCAATTGGTTCATTTTTTAGCGGAATTTGGAATACTGTTCAAAGTATTTTTGTAAACGCTGGTCAAGCTGTCGGAGATGCGGTAGGCGGGGCATTCCGCGGTGCGGTTAATGCCGTGTTGGGAACTATCGAAAATATTGTTAATGGTTTTATTGACATGATAAATGATGCAATTAGTGTTATCAATAGCTTACCACTGCCTTTTTCGCTTGGTTATATTGGAGGCGTTTATCTACCACGATTAGCCCGTGGGGGTATTGTAGATAGCCCGACAGTCGCCATGATTGGTGAAGCTGGTAAAGAAGCAGTAGTCCCGTTGGAAAATACAGGCTTTTTGCAAACGATGGGACGTGTCGTGAGTGGTGCAGTTGTTAATGCACTTGGTGGGATTCTTCCACAATCGGGCAGATTTACTGGTAATGGTGACATCGTGATTCAAATTGGTGGTCATGAATTTGGTCGAGTGGCTATCCAAGAAATCAACAAAGAACAAGAACGAGCAGGACAAATCCTGTTGAACATTTAGGAGGTGCAATGAGTAATCTATTATTAAATGGAGTCGCTGTTGTGGCTCCTAAATCTTTTCAAGTTGGCATTCAAGACGTAGACGGAGAAACCGGTCGAAATGCTAATGGTGATATAGTGCGTGACCGTATTACCACGAAACGAAAACTCGAATGCGAGTGGGGACAGTTGACACAAGCTGAAATTTCGCAAATCCTTAATGCAGTATCTGGAGTCTTCTTTAGTGTTAGCTACCCAGACCCTATCAACGGTCAGACGACAGGTACTTTTTATGTGGGTGACAGAACATCACCGGCGTACACATTTACGAACAAATTCAAACCGTGGAGTGGCTTGAAATTTAATCTAGTAGAGAGGTAGGAATCTATGACAACATTTGAGCAAGCAATGCTGGCAAGAGACCGAACTCTTGCAATTCGTGTAGGGAAGTATCAGTCGAGCGACATCAACGAAGCCGCTTTTAGTTATGGGTATATTGCTGGTGATACATTCAAGCCGGGAGGCACTTGTGCTGGTTCTGGTAAAATCATCTTTTCAAGTATTATCACTACTTTCAAAAAATTGGATAAAATTTATCCAGAAATTGGTTTGCTAGTCAATGACACGTATGAATGGGTTAAGATGGGCGAGTATTTTATCAATGACATAAAGATTGATAGAAATCGAAGCAAGACCGAACTTGAACTCATGGACGGTATGTTTAAGTTCAATCAGCCTTATGTTTCTGATTTGAGCTATCCTGCACAGATTCGTGATGTGATCCGTGAAATCTGTAAAAAAACGGGTGTAGAATTACAAACGGAAAATTTAGGCTTTCGTGCGATTCAGCAGCACATTCCTAAAAAGCCAGATAAGAAAGATATCACATTTAGAGAAGTGTTAAGTCAAGCAGTTCAGTTGCTTGGGTTTTCTGCTTTCTTCAATCGTGAAGGTAAGCTTGAAATTCGTGGCTTAACAGAATCTGGTATTACTATTACAGCTGATAGTTATTTTCTGCACGGATTGACTAAGAGTGAAACAGAATATCAAATCGCTGGTATCACTTGTAAGAAGACGGATAAAGAAGTTTTAACAGTTGGATTGCGTACTGGTCGTTCGCTTGAACTGGAAAACAGCTTTATGAATCAAAATATATTAGATGATTTGTACTATGATTTAAAAAATTTGAAGTATTATCCGTTTAATTTGAATTATCAAGGTCACTTGAAATTACAAGTAGGTCAGTGGGTCACGATTAAGACGAATAAAAACGAAATTTTCAAAGTTCCTGTTTTAAGCCAATCTTTTAGTTTTAAAGGCGGTTTGTCGTCTCGTATTAGTGCGGATAGTAAAGCGGGTAGTGATACACAGTATAGCTATAGCGGTTTTATTCAACGCCGAATCAATCAAGCTTCAACCGATATGCGAGCAGAAGTACAGCAACAACTTGAATGGGCTGAAAAAGAGTTTGATAAAAAGCAAAATGATTTAAAAGATGAGATAAAGACCGGCATCGAACAAGCAAAAGCTAGAGCCGAAGAAGTTAAATCCGAAATCAATCAATCCATTGAACAGAAATTGCAGCAGACGAAAAGCGAAGTCGTTGAGAAAGTCAAGCAAGATTTTAATCAAGGGCTGGCGAATGCTAATGCTGAAATTGGTAAAGTCAAGCAAAATTTAACGAATTTACAAAGCAGTGCAGAAGCTAACATCAAACAAGTCAAATCTGACCTGGCTGGTATCCGCAACCAGCAAACAGCCTACGAACAATCCAACGAGCAAAATCTCTCTCAGATAACTGGCCAGCTTGCTGATAAAGCCAGCAAGTCGGAAGTCAAACAGACCGCAGACGGAATACGAGAGGAGATAAGCCAGATTTCCGTCGGTGGTCGTAATCTGCTGAAAGGCTCAAAGGGAGATTTTAAGCCTGATATAAATCCATCGAATTTTGATAATCAAGTCTTGTATGTACAATCAACTTCGATTGATTTGGTCAAAGGAGAGGAATATCTAATATCTGCTAAGACAGACGGAAATTTTACAGCTATACATAACGGCAACAAAGAGAGTGATAATGTCGTGCTCTGGTTGATGGATAAGACCATTACGAATTATCAAATTGTGTCCGATAGCAATACAGGGACGACAGGAACAGTCTTTACTTGGAATAAACCGACAGGCACTTATCATTTGCGAGTGAATACTTATCATAAAGACGCTCGGAAGAAAGTTTGGGAAGTCAAAGTCGAGCAAGGCACTATAAAGACTGATTGGAGCCCAGCGCCAGAAGATGTTGATGAGCAAATCATAGCCGCTAAGACCACGCTTGAAAAAACTGCAGAAGGTCTGAAAACGGACATGGTCGCAGTCAAGTCTTATGTGGCGAATGACGGTAAGCGCAGAGAAGAGCTGGAAAAGTACACACGCACGGAAACAGCACGCAGTACAGAAGCGTTGCGAAAGCAAGTGTCAGAAAGCTATGTCGCAAAATCTCAATACACAGAAGATGTGCGAGGAATTACGAGACGATTTGAAGAGCTAAATATCGGTAGCCCTAATTTGGTTTTGAACGGTGCGGTTGAACTTGGGGATCGTTATTGGGGTGGAACAGATGACAAATTGTTTACTAATCGTACGCATGTTTTTTATAAAAATGGCAAAAAACCAATGTTTGTAATTGATACAAACGAACCTAATATAGCTTGTTTACAAAATGTGATATTTAACAAGTTAAAAAAAAATACAACATATACTTTGTCGTTTACTGGTTTCATGTCAGGTAATGTATCTGGATTTCGTGTTTTAGTAGGCTTACTTTCTGATACAGACAACGTCTGGAAAGATGCAATAGATGTATTCCACCAACGTTTATCCCCTAGAGAAGCACAACGCTTTTCTGTTACGTTTAACAGCGGTAACTATGATGGATTCTCAGTTCGTTTTGACAACATGGGTTCCAGCAATGGAATAAGCGCCACTGTGTGGATTAGCGAAATTGACGTATACGAAGGCACGATGAAACGGGCTTATCAACCGGCGCCAGAAAATAATCAAAATTATGCAGATACGAAGTTAACGGAGTATAAGCAGACAGTAGACGGCGAGTTTAAAAAACTTCAATCTTCTGTCGGTGAAATGGTGAAAAAGACAGACATCTCTATCACACCCGGTCAAATTAGTTTTGGCACAGGTAAGGTTGTGAATGGCAAGACGATTGCCAGCCTTTTTGTCCAAAACCCTGAAAGCATCGAAGCCATTACCAAACTTATGCGAATAACAGGTGATTTGATTGTGGATGGGTCTATCACTGGACGTGATTTAGCAGCTAATACAATTACAACTGCCCATTTGGCAGCTGGAGCAGTGACGACAGAAGTGCTCGCGGCAGATGCAGTAACTGCTAAGAAGTTGAGAGTTGATTATGCTTTGATTAACAAGCTGACCGCAGATGATGCACTGTTAAATAATTTAGTAGCTAAGCAAGCTTTTATCAATAAGCTGTCAACAATTGACTTCAGTGCTACACAAATAAAGGGCGGTATTTTAAAGTCGCTGAATAATATTTCTACTTTTGACTTGCAAAGAGGCATTTTAAGAATAATTCGAGGCAATGGATCTGCTATAACATTAGGTCATGAAGGCTTGCATTTGAAAAAACAAGAAGAAACCATCTTAGGTTTAACGTATAAAGAGGGTTCAATTTTATCTGAATTTTATTCTTATAACAATAAAGGTTCGGCCAATTTTGAAATCGGCAACGGATCCACTCTTGCCATTTCTCTGAACCAATACAGTTCTAATTTTATAGAAATCTCTCCTGAAAAAGAAACTATTTATATTAGCGGAGGTTTTAAACTTTATTTGGGTGGAGGACAAAACGTATCATTAGAACATACTAGAGGAACTTTTAATGGCGTTGACTTTTCTAGCTTTCGAGCTTTAGGAACAAACAGAGATGAATTAAGGTTCTTTAGAGACGGGCGAATTGAATTGTATCACAAAAAATATTAGGAGAAATACATGAACGAAAACGTATACACTTACATGTTTACTGATTTAAAAAACCAAATCGGTGATAAAGCACTAGAAGCAGCAGAATTTAAGGCGCGATTGATACAGGAACAAGCTGAAAAAGAACAGCTGCAGGAACAACTCAAACATTTTAACGCCGTGTTAGCTTCAGACGAGGCGCTGAAAGAACTTTTTGAGGAAGCAAAAACAAAATTGGAGGGCACAAATGAAATTTAAAGTAGCTAATAAATACCTACGGGAAGCAGATAAAACATTTGTCGCTATTCGATGTGACGAACCCTACACAGCTTATGACCGTGTACTGGAGGGAGACCATATGAATGATAACGATGAAAGTTTAATCGATGCAGTTTTGAAGCTGGTAGCGACTGAACTTGACCCAACAGGAGCTATCGCAGAAATGCAGCAGAAGTTAGATAAAACAACAGATACGACGAAGAAAAACAAAGATAGCGTAGAGCGCACATCTAAACTAACAGATGTATTGATTCTGCTTGCTATTTCTATCGAAGGTGGCATGCAGCAAGATTTGTATAATAAGGTCGCAGCACTTTTGCCACAACTTACCGAAGGTATCCGATATGGCTTTGGGGATATTGTTAGCGCACCATATCCGTATGATACAAACCCTAAATATCCGCAGGGCACGCCTGTCATCCTAAAATTTTTGGATAATTGGACGCACAAAGACCAACCGTTGCAAGAATTGCTACAAAAAGGTGCTTGTACAACGATTATGCCAAGAATAGATTAGGTGGTGAGGACATATGGCACCTGACGTTGTAAACGCTGTTGTGACAACTGTTACAACGCTAATCGGCACGTTTGGCGGAATTGTGACAAGTGCTAGAATTACTACTTTTCGGATAAAAGAACTTGAGAAAAAGGTAGAAAAGCATAACAGCATAGTTGAACGGACTTATCGGTTGGAGGAAAGAACTAATTTTTTAGACGAACAAATCGATAAGCTTGAAAATAAAATTGAAAAGGAAAAATAAGATGCAACAAATTTTAATCACAGCGGGTATCGTAGCCCCAATCATTTCAGCAATCGTAAATGTTGTTAAAACACAATTTAAACTAGATGGAAAGCAAGTATCTGCGTTAGCTCTGGTTTTGGGGATTGTCGTAGGCCTTACATATGCTGCAACTATTGTGCACGGCGATTATGCCGTTTATGGTTGGGGCGGGCTAATTGCCGGCTTATCTGCTATCGGCTATTACGAATTGGCTTTTAAAAATAAAAAAGGAGACACAGCGGATGACACAGAAAAAGAAAATTAAGCAGTTTTTAGCTCTTGTTACAATCGTACTTGGTTTCATGCTTCCTACTGCTGCACAAGCAGCGGTAGGAGATCAAGGCGTGGACTGGTCTGTTTATCAGGGGACAAACGGTATCTTTGGTTATGGGCATGACAAGTTTGCTATTATCCAAATTGGCGGTATCAATGCCTATGGTATGTACGGACAGTCAACTTACGAAACGCAGGTAGCAAGCGCTATTGCACAAGGTAAACGTGCTCACACTTACGTTTGGTATGAAGTAGGTGGAAATGCTGCTTTGGGTGAACAAGTGCTCAATACATTTCTTCCGCAGGTTCAAACACCGAAAGGGTCAATTGTAGCTCTCGATTATGAGAGCGGAGCGAGCGCTAGCAAAGAAGCAAATACAAATGCCATCTTACATGGCATGCGCATGATTAGAGCAGCAGGCTATACGCCAATGTACTACTCATACAAGCCTTATACGGTTGCCCATGTGGATTACAATCGGATTTTAGCCGAATTTCCAAATTCTTTGTGGATTGGAGCTTATCCAGATTACAATGTGACGCCATCACCAAACTACAACTTTTTCCCGTCACTCCCAGGAATCGCCATTTTTCAGTTTACTTCAACGTATGTAGCAGGCGGGCTTGACGGTAACGTGGATTTGACTGGTATCACAGATAACGGTTATGGTCGTAAGAATACACCTAAAACACAAACGCCAGCGATTAAAGAGGGCGAAAAAGCTGATAACACACCGAAAAGCGATATTAAAGTCGGCGACACAGTCAAGGTGAATTTCTCAGCTACCAACTGGGCAACAGGCGAAGGAATCCCCGAATGGGTCAAAGGTCGGTCTTACCAAGTAGCAGAGGTAAGCGGTGATAAGGTGTTATTGGCTGGTATTAACTCTTGGATTTACAAGAAAAATGCAGAGATTATCTCTACTACTAATAGCCAACCTGCACCAGCTCCAGCAGTTCAGCAGTCTGGCTCATACACGGTACAGCCGGGAGATACGCTCTCTGGGATTGCGGCTCAATACGGCACGACTTACCAACAATTAGCAGCTCTGAATGGAATTAGCAATCCGAATTACATTTATGTAGGACAAGTTCTAAAACTGACAGGACAAGGACAATCAGCTCCTCAAAATGTGTCTTACCATACAGCACAATGGGGCGATACGCTCTCTGGCATGGCTGCTCAATACGGTACGACAGTAGAGAATATTCAAGCGCTCAATGGATTATCTGGTGATCTAATCTATGCGGGTGTAACTTATAGGATAAAATAAGATAAGTAGAGCCCTTTGGAAAATCCAGAGGGCTTTTTTTCGTGGCCGGAAAGTGATATAATAGCGTAAAAGAAATCACAGGTTAGTTTTTACGCCCCAAAGAATCCAGAAAGCCCTGTTGGGGCAAAACTGGGGCATAAGTCCAAAACTTACTCGGACTTATTAAATAAATTTAAATAGGTTTGCTATTTATAAATCCTTATATAAAAAGAATCTCTACTATATAAAATTAACAGAAAATATTCATATTGAAAAGACGCTGTTAAATAATGCAATTTTTAAAAAAACCTATTGTTTCAACGTTTC
>OBLF01002115.1_pt1 | contig 14169 bp, 15 predicted proteins | sample 1519231 | NCBI WGS metagenome assembly OBLF01 (sample SAMEA2602895, study PRJEB22501) | metagenome | reverse complement strand
AAAGGAAGTCCAGAAACCATCGGTTTCTGGCGGCATTTTTTGCATACTTTTTGCTGCTGTTGGCAAAAAGTATGCCGTCGGAGACAAAAAAGAAAAAACTACTGGGGAAATTGCCGCCGGAGGCAAAACAGAAAAGGCTGTCGGAAAACTTCCCTTCAAAGGCAAAGCAAATGAATCAGTTGAACCGGTTCATGGCCCGGTCAGGCCCCTGCGAGATCAATACCTCCGCAGCGTCACCGGCATGGTCCAGCGCCTCCATCAGCACCTTTTGATCCTCGCCCATAGGGCGGCCGATGACCCAGTCCACCACGTCATAGCCCGCCTGCCCCGGAGCGCCTACCCCCACCTTAATGCGGGGGAACTGATCGGTGCCCAGATGCTGGATGATGTTCTTCAGGCCGTTGTGGCCGCCGGCACTGCCGCCGGTGCGGATGCGGAGCTTACCCACCGGCAGGGAGATATCGTCGGAGATGACCACCACGTGGTCCGCCGGGATCTTATAGAACCGGGCCGCCTCACCTACGGATTCGCCGGAGAGGTTCATATAGGTCTGGGGCTTCATCACCAGCACCTTTTCCCCGTTCACCATCCACTCCGCCGTCCACGCCCGGAAGCGCAGCTTATTGAAGCGGAAGCCCTTCCGCCGGGCCAGCCCGTCCACCGCCAGAAAGCCCATGTTGTGGCGGGTACTCTCGTATTTGGAGCCGGGGTTGCCCAGCCCCACCAGCAGCCAGCTGACGCCGCTGCCCTTGCGCTGAAAAATCATAGGTCCACATCCTTTGCCGTGTGAGTGATATATAACGCCCCAATGGGCCGTCGCATTTTGCTGTTCTACGCCCGGCGCTCAAAAAATACGACTATATATTAACATAGAAGCTTGAAAAAGGGTAGCGAAACTTTGCCGAAACACAAGAGGAGTATCCTCCGCCCCGCACAAAAGCCGAACAGACGGCGTCTGTTCGGCTTTTTCACAGGTTCTCCTTCACCCACTCACCGGCACAGCATCAGGGGGATGGCGCCGGGGAGGTTCCGCAGTTCTACACGGGGGGCGCTGGGGGCGTACTCCCCGTCCAGCGACCAGGGCAGATCCTCATCGGTGGTGACGGTCACCTGCTGTACATGGCGGAAAATGACGCCGGGGCCGTTGTAGTCCATGCGGCTGATGGCGGCGATGAGGCTTTGCAGGTCGAAGGCCGTCTTGGGCATCCGCAGCAGCAGCAGCTCAAAGGCTCCGTCGTCCATCTGCACCCGGCTGGGGTCCAGCTTCATGATGCCGCCCAGAGAGGTGGAGTTGCACACGGCTCCGAAGATGAACTCCCCCTCGAAGGTCTCCTCTCCCGTCTCCACCCGGCAGCGGTAGGGCCGCAGGGAGTCCAGATCCTTCATGCCCTCCAGAATATAGGCGAAGTGACCCAGAGCGTTCTTGGTGGCCTGTGGCACGGAGTAGGAGCTGCGGGTAAAGGCCCCGAAGGAAGCCACATAGGCAAAGTATCGGTCGTTGTGGCGGCCCACATCCAGATAGAAGGGGTGGCCGTTTACGATGCTCTCCGCCGCCTTCAGCGGCGTGGCGGGGATATGCAGGCTGGCGGCAAAGTCGTTGGTGCTGCCGTTGGGGAGATAGCCCACCTCCGGACACTCAGGCAGCTGCATCAGGCCGGACACCATCTCGTTGAAGGTGCCGTCGCCGCCGGCGCAGACCACCAGATCGTATGCTCCGCCCAACTCTGCCGCCGCACGGGTGGCGTCTCCACGTCCCTCAGTGAGGAATACCTTCACCAGATAGCCCGCCTTGGAAAAGCAGGCCACCGCATCAAACAGCGGCGCAAAGGATTTGGTGCGCCCTGCACGTGGATTGACGATAAACAGAAGCTTTTTATCCATACCGGTTCTCCTCTTTTGCACACGGTTCTCGGTTTTGTGTTTCCACAGAAGACAGCATAGCATTTTTATTATACTCCTCTCTGCCGGAAAAAGCAATGGGTGCCGCCGGAGAAGTCCTGAACGGTTTCTGCACACATTCTTAAAGAAAAATTTGCCCGGCGGGCTTGCATTGGCGGCGGGCTTTCGGTAATATATAAGATATTATGGTACGTTGTGCGTACCTACTTCGGCGGAAGGAGTCCACCCATGAAGCAGCAAAAAAGCCACTATTTCAAATGGGGCCTGACGGTGTTTCTCACCGTCTGCGCCATCCTTGCCTTTTACGATACATTCTATATGAACGGCACCCTCCAGCGCTATCTGGGCAAGCTGGTGACGGTGCTGGCCCCGGTGCTGTACGGCTTCGCCATGGCCTATCTGCTGGCACCCATCGTCAACTGGATCGAGGGCTTGATCCGTAAGGGGCTGAAGCGGCTGAGCAAGGGTCAGGAGCCCAAGCTCCGGGGCGGTCTGCTGCGGGGTGTCAGTATCCTGCTGACGTGGGCCGTGGTGGCGTACCTGCTGTATCTGCTGATGAGCGTGCTGATCCCCCAGCTCATCGACAGCGTGGCCATGCTTATCAACAACGCCGAAAGCTACTATAATAAGATATATGTCTGGGTCACCAATCTGCTGGAGAAGAACCCGGAGATCGCCGGCTGGATGGAGACGAATCTGGAGAACTACTACAATGACCTTATGAAGGTGCTGACGGAGCAGGTACTGCCCGGCGCCCAGCAGATGCTCACCACCATCACCGGCGGCATCTGGACAGGCATCTGGGGTCTTGTGACCTTCACCACCAACTTCCTGGTGGGCATCATCATCTCCGTGTACCTGCTGGCCATGAAGGAGAAGAGTCTGGCCCGGTGCTGCAAGCTGCTGTATGCCCTCCTGCAGGAGGAGCAGGCCCGCTGGGTGGTGCGGGCCACCCGCAAGACGAATCAGATCTTCAGCGGCTTCGTCCGGGGCAAGATGCTGGACTCCCTCATCATCGGCATTCTGTGCTTCATCGGCTGCTCCATCTTCTCACTGCCCTACACGCCCCTTGTGAGTGTGGTGGTTGGCGTCACCAACATGATCCCCTTCTTCGGGCCGTTCCTGGGCGCAGCGCCCAGTGCCTTCCTGATCCTGCTGGTGAGCCCCAAGCAGTGCCTGATCTTCATCGTGTTCATCATCGTTCTGCAGCAGATCGACGGCAATATCATCGGCCCCAAGATCCTGGGCGATGCCACCGGCATCTCCAGCTTCTGGGTGGTGGTGGCCATCACCGTGGGCGGCGGCTTTGCCGGGGTGCTGGGAATGTTCCTGGGCGTCCCCATCTTTGCCTGCCTGCAGACGCTGGTAAAGTACCTCACCGACCGGCGGCTGGAAAAGCGTCATATGCCGCTGGAGGCCTGCGAATATGTCCACCGGGATCAGGAGCCCATGCCGCCGGAGGAACCTCCCGCTCCGCCAACGGAGACCAACTGACAGCGCAGCTCCCGCACCGGCATCCCATCAGGGGATGCCGGTGCTTTTTTGCGGGCTGCCGGGTTTTTTCCGGGGAGGTGTGAGCGCTTTTCCCGCATTTTTTTGCAAAAACGAAACTTTCTCTTGCAAACCGTGGGGAAATGTGGTACATTGCACTTCGACAACTGCATATCGACAGGCCCTCGCCGGGTGATGCCACACGATCACACAGGCCGGGGGCGACCATTATTTCTGGCCTGCCGCCGAAAGGGCGGCAAGGAAGGAGAAGACATGAAGAAGAGACTATTGGCTCTTTTCCTGACGCTGGGACTGGTCTGCACCGTACTCACCGCTTGCGGAGACGGCAGCAAAGATCAGGGCGGACAAGGAAATAACGGCGGCGAAGCAGTCAGCGGCGGAGAGATCACCGTTGGCATCGCCAAGGACCTGGATGACAGTCTTGACCCTCACCGGATGGTGACCGCAGGAACCAGAGAGGTCTTGTTCAACCTGTTTGAGGGCTTGGTAAAGCCCAATTCCAAGGGTGAATTGATCCCCGCTGTTGCGGAGCGCTACCAGCTGTCTGAGGACGGAAGGACTTATACCTTTACCCTGCGTGAGGGTGTGAAGTTCCACAATGGCGCAACGGTGACGGCGGAGGATGTGGTATATTCCATCGAACGCTGCGCCGATACATCGGAGGGTACGCCTCTGGTGCCGGCGTTTTCTGTTATTCAGGAGGTCAAGGCCGTTGACGAAAGGACCGTGACCATCACCATTGCCCAGCGGGATCTGGAGTTCATCAGCTATCTCACCAGCGCCATCATCCCCAAGGGCTACGACGATCAGGCTACCCATCCCGTGGGTACCGGCCCGTTTATGTACGTGTCCCGCTCCCCGCAGGAGAACTTCGTCATCCAGCGCTTTGACGATTACTGGGGGACCCCCGCCTATCTGGATAAGGTGACCTATAAAATTTACGAGAGCGCCGATGCGCTGGTGACGGCCCTGAAGGGCAAGTCCATCGACCTGTGCGCCCATCTGACCTCGTCTCAGACGGCGCAGCTGGACAGCGACTTCCAGATTCTGGAGGGTACCATGAATCTGGTACAGGCGGTGTATCTGAACAACGCCGTGGCCCCCTTTGACGATCAGCAGGTGCGTCAGGCCCTGTGCTACGCCATCGACCGCCAGACCATCATGGACATGATCGCTGACGGCCACGGTACGGCGCTGGGCAGCAGCATCTATCCGGCCTTCACCAAGTACTTCCTGCCGGAGCTGGTGCAGAAGTACCCCTATGACCCCGCCAAGGCCAAGGAGCTGCTGGCACAGGCCGGCTATCCCAACGGCTTTGACATGACCATCTCCGTTCCCTCCAACTATCAGCCCCATATGGACACGGCGGAGGTGGTGGCCGAGCAGCTGCGTGCTGTGGGCGTCAACGTCACCATCCAGCCCATGGAGTGGGGCGTGTGGCATGAGCAGGTCTATAAGGGCCGGGACTTCCAGGCCACGCTGGTGGGGCTGGATGCCAGTGCCATGACGGCCCGTGCGCTGCTGGAGCGCTTTACCTCCGACAACGCCAAGAACTTTGTCAACTACAACGATCCCGACTACGATGCGCTGTTCACGCAGGCCATGAACGCCTCCGACGATGCGCAGCAGGCGGAGGTCTACAAGCAAATGGAGACCATGCTCTCCGACACCGCCGCCAACCTGTACATTCAGGATCTGGCGGATCTGGTGGCCATGCGTCAGAATCTGGCGGGGCTGGAGTTCTACCCCATCTATGTGCTGGATCTGTCCACGGTGCATTTTGTGAAATAAGGACGGCGAGACCGTCCCCATAGAAATGAGGCGATGACCATGAAATATGCGGCAAAGAAGATCGTGTGGATGCTGCTGACCATGGTCATCGTCTCATTTTTGGCCTTTCTGGCCTTTCGCATCATTCCCGGCGACCCCACCGCCAAGCTGCTGGGCGAACAGGCCACCCCGGAGCGGGTGGAGGCCCTGCGGCAGGCGCTGTGTTTGGCCCGCCTGTTCCGGGAGGGGTACGTAGGCTGGCTGGGGGTTGGCGTCCGGGGGGACGTGGGCTCGTCGTACAATAACAGTAGGCGGGTGAGCCAGTGGCTGCGGGGAAAATTCCCCGTGGGGGGGTTTTTGCCCCGGCCGTCTTTTCTGCGGATCGGGGTGCTGCCCACCCCGCTGGGCCTCTTTCCCGCCCGCCACAGCGGCGGGGCGCTGGATAAGGCCCTGACGGTGGTGAATCAGGTACTGATGGCGGTGCCGGCCTTCTTTACCGGCATCCTGCTGACGTACCTGTTCGGCCTGCTGCTGCGGTGGTTCGTGCCGGGGAGCTTCGTCTCACCGGCGGAGAACTTCTGGCAGAGCGCCGGCTATCTGGTCTTCCCCGCCGCCGCCATCGCCATCCCCCGCATCGCCATGACGGTGAAGATGCTGCGCTCGGCGCTGCTGGCGGAGATGAACAAGGACTACGTCCGCACCTCGTACAGCCGGGGCAACGACCGGCGGGCCACCCTGTACCTCCATGGGCTGCGAAACGCCCTGCCGCCGGTGGTGAGCTTTCTGGCCATGACGGTGGCGGATATCGTGGCAGGCTCTGTGGTCATCGAGCAGGTCTTTGCCATTCCGGGGCTGGGGCGGCTGCTGCTGACCTCCATCTCCAACCGGGACTATCCGGTGGTGCAGGCCGTCGTGGTACTGGTGGCCTTCTGGGTGGTGCTGGTGAACCTGCTGGGGGATCTGCTGAATCAGCGGCTGGATCCCCGTCTGCGGCTGACGGATTGAGCCGCACACATTTGTAAAGAGAAATTTCTATGGAAAGGGGGCAGGCTCCGTGCTGCTGCACCAGAAAAAGAATCACTATCTCCGCATCGGCCTTGCCATCACGGCGGTCATCACGGCCATGGCGCTGGTGGGCTGCTTCTGGACGCCCTATGCCCCCACGGCCATGTCCGGCAGCGAGAAATTCGCTGCGCCCTCCCTGCGGCACCTGTTCGGTACGGACAACTTCGGCCGGGATATTTTCAGCCGGGTCATGGTGGGCGCCCGCACCACCTTCTTCATCAGCGCCTGCACCGTGACCATCGGCGCCGTGGTGGGAACGCTGGTGGGCGCCCTCACCGGCTACTTCGGCGGGCTGGTGGACGAGCTGCTGATGCGGGTCAACGACGCTGTCACCGCCTTTCCCAGCATCCTGCTGGCGCTGGTGTTCATCTCCCTGCTGGGCTTCGGCACCTACAACGTCATTCTGGCGCTGGGCATCGCCTTCATCCCCAGCTACGCCCGTGTCATACGGGGGGAGTTCGCCCGGCAGCGGGAGATGAACTATGTGAAAAACGCCCGGCTCATGGGGGCCAGCCACCTGCGGATCATGCTGGTACACATCCTGCCCAACACCCGGCAGGTGCTGCTGCCGACGCTGGCCATCGGGTTTAACAACGCCGTTCTGGCGGAGGCCAGCATGAGCTTTCTGGGCATTGGTGTCAAGCCGCCGGAGGTGTCTCTGGGCTACATGATGTCCGAGTCCCAGAGCTACATGGCTCGTGCGCCGTGGTATATGCTCACCTGCGGCAGTGTCATCGTGCTGCTGATCTTAGGGGTCAGCCTCATCGGCGAGGGCCTGCAGCAGAAGAAATGGGGGAGGTAGCGCCATGCTGGAGATCAAGGACCTTCATGTGCAGTTCCATACCTCCGACCACGAGGCGGTACGGGGCATCGACCTGACGGTGCAGGACGGTGAAATTATGGGGCTGGTGGGCGAATCCGGCTCCGGCAAGACCGTAACGGCCATGATGGTGTCCGGCCTGCTGCGGCCGGAGCAGGCGGATTTCCGGGGCCGCATCCTGCTGGACGGCGAGGATCTGCTCCACGCCGGCGGCCAGCGCATCCGTGCCATTCAGGGCAAGGATATCTGTGTGGTGTTTCAGGAGCCTATGAGCTCAATGGCCCCAACCATGGGGATGGGTAGGCAGGTGGAGGAGTGCCTGCGGGTCCACCCGGACCTGCCGGCGCAGGAGCGGAGGCAGCGGGCCCTGCAGGCTCTGCGGGACGGGGAGCTGCCGGACCCGGAGGGGGTCTATCGCATGTATCCCCACGAGCTCTCCGGCGGAATGCTCCAGCGGGTGATGATCGCCGCCGCCATTGTGGCCCGGCCCCGTCTGCTGCTGGCGGACGAGCCCACCACGGCGCTGGATGTCACCATTCAGGCCCAGATACTGGCCCTGCTGAAGCGGCTGAACCAGGAGATGGGAATGTCCATTCTCTTCATCTCCCACAACCTCAATGGGGTGCGTAAGCTCTGCCCCCGTGTGGCGTTGATGGAAAAGGGCCGCATCGTGGAGACGGGGCCGGTGGACCAGATCTTCTTCCCCCCGCAGGTCCCCTATACTCAGCGGCTCATTGCCGCCATTCCCACAAGGAGGAAGCTATGAACAGCGAACCCATTCTGGAGGTACGCCACCTGAACGTGTGGTATCGGCCCTCCGGCGTGCTGTGCCGGGGACGGCAGCAGGTGCTCCACGACGTGAGCTTTGACCTGTACCGGGGCGAGATACTGGGGCTGGTGGGCGAATCCGGCTCCGGTAAATCCACGCTGGCCCGTGCCATTTTGGGGATGCTGCCGGACTGTGAGGGGGAGATCATCCATCACAGCAAGCGCCCTCAGATGGTGTTTCAGGACCCGGCCAGCGCCATGAACCCCAGCCGCACGGTGGAGTGGATATTGTCCGAACCCCTGCGGATCTACGGGAAATACGACGCCGCCGAGGTACGGCGGCGGGTGGCGGAGATCATGAAGCTGGTAGGTCTGCCGCCGGAGTGCGGCAAAATGTACCCGTCGGAGCTGTCCGGCGGCCAGCGGCAGCGGGTGTGCATCGGCACGGCGCTGATCCAGAAGCCGGGACTCATCATCGCCGACGAGGCGGTGTCGGCGCTGGACGTCACCATTCAGGCTCAGATACTGGAGCTCATCGCCCGGCTGCGCCGGGAGTACGGGCTGTCGTACCTGTTTATCTCCCACGATCTGAACGTGGTGTATGAGATCTGCGACCGGTGCCTTGTGATGCACCGGGGACGCATCGTGGAGCAGGGGCCGGTGGAGGAGCTTTACGACCATCCCAAGGAGGACTATACCAAGGCGCTGTTAGCAGCGGCGGAGTGAGAGCATATGACCAACGAGCTGAAAGAGAAATTACTGGCCTACGGCACCAAGGCCGAGCCATTTACCGTACACAATCACATCCGGGTGACGGACCTGCAGGACGGCGAGGCCCGTGTGGAGCTGACGCTTCAGCCGGAGAGCCTGAACCGCTGGGGGACGGCCCACGGCGGCATCCTGTTTGCCTTAGCGGACATCGCCGCCGGAACGGCGGTCCTGACCCTGCGGCAGGAAGTGTGCCTCACCGTCAACGCCTCCATCGACTTTCTGGATGCGGCGGGGCTGGGCAGCACCCTCATCGCCGTGGGCCACGTGGATCGCATGGGCAAGTCTCTCTGCTTCTGCCACACGGACATCACCGACGAAACGGGCCGTCTGCTGGCGACGCTGCGGACGGTAATGGATCTGACGGGCCGCCCGCTGGAGCTGTGAGCGCTATGAGGGAGTTTTACAGGCGCCACCGGGGACTGCACCGGTGGCTTTTGGCCGTGGTAGCCCTGCTGGCAGTGTATTTCGCCCTGCGGCCGGTGCCGGGGCTGATGAACTGGCTCAGCCGCCACGTCATCATGCCTTGGGAGCGGGCGGTGGCCAGCGTCTGCTATCTGTTCCGCACCTCCATAGCGGAGGTGTTGTATATCGTGCTGCTGTCGGTGTCTATCTTCTATGTGGCCAATGTCTTCCGGCGGATGGTGACTCAGCCCCACCGGGGCCGGACTCTGTACCGCTTCTTCCTGACGGTGGTGTGCAGCGGGCTGAGCATCTATGCGGGCTTCTGCCTGCTGTGGGGCGTCAACTACTATGCCGACTCCTTCCAGCAGCAGTCCGGCATCTATGCCCGCTCCTGTACCGTGGAGGAGTTAGAGGCCGTCACGGCGGACTTTGCCCACCAGCTGGCACAGGCGGCAGACAATGTGCAGCGGGACGAGAATGGCTGCTTTGCCGTGTCCCGGCAGGAGATCTTCGCCGCCGCCACGTCGGTGTACGCCCCCTCCTATGAGGAGTTCCCCTGTCTGCAGATGAAGGATCACACGCCCAAGGCCATCAGCTGCTCCACAGCGCTCAGCGCCATGGACTTCACGGGCTTCTACTTCCCCTTCACCGGGGAGGCCAACCTCAATGTGGACTGCCCCGCCAGCTTTCTGCCCTCCACCATCGTCCATGAGATGGCCCATCAGCGGGGCATCGCCTCGGAGCAGGAGTGCAACTTCATTGCCATTGCCGTGTCTCTGGCCAGCGGCGACCCGGTGTACCGGTATTCCGGGCTGCTGATGGGGTATGTGCATCTGGGCAACGCCCTGTACCGGGCGGACCCGGACCGGTGGCAGGTCATCCGGGATACACTGCCGGATACGGTGGTGGCAGACCTGCGGCAGAACAGCGCCTATTGGGCGGCCTTCGAGGGGCCGGTGAACGACGCTGCCAGCAAGGTCTACGACTCCTTCCTCAAAAGCAACGGCGAGAGCCGTGGCGTCCAGAGCTACGGCACCGTGGTGGATATGCTCATGGCGTACTACGGGTAAGTCAGGTTGCGGTAAGAGGAGCTGCAAATTCCCCAAAAGCGCAAGAACAGGCCCCGCCCGATGGACGGGGCCTGTTTCGATACCGGCACTCCCGGAATTTTTCTCCACGGAGACGAAAAATACATTGCGTCTGACCAGAGGGGATGACAAGAAGGATACGGGCGTCCGCAGTCGGAAAGCTCGCCGGGGTCTGATGACCCGGCCCCATAAAACCAATAGGGGGACGCATGGCGTCCCCCTATTGGTTTTATTTATCAGACAATGAAGAAATCAGAGATCTGCCCGTACAGGATCATCAGCATACACAGCGGCGTGATATACTTCACGCAGAGACGGAAGAAATCATAGACCCAAGGACGGTTCTCGCCGTTGAGGAGGATCTCCTGCCGCAGGGCATCCGGCTTCAGCTCCCAGCTGATCATCAGGCACATGAGCAGCGCCCCCAAGGGCATCAGCAGGCCCTCGGCCACGCTGTCGAACAGACCCAGCCAGCTGGTGCTCCAGCCGGGCAGCTTGGCGCCGGCCAGACCCAGCAGCTCCGCCGGGGAGATGTGATTGCTGCCCATACCGTCGGCGCAGACCAGAGCGCACAGGGCCGCACAGATCACCACCACAATGGCGGAATACAGCTTGCGGCGGTCGCCCTTGCCCTTTTCCCGTGCCTTATCGCAGAAATGGGCCACGATGACCTCCAGCATGGAGATGGAGGAGGAGATGGCGGCAAAGAACACCAGCAGGTAAAACAGGATGCCGAACACGGGACCGGCGGGTCCCATCTTATCGAACACGTTCTGCATGGTGATAAACAGCAGTTCCGGGCCGCCCAAAGCTCCGTTGGGGTCCAGGGCAAAGCGTCCGGGAATGACACACAGACCGGCCATCAGGGCCACCACGGTGTCCATGCCCACGATGATCATGGTGCTCTTGCCCAGATCCTGCTTCTTATCCAGATAGGAGCCGTAGGTAATCATGACACCGGCGCCCAGAGACAGGGAGAAGAACATCTGCCCGCCGGCGGCGGTGAGGACCCTCCAGAAGCCGGGAGCCTCGTCGATGATGCCGTTGGCCACGGCCCAGCCGGGGACGAACATATACTTCAGGCCGTCCACCGCACCCGGCAGGGTGCAGGAGCGGATGATGCAGATGATGAGGATGAAGAATAGGGCCGGCATCCCCACGGAGCAGACCCGCTCGATGCCGCCGCCTACGCCGCCCATGACCACCAGCATGGTGATGAGCATGAAGGCCAGCGCAAAGGCGATGGACACGTCGGGCTGGCTCAGCAGCCCCTGAAACACGTCGGCGCCGCCCACTCCGTTAGTGCCAAATTCGGCGCCGATGAGGTTGCCAAAGTTCACCACCACATAGCGCAGACAGTAGCCGCCCAGAGCGCTGTAAAAGCTGAAGATCAGCGCCGCAGCGGCAATACCCAGCCAGCCCAGCCACTTGAAGCGCTTGGAGATGCTCTGGTAAGCGCCTACAGCGCCATGGCCCGTCTTGCGGCCCAGCGCCAGCTCACCCAGCATGATGATAACGCCGCAGCACAGCGCCAGCGCCAGATACAGGATCAGGAAGGGGAAGCCACCGTTGGCACCCATTTTGTTGGGAAAGCCCCATATATTGCCCAGCCCCACAGCCGAGCCCACAGCAGCCATCAGAAAACCGAAGTTTGATCCGAAGCCCTTGCGATCGTTCATCGTGTGTTTCTCCTCTCCGGTGCATAACGCATAAAACCCTAAATATTATACAGCATTTTAACACAAGATACAACGATTTTTTCCGCAAACGCCGTTAGATACAGCATCTATTTATCCGGCAAAATGAGTCAGACCGCATATTTAGCCGGGGCACTCCACGATTTTTGATGTTTTCGGGAAAAAGTGTTGACACCGGGACGGGGATGTGGTATATTGGGTGTTGCCGATATCCGCCGGTGTGGTGGAATGGCAGACACAGGAGACTTAAAATCTCCCGGTAGCGATACCGTACCGGTTCGAGTCCGGTCACCGGCACCATCCGGTCCTTCTGAATATCGCGGAGTAGAGCAGTTGGCAGCTCGTCGGGCTCATAACCCGGAGGTCGCAGGTTCAAGTCCTGCCTCCGCAACCATCTTGAGCGGATGTAACTGATTTCAGTTACATCCGCTTCTTTTTTACCTGAAAGTATTGACAAGGGTATCATTCGTGAGTACACTATAATGATTTAGCGAGAAACGCTGAATGGGTGGCATTGGCGAAGAGGAGATTGTTATTATGTATCACTACATTGAAGATAAGGTATTTCTTAAAGATATGAAATACTTATGCTCCAATATCATCAACCAGCTTGTTCAACTCATTAACAACGATTCCCTTATGGAAGTCGAAGCTCACCTTGTCGGCAGCGGTGCAAAAAATCTTATCACGCAAAATTCCAATGAACCGATTGATCTCGATTATAATTTGATGATAATTGATTCTGAAATCAACATCAACAACTGTAGAGAAATCAAGGAATATATCCGCAAGCAGTTCAATGTGATTCTCAATAAAAATGGATGGAGTGACTGCATGGATTCCACTTCCGTATTAACAACAGAAAAGCGGCATTTTACCAAAGGCAACCACACCGAATTCAGCATTGATCTCGCCATAGTATTCAACGATCGTAATGGTTGCCATAGATTGATCCATGAGAAAACCGGTTTTACCGCTTGGGACAGGTATTACTGGAATCTAGTGCCCAATTCAAAGGATTTGTTTGATAGAGTTGCAGCCATCAAAGACGAACATCTTTGGGACGAAGTAATTGATGAATATCTTGAAAAGAAAAACATGTATCTTCGTCGGCAAGATTATAATCATCCGTCATTTAACGTTTACGTCGAAACCGTAAATCAAGTTTTTAATAAATACTTCGATTGAATACCCTTATCCTCGGAGCAGGTTTACGCCTGCTCCGGTTTTGTCCGTCCCCTGCGTTTCGTACACATCGATTTGGTCGATCAGCTCGTTCAACACCTGTTTGGTCAGCGTCCGCATTTCCATGAACTTGCGTATCGCATGGATGAACTCCTCCCGCTCGTTTTCCTTTTCGCCCATTTCGGTCAGCTTCCTGCGCAGCTTCAGAATCTTCTTTTGCAGCTGCTCACGCTCATCGGAATATTCCTGCGAAAGAACACAGTAGTTATCCTCCGAGGTCTACCTGTAGCTCTTCCTCGAATAACTTGTTACCAGTAGTTGGGAATTGTTCAAATTTTCGCATGGGTTCCCCCGCTCTTTACAGCGGATACACCACCCCCCCCGCAACCAATCCCCCCGCCCCTGTTTTTCCCAGAACCCCCAAACAGCGGCGCATAAATTTTTTGCCCGCAATTGCAAAAAATAGGCATACCGCCGATGAAGAAGGGCAAGCACACCCACCATCGCCGGTAACAAAACTCAACAGCTGGAGGATGTATATAGATGAAAGCAACTGGGATCGTGCGGCGCATCGATGACCTGGGCCGGGTCGTGATCCCCAAGGAGATCCGCCGCACCATGCGTATCCGTGAGGGCGACCCGTTGGAGATCTACACCACACGGGACGGGGAAGTCATTTTCAAGAAGTACTCCCTCATCGGCGGGCTGGAGGGCTTCGCCGCCCAATTCTGCGACACCCTGGCCCGCAACACGGATTTCACCGCCGCTGTCACCGACCGGGACGGCATCGTGGCCGTAGCCGGGGCCGGGAAGCGGGAGCTGCTGGGCAAGAACCTTTCTCCGCAGCTGGAGCAGATCATGGAGCAGCGCAGCATCTATCAGTACCGCTCCGGGCAGGAGCGGCTGCCGGTCTCCGAGAGCGGCGGGCAGTACGCGGCGGCGGTGGCCGCCCCCATCCTGTGCGGCGGCGACGTGTTGGGGCTGGTACTCTTTGTCTCAGCGGAGGATCGTCTCCCCGGCGAGGGGGAGTACAAGCTGGCCCAAGCCGTGGCGGGCTTTCTGGGCAAGCACATGGAGGCCTGACTGCAAAGGGAGCCGGGAGAGCATCGCTCTCCCGGCTCCCTTTGCCCGTTTATCCCAGCAGCCCGAAGGGTCCCTGGATCCGCATTCCAGACGCCCTCCCCACCGCCCC
>OBLF01002103.1_pt1 | contig 14240 bp, 8 predicted proteins | sample 1519231 | NCBI WGS metagenome assembly OBLF01 (sample SAMEA2602895, study PRJEB22501) | metagenome | reverse complement strand
ATAGCATCTTGCAGTCGTAAGTAGACTGTCAGCAAAGAACTTACCACAGTCCGGTATCTATCATATCCGGGCTGTGGTAAGTTCGTTTTTACATATTGCTGTATTATCGGATCAATTGCTGCAATAAGGGAAGGCCGGGAAGGGCAAGTACGTATGAAACCCGGCTACAGCGACCGGTAAAAGGCTTCGTACTGCTCGGCCACCTTGATGTGGTCATGGTGCTTGCAGACATAGGCGTAGCTCTGACGGCGCAGCCGGGGGATGAGGTCAAGATGGGTGACGAGCCGGGTAAGCTCGGCAACACAGCTCTCGTAGGTCGGCAGGACGTTGATGATAGGGCGGAGCGTGGTCTCGTGGAGGATTTCGTAGTTCTCCGGTTCTCCGCCACCGATACAGATGATGCCGTGTGCCATGGCCTCCAGAGGGTTCATAGACGGTGTGTAACTGTAAAGCTGGTCCATGATGGCATCAGAGCCGAGCATCGTGCGTACGTATTCGGCGAAAGGCAGTCCGCTTGCGACGGTGAGGTTGAGACGGTCGGGGTACTGCCGCTTGACGGCTTTGGCTGCCCGCAGCATGATGTCCGTCCCCTTGTAAGCCGAGCGGTTCTTGCTGATTCCGATAAAGAGGTTCAGCTTCTCTGGCGTTTCATCAGCGATGACCGGTGCTTCTCCCACGATGATGGGGAAGGGGATAAAGATTGTCTTCGCCGGGAAACACGGTTGATAACATTGCCAGTACTCGTAGAGTCCCGTCACGATCCCGTCACATTGCTCTGCCATCAGTCGGTTCAGACGTTCTTTGTCCGTACCCATCCAATCCTCTCTCTCGGCTATTGCCTCCTTGTTCTGGCGCAGTCCGTTGCCGATGTTGAAGTCGCTGTAACGCAGGGGCATCGCCGTTGAGCAGGTGTGTACCCAGTAGTAATCCATTCCGAAGCCACACAGCACGGCCTTCCTGTTATGCCTCTTCAGATAACGGAAGAGCGGGAAGAGGTGTTCCGCCTTCAGTTCAAAGAACAAAGGATTGATGAACTGCACGACATCATAGCCTCGCAGACGGGGCAGCAGGGCGTAAATCTTTGCCAGCAAAAGCATACCGCCGATCTTCCCCGGCCGTCTGGTGACATCAATGTCACGTGGGTAATTCTTCCAGAAATCCCCATTTGACACGACCGTCACCGTATGCCCCAGCTTGCGCAGACCACGTGCCAGCGTGTTGTGTACGTTACTGTATTCGCCTAAGAGAAGGATTTTCATGCGTCTCGGTTCAAAATCCACGGTTATAATGGGTGTTTCTTTATCCTCAATGCCATCATCAGCATCTTGCGCCCCAAGGCGGAGTTCGTCATCTTCCTGAAGTACCTGTATTTGGCCGTATAGCCCTTGTCGGGCAGGGGGAAGAGCCCGCGCCGTGCCAGACGTTGCAGTACGTGGTCGAGGTGGGTCTCGTCATGCGTCAGTAGCATCACGTTGTATATAAGGTCCATTGTCAGCTGGGCGATACGCCGATCCATAGCAATACGTTCCTTGACAGGGAGATAGTCCGCCCTTTCCTTCAGGCGGCAGATTACCTGCTCGGCATCCGACAGACGGCGCATCTTCCATCGTCTGTCAGTACGGTGGGTGATGGAGTTGTGGCGTGTACGGTAATGATAGGCTTTCGCTTCGGTGGCATACAGGCTTTCCGCCCGCAGCATCAGCTGCGGCGTGAACTCCTCGTCTTCGTGCAGCGTACCCTCCGTGAAGCGCAGGCCGTGCAGGATGGCTCTTTCGAAGAGATAGCAGCATACGCTGCCGTGCAGGTTGTGGTGGGTCATGTATTCCGTTCCGCTCACTGGGCCTTCCGCCTCGGACAGAGGAACAGACTTTTCGGCACTTGTCGCACGGAAGAGCACCATGTCGGTTTCCTTGTACCTGATAATGTCGAGGCACTGTTCGTAGGTGTTTGTCAGCAGGAAGTCGTCGGCATCGACAAACTGGATGAACCAGCCTTCGGCCAGTTCCATGCCTCTGTTGCGTGCCCGGCTCAGTCCCCGGTTGGGCTGGCGAACATAGATGATGTTGTCTGTGAGTGTGATCAGCTCGTTGATGGGAGAGAGGTCCGAGCCGTCGTCCACGATGATGATCTGCCGTTCCGATTCGTTCAGACTTAATGCCAGAATGCTTCTGAGGCATTCTTTCAGCATGGCAATGGGTTCGTTGCAGTAAGTGACGATGAAACTTACGAGCGGCTTCTTTTCCTTATTCTGTGTATAAACCGGTTGAGTTGGCATAAGCGTTTTAATCCTATTAAGTGGAGAACAAAGAGTTTCAGCGTTCCTTTATAGGGCAGGACAGGGAGGAGGGGGGCGGCGTGTGTTGCCTCGTAGACATCCATTTGTATGTTGAGCAAGGCCTGGTAGTATTCCGGTGTCAGCTCATCCCATAGCTTGAGATGCTTGAGATGCGCTTCCAACAGGTCGGTCAGCTCCTTTCCCCCGGCCTGTGCCGTGATTCCCCTGTCGTTGTGACAGTAGTAATACCGTCCTACGGAGGTCGTCGCCACCACCTTGGCACGCTGCAGCAGGAAAGGATAGGTGTATGCGTCCTCAAATGCCTTGCCCTCGGGGAAGTGTATGTCAGCAAAGAGCTCACGGCGGTACAGCTTGTTGCAGGCATACGTGTGGAGGTGACCTCCGCAGAGCCAGTAGTCACGGATGGAACCGACTACGGCGTCAGGGAAAGTCAGCAGATGCTGTTTTGTCGGATGTCCGTAATGTTCCATGACGGGATATTCTAGGATGTCATAGGCAGGATGTTCTTCAAGTACGGCCAGCAAGGCCGTATAAGTACCTCTGGCAACAAAGTCGTCCGAGTCGGCAAAGGTGATGTACTCTCCTGTCGCCGCTTCTATTCCTGCGTTTCTTGCTGCAGAGAGTCCCTTGTTGGCTTGGCAGATAAGCCGGCAGTCAGTCCTCCCAGCTGTCATCTGCTCCGCAATCTGTCCCGAGGTATCCGTCGATCCGTCGTCAACGATGATCACTTCCATCCTGTCGTCCATCTGTCCCAGTACACTCTCCAGACAGCGTCTGAGTGTATCTTCAACGTTATAGATGGGTATGATGATGGACAGTTTCATGCAATCATTGTTTGATGCAAATATAATAAAAAACTTTTATATCCGTTAGATAATACGATGAAAAAAGACACCCATACGGATGGTTATCTGCATATTCTGAAGTACATCAGCCTCTTTGGCGGTGTGCAGGGCCTCAACGTGCTGATAGGTGTCGTCCGCAACAAGTTCGTGGCCATATTGCTTGGGCCGCAGGGAGTCGGTCTTATCTCGCTGTTCAACTCCACGACAAAGCTCATCGGCGACTCCACCAACTTTGGCCTTCCGATGAGTGCCGTGCGCAATATATCAGAGGACTACGACCGGCAAGACAAGGAAAAACTGACGGAGGATATCGCCCTTGTCCGTTCGTGGAGCCTGCTCACAGCCCTGCTGGGTCTGCTGGTCTGCATCGTGTTCAGTCCTCTGCTCAGCAGATACACCTTCTCCTGGGATGGGCATACGCTGCACTTCATCTTTCTTTCTCCCTGTGTGTCACTGGCTGCTTTGAGCGGCGGCGAGCTTGCCATCCTCAAGGGTGTACGCCGTCTTCGTTCGCTGGCCTCCGTCTCAGTGTATAACGTGCTTGGTGCATTGGTCCTGACCGTTCCGCTTTATTATCTCTTCGGCAATGCAGCCATCGTCCCCTCTCTGGTCTTGATGGCATTGGTGCAGATGGTTCTCACAGCCATGGTCTCTTGCCGACTTTATCCTTTCCGTGTCTCTTTCCGCAGGCCGTTTCTGGTCAAAGGGTGGGGTATGATCCGCCTGGGAACGGCATTTGTCCTTGCCGGTATCCTCGGGTCGGGTGCGGACTTCATTATTAGGAGTTACCTTAACAATGTGGCGGACATTGAGGCGGTCGGCTTCTACAATGCCGCTTTCATGATGACAATGGTCTATTCTGGGATGGTTTTTTCAGCCATGGAGACCGATTATTTTCCTCGGCTGTCAGGTGCAAGCAGCCTGAATTTTACCTTCAACCAGATTGTCAACCGCCAGATAGAAGTCACACTCCTGCTCATCTCCCCCCTTCTGACGCTCTTTCTGTTGTTCCTGCCCCAGCTGACAGTCTCCCTTTATTCCGGCAAATTCCTGCCCGCCCTCAGTATGGCACAGGTGCTGGTCCTTGCCATGTACGTACGGGCAATACGTCTGCCGGTAGAGTATATCCCTTTGGCGAAAGGCGACTCGCGCTCTTACCTGCTTCTGGAGTCTTTATATGATGTGTGCCTTGCCGCACTGGTAATTGTCGGCTTCAGGCAATGGGGTGTTTTCGGTGCCGGTGTCGGTGTGGCTGCGGCAGGAATCTTCAGTTTTGTTTTTGTTTATGTCTATGCTCGTTTCCATTATGGTTACCGGCAGTCTTCTTCTGTGTTGCGCTGTGCCGCTGTCCAGCTGTCAATCGGTTTCTTTGTGTTCCTTTGTGTCCGCTCTGACTGCGGTTGGTTGCGGTGGGGGCTTGCTGCCGCACTGTGTGTCGTAAGCATGATGGTTTCCTTTCGTGTGTTGAAGTCAAAGACTGGGCTGTGGAATGTCTTGATAAGTAGATTGAAGAATAAGTTTATCCGTCATGCCAAAGATTAGTGTGCTCGTTGCCGTCTATAACACAGCGGAATACCTTCCTCAGTGCCTTGATTCGCTGTTGAACCAGACGCTGAAAGACGTTGAGGTGGTCTGCGTTGATGATGCCTCGACGGATGACTCTCTGGATATCCTGCATCAGTATGCGGCCCGGGACACACGTCTCAGGGTGATAGCACTGGATGAGAACCGGGGACAGGCTCATGCGAGGAATATCGGACTGTCTTGTGCAACGGGAGATTACATCGGCTTTGTAGACAGTGACGACTGGCTGGGGCCGGATGCGCTGGAAAGGGTATGCGAGGCTTTCTGCCAGACAGAGGTCGACTGTGTGTTGTTCCGTCTGTTTTGCGTCTATGCGGATGGGCATCAGGAGGAGTATTCCATGCCTCATTTCAATATGATGAATGGCGAGGAAGCCTTCCGGCAGAGCCTGACCTGGGGAATTCACGGTTGTTACGTTGTGCGCAGTACCCTCCACAAAGCGCATCCCTACGATGAGTCGCAAAGGGTATACAGTGATGACAACACTACGAGAATCCATTATTACTATTCACGTAAGGTGGCCCTTTGCGACGGCGTTTATTATTATCGGCAGCAGGCTGTGTCGGTCACGCATCAGGCAAGTGTCCACCGCTTCGATTTCCTTCTGGCCAACGAGAGTATGCGGCGTCAGCTCGTCGATATAGGTGCGTCGGATGACGACCTGCATTGTTATGAAACGGTACGGTGGCTCAATCTGGTTGGAGTCTATCTCTTCTATTATCTTCACCGCAGGGAACTCTCCGCAGCAGACCGCCGGAAGGGGAGGGAAATCATGCGTCATGTCTGGCAGACTGTCAACCTGAAACAGGTGCAGCCCTCTCTTAAACGTAAATTCGGCTATATGCCTCTGCGCTGTTCATGGCTGCTCTTCCGCCTGCAGGAAGAACTGTACTTCCTGCTCCGTGGTTTTGCCGGGCGCAATAAGGAGACTGTTTAATCGTGACGAGCACCTGTGTTCTTTTGCAGGCTGGCTCTCAATTCTGTTGTCCCGGTGTCTGGTACTCCTGTTCCCGATACCTGGTACTCCTGTTCCCAGTGCTTGGTACTCCAGTTCCCGGCATCCGGTACTCTTGTTCTCAATTGTCAATCCGGCACATCCCATTCCTCTTTATCTTCAGAATCGAAAGTATGTCCCTACAGTTTAGTTGCGCATGAACTTCTGGCGCAGCCTCATATCCCCATATTACACCTTATTATATAGGCGGGACTGTATGTAGCCAGATTTCTGTCCGGGGAGGTACATTCCCACGCAATCAAAAGTGTCTTGTCCTGAATCCACATTGAGTCAGAATTTGTAGGTTGCTGTCACTGCTGTCATGTAATGGGGTGTTGCAAGTGGCTTGTAAAGTGGCATTTGTGTGAAGTGTTAAAAATGACAGCAACTGAAAACAGAAATAAAACAGAGGATGTGGTTCATCAACACGTCTGTCCGTAGGGCATTCCACAATAGAATCTTTTTTTGTTTGAGAAGTAAAACAAGTCTGTCCCAATCATGAAAAATAGTTGGGTGTCTCTCTTCCGCTGAATATTCGCCCGTCCCCGACTATCGGATATCCTGCCAGATGCGAATAAAAACGATATAAAATTGCACGTTTTCTTGTAAATGTGCACAAATATTAAATAATTTAGAAATAAATCGTAATATTATTTGGAGGTATTGAGGAAAAATTAATATATTTGTAATCGAAATCTTTCATAGGTTTAAAAACTTTTTTTATTAATTAAACCCGTCAGATATGAGTAAAAGATTTACCAAACTAATTGCAGCTTTTGCCGCGACAATGACAATGCTGCCTGCATCCGCGCAAGTGATGCCAGAAAACCAAGTGCCTCTTACTCCTTCCAGAATTTTGCCTGGACAGAAGACGGCTCAACAGAAGGTTGATCCGCTGAAGGCTTTCCCGACACTGTTGGCGAAGACGCTGCCACGAGACGTCAAATCGCCGTTCAGCAGTCCGACGATTGCCATCCGCCCTGCGGATCTGAAGAACCTGGTGACGGTCAATCCTGACCTGACCATGTGGGGAAATCTCCTCACCAACAGCTTCATGGGCATGTATTCGTTCCACCCGGTGGCAAACCTCAATTTCGAACTGCTCTCCGACTACAAGAAAGGCTATTTCAATGGCGGAAGCGGAATGATAGACGGAGTGCTTCACGGCATATACCTCGATACGAGTTATGCTCCTTATGGTATTCTCCTGCTCTCGCATTATGCATTCGACACAGAGACCTGGCAGTTGGAAGAACAGCCCAAGAGCGTCAGAGACTACAGTCTGATCGCTACTGAAACGGCTACTGACCCGACGACGGGAGAGGTGTTCGGAGAATTCTACACCGCCGACCTGAAGAATTTTGAGTGGGGTGTCATAGACTACACCACCTTGACGCGTACCACCATCGCTCCTGCCCAGCACACCTATGTGGCACTGGGTATTGCCAATGACGGTTTCGCCTATGGTGTCAGCAAGGAAGGTGACTTCTACCAGATTGACCGTTCGACAGGTGCTGAAACGAAGAAGGGCTCTACCGGTGTAGAGATTGCCGATGCCAAGGGACAGTACTACACCCAGAGCGGCGAGTTCGACGTACGGACCAACGAGTTCTTCTGGGCTTCGACCGACAAGGACGCAAAGTTCCAGCTCTATACGGTCGACTTGGGCGACGGACACGTGACACCGGTCGGCAGCTATACGGAGCCGGCGATGCTCGTGGCACTCAACTTCCCGGCAGTGGCGACAGCCAACGGAGCACCAGCAGCAGCCAGCGACCTCAAGGCCGACTTCGCCAACGGTGCGCTCAGCGGCAAGGTTTCGTTCAAGGCTCCTGACAAGAAGTACGACGGCAGCAGCCTGACCGGTAACGTCTCGTACAAGGTGTTCGCCAACGGTAAAGAAGTAGCGAACGGAACGGCTGAAGCTGGAAAGAAGGTTGAGGCCAATGTGACGGTCAGCGAAGGAGTCGTTAATTTCATCGTCTTCTGCAGCAATGATGCCGGTAAGGGTCCTCGTGTCAAACTGACGACCTATGTCGGTTATGATGTGCCCGATATCGTCAAAGATCTGACAATGGGCCTTGACGAAACAACAGGTAAGGCAACCGTGACCTGGGAAGCTCCGACGGAAGGTCTGCACAACGGATACATGGGTCCTCTCACCTATGATGTCTTCCGCAACGTAGGTGAAGAAAGTACGAAGGTGGCCGAGGGTATCTCTGCAACTTCTTTCAGCGAAGTAGTCCCGAAGGGTAAGCTGTCGGCTTATTCCTATTCCGTACAGGCCATCAACGGGGCGAAGCGGAGTGCAATTGCGACAAGCAATGGAAAAATCTTCGGTAATGCACTCGAAGTGCCGTTCTTCGATGATTTCCCGACTGCCGCAAGCTTCAAGCTCTACACGGTTCTCGACGTGAATAAGGACAAGAGCACATGGGGCTGGAACAGTTCCAAGGGTGGTTCTTGCGTATATCGTTACAACAAGAAGAACGCTGCCGATGACTGGCTGATTTCACCACCGATTCAGATGAAGCAGGGCAAGGCCTATAATGTATCGTTCAAGGCTGCTGCCGGACTGGGCAATTTCCCAGAACGTCTGGAGGTGAAGTGGGGTAATGCCAATACGGTTGCCGCAATGGCAAATGAGATACTTCCGTCAACGGATCTTACAAGTTCCAAGTATCAGGAATTTACCAAGCGGATAGAACCGGCTGCGGACGGAAACTACTATATTGGTTTCCATGCCATTTCTGATCCTGACAGATTCAGAATCGTCCTCGACTCCCTCTCTGTGGAAGTTGCTGCTGATGCGAAGGCACCGGCCATGGTGGACAATCTGACAGCAACTGCCGATCCGACGGCTGCGCTGAAGGCTACGCTGAAGTTCAATGCCCCGACCAAGGCCATTGACGGTTCTGCTCTCTCTGCCCTCACGAAGATTGTTGTCAGCAGCGGTGAGCGTGTCGTGAAGACCATCACGGCTCCGGCACCAGGTTCGGAACAGCAGCTTGTCGACGATGCCGCCGTAAACGGTAACAATACCTATACGGTTATCGCTTACAATGCTCACGACTTCGGCTTGAAGGCATCTGTCAAGGTTTATGTAGGGCAGGATGTCCCGGCATTGGGCAAGATCAAGACAACCGACCAGACAACGGCTGTCAAGCTCGACTGGGATGTTCCGACAGGTGTACACAAGGGCATCATTCTCCCAGCAGAGGTTACCTATAATATTCATAGCGTTACGGATGACGGTAAACTGGGCGACAAGATCGCTGATGTCAAAGGCTCGACCGGATATACCGTCAACGGCCTGAATACCAACGAAGGCAAGCAGAAGTACCAGCACTGGGCTGTCAATGCCGTGAACGTAGCAGGTACGAGTGCATGGGCAGCCGGCGCACTCATTGTCGGTACGCCTTATACACTGCCATTCCACAACAGTTTCAAGGATGGTACTGTTGAGGACAAATTCGTCGGTCTTGAACGTTCCGGCACTAATACTGCATGGGCTCTCACCAACGATGTTTCGTCCGACGACGACAACGGATCGCTGATTTTCCGTCCCTCACGGCCGGGTGTATCGACCATTGTCATGGGTAAGACGAGCCTGCGTGGTGCAGCGAACCCGAGACTCATCTTCGACTATCGTGGCGACGGAGCGCCCAAGGCGAAGGTAGAAATGCGTTTCCAGAAGAAGAACGGAGAAGTGACGGAGGCTGTATGGACCAATACGGGAGCTGTCAACGATGGCAAGTGGAAGAATCACATTGTGAATATTCCTGCCGAACTGGCCAATGAGGATTACGTCCTGCTGCGTGTTGTCGGTACTGCCGATGAGGTTTCTGACGATGCCGTATATGTCGATAACATTAACATTGCCGACCCGTATCAGAAGGATGCAGGTGTGGAACTGACCGCACCCGAGAGCCTCAAGAAAGGACAGACAGCCAAGTTCAGTGTGAAGGTGACCAACCTCGGTCTCGACAAGGTTGAGAAAGCCAAGGTTGCCCTTACGGTCAACGATAAGGTTGTCAAGGAGGAAACCCTCGGAAAGAGTCTTTCTTTCATGCAGAACAACGTACTCTCTGTTGATTACAAGACGACCAGTCTGGACGCTTCAGACAAGCTCAGCGTGAAGGCGACGGTTACCTTGGACGGCGACCTCGAACCAGACAACAATGAGGCGACCGCTGATGTCAGCCTTGAAACACCTGATGTCAAGGCCCCGCAGAACCTCCGTGGAGAGAAGAGCGGTTCAGCTACTGCTGTGAAGTTGGCTTGGGATGCACCGGCAACGACGATAACCAGTGTTACAGACGACTTCGAGAGTTATGAGGCATGGGGTACCAGCTTCGGCGACTGGACAACGGTTGACAACGACCATGGACGTGCAGGAAGTCTCACCCAAGGCACACAGTATCAGCATCAGGGCGAGGAGTTCGCATTCCTCAACTGGCAGCCGTCTGACCTGTTCAAGTCAGGACAGGGACTTGATCCGCACTCCGGCACCAGGGCTGCTGTAGCAATATATCAGGTTGATGAGTCCGGCAAGAATTTCGTTGATGCCAACAACTGGCTCATCAGTCCGCAGCTTTCTGGCAAGGCGCAGACCGTCAGCTTCTGGGTCAACAATCTCAAGGCTACGGACGGCAGCGGAGCAGAGAGCTTCGACGTACTGTCTTCAACAAGCGGTAGTGATCCTGACAGCTTCGTGAAGATTGGCGACACGCACGTACAGGATGCTGCTCAATGGACGGAAGTAAGTGTTGACGTACCCGAGGGGACCAAGTACTTTGCCATCCATCATATCACAAGCAAGGACAAGGCATTCATCTTCATGATTGACGATGCGAAGTTCGAGGCTGGTTCAGGACCAGTTTCCTACAACATCTATCGTGACGGTGAGTTGATCGGAAGCACCAGTAAACTTGTCAGCGACGACCTCAAGGCACCGGACAACAAGGAGCACAAGTACTGTGTGACGGCTGTCTATGCCGACGGTTCAGAGTCTGCACCTGCGGAAATCAGTGTGGCAACAGCCATCCAGCGCATCAATGCTGACGGCGAGACGGTTTACGATGTCTACACCATCGACGGCAAGCAGATAATGAAGGGTGCCAAGAGCCTGCGTTCGTTGGCAAAGGGCGTCTATATCATCAATGGCCAGAAGACCGTTATCAAGTGATGAATAAGCACCGATTCTTATTAGAGAATTGACTACAAACGGAGTCAGGACCCATTCTGCAGGGCTCTGACTCCGTCTATGCGTTTTTATATCAACAAACCGAATCGTGCCGTCTCTGCTGTAAATCAGCTTCCGGGAAGGAGTTCCCCTGCCGGAAAGCCGGACACGACCACAACCATATTATTATGATGAACTATAGAAAACGATTATCCATAAGCCTGCTGCTCGTACTGGGCATGGTACTGTCGGTTTCGGCAGCACCAAGGACAAAGGCTGCCATCAAGGCGGCAGCGGAGCAGGTGTTCAGTCAGTCGCCGACACTGCGGATGACCCGTGCACACAAGGACGACCTCAAACCGCTGCTGAAAAACAGTGCATACACCGTCATGGGTTATAAGAAGGGCGGTTTCGTCATCGTGGGCAACGACGACCTCGTACCGGCTGTCATCGCCTATTCGAACAGCACGTTCGACAAGAATACGAAGAACGAGGGCTTCAAATGGTATCTCGCTGCTGCCGAAGAGGCCATCAACGGCATTGTGAAGAGCGGCGTGCCGTGTAAGGTGGTGGTCCCCGACAAGAACAAGTATGCCGCTCAGGTTCCCGCCCTTGTCACGTCGCGTTGGGGACAGGAGAAACCTTACAACGACCTCTGCCCCCAGGCAACCTCTTCCGGTACCGGTAGCTGGCAGGGGTATGGCGGTACGGGAAGAGCCGTGACCGGATGTGTCGCTACCGCCATGGCACAGATCATGTACTACAACGGTTATCCGCAGAGTGGTACGGGTACACACTCCGTGAATGTCAAGCAGGCGGACGGAAGCATGAAGAAAGTGACCGTCAACTATGATGAGAGTGTCTATGACTGGGGAAACATGATCGACAGCTATAAAGGAAAGTACACCACGGCACAGGGCAACGCTGTGGCAAAGCTGATGCTCGACTGCGGCGTGGCTGCCGACATGATGTATGCTACCGACGGATCGGGTACTTACACGGAGAATGCCTGTGAAGGGCTCAAACGCAACCTGGGCTATCCCGAGACAACGCAGATGCTTCGGCGCAGCAGTTACAAAGAGGAAAGATGGATGGACATCATCTTCAACGAACTGAACGAACGCCGTGCCATCTTCTATACGGGCGTGGATCGCGGTAACGGCGGTCATGCCTTTGTACTTTGCGGATATGATGCCACCGGCAAGGTGTGGATCAACTGGGGATGGGAAGGTTCTTCCGATGGATTTTATGACATCAGTCTCCTGAACCCCGGTTCCTTTAAGTTCTCGGAAGGGCAGGATATGATCATCGGCTTTGAGGGCATACGAGGCGAGCTGGTCGAGGATACGGTCAATGTCAGTGAACCTGGCAAGCTGGCGTCGCTCGTCGAAGACTCTCTTTATGAAAGAATCTCCAAGCTGAAGGTGAACGGACCGATCAACTCGACGGACCTGCGTACCATCCGGCAGATTGCAGGATGCAGTATGGACGGAAAGATGCTTCGCAGTTCGCTGACGGAACTCGATCTCGGCGATGCTGAGCTGGTCGAGGGAGGTGAGCCTTACCTTACCGGCGGTATTCGGAAACTTGCAGGCAAGAAACATGAAATACCCGAAAAGGCGTTTTATGGCTGCCGACGGCTGCACAGACTTGTCCTTCCCAAGACGACGACAGCCATTGCCGACGGTGCATTGGGAGGTATGCCGCGGCTCGAGTCGGTGTCCATACCGACCGGTGACGACTGTGATTATGTCTTCGACGGAAAGATGCTGCTGACAAAGGACATGACAGAAATCATCTCTGTGATGCCTTATAATTCGGACGACTTCGCTGTCGGGAAAGGTATCACCAAGATTCATAACTATGGATTTGCCGGATGCGGCAACCTGACGAAGGTCACGCTGCCGGCTACGGTTGCGTCCATCGGTGACGAGGCTTTCGTCGGTGCCAACAGCCTTGGGGTAATCCGGATCTATGCCAAGAGCGTGCCGGCATTGGGACGCAGCGTCTTTTCCGACCTCAACAGAGAGTCCATCAAGTTGCAGGTTCCTTCCGGGACGAAGACACTCTACAAGCGCAGCGGTCAGTGGAAAGACTTCAATATCGTTGAGTTCGGTACTACGATCAAGGTGCGCAATACCACCAGGACCTATGGCAGCGAGAACCCGAAGCTCGGCTGGCAGATGAGGGGCGACTATGTAGAGGGCTTGCCTGTGCTGACTTGCGAGGCCACGCCTGCATCGCCGGTAGGCAAGTATGTCATCAGTGTCTCGCGTGGAACCATCAAGGAGGAGCAGGTAGAGTTTGTCAACGGCTATCTGTTTGTCCAGAAGGCTACGGCCAACCTCAGGGCGAAAGACGTGACTGTCGAGATAAAGCAGAAGCCTGTCTTCAATTACACGGTGGATGGGTTGCAGAACAATGAAACGACCGTAGAACTGACCGAAGCTCCTGTCTTCACCGTCAAGGACCACAACGGAAAGGTGGTAACCTCCTTCGATGTTCCCGGAGAGTACACCATTGAAGTCAGCGGAGGGGTTGCTGCCAACTACGTCTTCTCCTACTTCCCGGCGAAGCTCACCGTCAAGAATTCGACGAATGGCATCTCCGGTCCTGTCAGCAGTGTTGCCGCTTTCGATGTCTATACACTTGACGGTGTCTGTGTTGCCAAGGGTGTCACCAGTCTCAATGGTCTCGCCAAGGGTGTCTACGTGGTCAATGGAAGGAAATGCGTTGTCAGGTAATCATCCCTTGCATGAGGGAGTTCCTTCTGACGTTATGTTTCGCTCCCCCTCCACTTAGTTCGTAGGGAATCCGATATCCAGCCTTGAGCTGGCATCCATAGCAATTTTATAGGGGCATACGGCTCATGTGTCTGTTGATGACAGAGATGAAACGTATGCCCCTATTTGCAGGCTATTTGCAGGTGTTATGCAGCAGAATTGTGCAAAATAGTGCATTTTTGTGCAATACTTTGAATTATAAAAACAAATAACAGGATTAAATAAAGACGTGTAACTACCTGAAACAGCGGAAAGAGGGGGATTCGAACCCCCGATGCCCTTTAGGGGCATACACGCTTTCCAGGCGTGCCTCTTCAACCGCTCGAGCATCTTTCCTTTATCAGTCACCGTGCATGGAGGATATGCACCGTAACTTTTCTGGAGTGCAAAAGTAGAGCTTTACTTTTACAATAGCGTAACTTTATATTATATTTTATAATTCTTTAAGGATTCAGTGTGTGGACATCCCTCCTTTTGATTCTGCTTTATTTGGGCCTGTTACTTAATTTTTAGGCCTCTTTTAGCTTATAATCTCAAAAAAATGACTAAATTT
>OBLF01002096.1_pt1 | contig 14286 bp, 10 predicted proteins | sample 1519231 | NCBI WGS metagenome assembly OBLF01 (sample SAMEA2602895, study PRJEB22501) | metagenome | reverse complement strand
ATATCGGCAGGTGAAACGGATTCGTCCATACTTGCTTCTTCGGGTAGGTCAACAGGTAAATTGTTGATTCATGGAATCTCTTGAATTGCCACAGATGGATCCCCGTGTGCTGAAAGCAACTTCCGTGAAGGCCGAAGATCCGGCTGCCTCATCTCCGGAGCCGCATGCGCTGAAAATCACCGCCGCAAGCTCGAATCCAAAGATGTTCACCCTGCCGTGGGAAAAGCCGCTGGCTACTTGGCCGGAAGACCTGCTGGCCAATCTTCCGCGTGGTATTTCCAGGCATGTGGTGCGTTTCGTGCACGTAGGCGACGAAGTGTACGCCATGAAGGAAATCACGCGCAATGTGGCGGAACGAGAATACGAGCTGCTGCGTCGCCTGCAGAAGCTGGAACTGCCGACCGTGCAGCCGATCGCCGTGGTCACAGGCCGTCATAGCCGTGAAGGCGAGCCGCTGGAAGCGATCCTTGTCACCAAGCATTTGAAGTTCTCACTGCCGTATCGTGCGCTGTTCGCGCGTAATCTGCGCCCTGATACCGCGGAACGACTGATCGACGCGTTGGCCGTGCTGATGGTGCGTTTGCATTTGGCTGGCTTCTATTGGGGCGATGTGTCACTGTCGAACGTGTTGTTCCTGCGCGACGCCTACGCGTTCTCCGCATTTTTGGTTGATGCGGAAACCGGTGATCTGCAGATTAATCTGACGGAAGGCCAGCGCGAGTACGACGTTGATTTGGCCCGTACGAACATTATTGGCGAATTGATGGATCTTTCGTCCGGTTCGCTGCTGCCGAGCGGTGTTGACGAAATTGCGATCGGCAACCGTTTGGTGGATCGTTACCATTCGCTGTGGAGCGCGTTGACTGATACCGACAAGTTCGGTCCGGATGAGATGTGGAAGATCGAGAAGCGCGTCAACAAGCTCAATGAGCTTGGTTTTGATGTGGATGAGCTGGAAATGAAGACCGCCGAAGATGGCAAGCGTGTGCTGGTACGTCCGCGTGTGGTCGATGCCGGCTATGCGAATCGTAAGCTGCTGCGATTGACTGGTCTTGATGTGCAGGAGAATCAGGCTCGTCGACTGTTGAACGATTTGGATGCCTACCGCGCTTCGACGTGGCGTGAGGGTGAGGATCTTGAGATTGTCGCCACTGATTGGATGCGCGAAGTGTTCGAACCGACCGTGCGCATGATTCCGCGTGAATACCGTTCGCAGATCGAACCGGCTCAGTTCTTCCATGAAGTGCTTGACCACCGTTGGTTCCTGGCCGAGAAGGCGGGTCATGATGTGCCGATGGCCGAGGCGGTGCAAAGCTATGTGGAGAAGGTGCTTCCGCAGTACAAGCTCACCACGAAGGATGTGGACGCGTTGAACGCCGAAGCCGATTCCGGTGTGATCGACGACGAATACACCTACGACGATCCCGACGACGGCTACAACCCCGACGACGATCCCGACGCAGCTGTATGGGCGCATTGATAGAAAAAGCTCCAGTGGAGCTTTTTCTATCAATATGCCCTGAGACGAGGCGATAGTCGCGCCGAAGGCAGTATTGAGTCTGCGGCGTAGCCGCAGTCAAAAATTGCAGGGCCGAGCCGTTAAGCGGAGGACCACTAATAATCCTCCGCTTTTTGTTATCCCTTCACACCCCTCACTTTCAAAACTCAAAAAAAATTTGACTTTTGAAAGTGAGAGAACGTGTTGCGAGAGATCGTTGGCGGGGGAGTGGGTCTGCGGTAAGCGCAAAATCAATCCAAGTACAGATTTGCGCAACAAAATGAGCGGATAATCCGTATGGACTATCCGCTCATATGTATTTCGGACTTGCTGCCTTGTTGTGCTTACTTCCTGTCGCTTCGTGTTGATTACTTCGCGTCAGCGGCGGCACCGGCCTCGCGGCGGGCGCGTGCGACGGAATACAGCGTGATGCCCGCTGCGACGGAAGCGTTCAGCGATTCGACCATGTTCGACATTGGGATGCCGGCGATGGAATCGCATGTCTCGCGTACGAGACGGCTCAGGCCGTTGCCTTCGGAACCGAGCACCACAACCAGCGGATCGGTTTCGAAACCGGTTTCGCCAACGAGGGCGTCGCCGCCACCGTCAAGGCCGACGCTGTAGTATCCGCGTTCCTTCAGGCTTTCAATGGCTTTGGTGAGGTTCACCACGCGGGCGACCGGCATGTGCGCGGCTGCGCCTGCGGACACCTTCCATGCGGCTGCGGTGACCGAAGCGGAACGACGTTCCGGCAGGATCACGCCGTTGGCGCCGAATGCGGCTGCGGAACGGATGACCGCGCCCAGATTCTGCGGATCGGTGACGCCGTCAAGCGCGATGAACAGCGGACGTGCCGCAATGCGTGCGCTTGCGGAGTTGGCCGCTTCCATGGCGCGAGACTTCTTGTCCGCGCGTTCCACCAGCTCGGCGAGCGAGGAATACTGGAACGGCTGCGCCTTCATCACCACGCCCTGATGGTTGGAGGAGCGTGCGATACGGTCCATTTCCAGTCGGTCGGCTTCCATGAGGTTCAGTCCGTGAATGCCGGCGAGACGAATGATTTCGCGCGTGCGATCGTCGTGCTCGATGCGTGCGGCCACATACAGCGTGCTCGCGGGCACGCCGCAGCGCAACGCTTCGAGAACGGCGTTGCGACCGATGACGAGATCGTCGGATTCTGAGCTGAACTTTGCCGCGCGACGGCGTGCCGCCAGTCGCGGATCAGCCATCTTACGACGATTGGTAGCCTGCTTTTCCTTGTAAGCCTTGTGATATACGCGATCTTCGGCCTTGGGGGTCGGTCCCTTGCCCCTCAGCGCGTTACGATGCTTTCCACCCGACCCCTTGGTCGGTCCTTTTTTCATTGCCATAGTTGTCCATTCTCCCAGCACCCCGGGAAAAGGCTACTGGCGTCGCGTCCGCTCGATATTGCTCGATATGATGGCAAGAATGGAGAAGAACAAAGAGATTTTCGGATTGCCCCTCATGTTCTGGGGCTTGTGGGTCACGCTGCTTATCCTGTGGATGGGCCGCTTCGTCACGTCATTCCTTTCCATGTATCTGGTGTCTGACATGCATGTCAGCGCGGGCGTGGCCGGCACCATCGTCTCCATGTACGGTTTCGGCGGCATCTTCGGCTGCCTGTATGGCGGCGCGCTGTCCGACCGCTTCGGCCGCCCGGCGATGATCGTCATCGGCAATCTCGGCTCCGCCGCGATGCTGGTCCTGCTGGCGTTCATCGGCAATCCGTGGATCATGGCGATCGCGCTGCTGGCCTACGGCGCCATCTCATCCATGCCGACGCCCGCGGTCGCGGCGTACGTGTCCGACGTGGTGCCGTTCCGCAAACAGAAGCGCGCGTATTCGCTGCAGACGTGGGCCGCGAATTTCGGCTTCGCGATCGGCCCGATCATCGCCAACCAGTTGGTGAAGATCTCCTATGCGCTGATGTTCTACGCGGAAGCCGCGGTGCTGGTGTTCGCCACGATCTTGATGATCGTGTTCTTCAAGGAAGTCGGGCTGGGCAAGCGCCCGCGGGGCGAGGTCGCGCCGGCGCGGGCGTCGCAATCCGCGGAATCAGCTGCGGGAAATGCCGTGGAACATGCTGTGAAACAAACCGGCGAATCGCAGCGGCCGCAGCGGTTCTCCGTATGGCGCAGCTATCGTCGCGCATGCGCCGACGGCGCGCTGATGTCGATGGTGGTGCTGATGTTCCTGTACACGCTGGCGTATTACCAGATCGTCAGCGGCCTGCCGATTTCCATGACGCAGATCGGCCTTGGCACGGATGAATATTCCAGTCTGCTGACCATCAACGGCGGCCTGCTGTGTCTGCTGCAGATTCCCGCGATCGGTCTGTTCCAGCGGATGAGCAACACCCGAGTGCTGGTGCTCGGCATGTCCATCACGGCGGTCGGATACGCGTTCCAGATCGGCGCGAATTCGTGGGTGGCGTTCGCAATCGCGACCGTGCTGTGGACGCTTGGCGAGCTGGGCACGTTCCCGATTGCCGCCACAACGGTGGCGAACATCGCGCCAAAGGATGTGCGCGGCACCTACCAAGGGTTATACAACCTGGTGTGGTCGCTGTCGAACGCGTTCTCGCCGTTGGTCGGAGGCTGGATTCTCAACGCGTTCGGCAGCCGTGTGCTGTGGATCTGCTGCACGGTGATGTTCGTCATCGTGGCAATCGGCTTCTACGTGACGCGCGGCCCACGCGAACGCGCCGCCGCCCGCAATCTCGCTGTTGAGGAGGGGTAGCCGGCGTACGTGAAAAGCGGGAGGCCGCGATTCCGTTTGGAACCGCGGCCTCCCGCTATGTGATTTAAGGATTGGAAAGAAGAGGGGCGAGGTGCTGTGGCGCCTGCGCCTTGCCTCCCGTCTAGGAAGCGGTCTTACTTGTTGAGGACCTTCTTGAAGAGGTCGGAGGAAGCCTTGGCGAGTGCGAACTGGCCGAAGCCCGGATCGATGGAAGCGAGGTTGGCGTTGATGACCTGGTTGAAAGTGTTGTTCTTCATGATGTTTCCTTTCGTTCGGCTTGGCGGCGCGTATCTGTTTTCTTGTCCATTCCTCTGGCCGCTGCCGTAAGTCTGTGTTTGTTGTCTATTTTCTTTTCTTCGTTCTTCTGTTGTGCCTTCATCTTACGTCGGGCAAGTCGACAATGTCATGCGACGATCGTCACTTCTTTTGTAAAATCATCGGCTAATCTTGAAGAAAAAGTAACGTTCGCTGAAAATTGGCGGACGCATCTTATAGTCCATATTCTTTGCGTCTCTTGTTGGCTTTGATGTAAGCGTCACTATCGGAACGAATGCCAACGACGATGATGGTCATGATTCCATTTCGCAGTAACGGTTTGTAAACAACGCGAATGCCGATATCCCTGAATTTGATTTTGCAAAGCCTGGAAAGTTTCGTTCGTTCGGCATTGCGTAACGGTTTGCCATACCCGCCTTGCGAGGTGGGCAGTGGGTTTGTGCGAACTTTCTCGATTCCCTTGAGTACTTGGATTTGCTCGGCTTTGCCGAGTTTGCGCATGTCTTTCTTGGCTTCGTCAAGCCATTCAACTTGCCAGTTCATGCGAGTTCCGGCTCAGGTGCCTCGGCGAGGTCGCTTGGGGAAATGCCGAGATCGAGCATGACCTCTTCGTTGCTGATAGTTGTGCCAGTACTGTTGTCGAGTCTTTTTTCGGCAAGAAGCAAGTCTTCGTTGTCTTCGATTCGTTCCATGAGAGCGCGATAGTTTTCGATATTCATGAGAACGTAGGACGGCTTGTTTCGTTTGATCAGAATGACTGGATTGTGGTCGGCCCGCTGCAACAATGCGGAAGTACGACCATTGCTGAGCTCGCTGATTGGAGCAAGGTCATCGAGTATGTCAAGTGCGCTTGCCATGATAAACCTTTCTTAAAACCGAATTTCATACCCAATTATATACCAGTATTAATACCAAGATTCATGGTTGTGCGACTTTGAATCTTGGTATAAAAAGCGATTTCGCTATGGAAAGGGCACCGAGCTGTTGCTTGGTGCCCCTGGGAAACAGAGATAATCAGACTTTACGGCCCGCGCCGCAAAAAATTACTTGCGCTTGGACTTGCCGAAGGTGAACGCACGTACGATCGCGACGATGCCGATCGCCACAAGCGCGCATCCGCCGAACAGGATCAGCCAGGTCGTGGAGCTGACGGGGGAGAACAGCACGATGAAGCCGGCGACGATCGACAGCAGTGCGTAGATTACGGCCCATGCGGAGCTTGGCATGCGCCACGATTCCACGAGCGCCATCACGCCTTCCAGCATCCAGCCGAGACCGACCACCATGGTGATGAGCACGGCGAGTGTGGCTCCGGAAAGTGCCGCGTTTTTCAGCATGACCACACCGCCGACAGACAGCATCAGGCCGATCAGAATGTCAAGCACGCGCCATCCTCCCGGAAGCCCGAGTTCCACGATTGCGGTCACAATGCGGACCACACCGGAAACCACGAAGTATGCGCCGAGCGCGATTGCGGCGACCTTCAGTGTGGCACCGGGCCAAATCAGCAGTGCCAGGCCGAGAATGACGGCGGCGATGCCGAGTACCGCATACGTGCCGCGGATCGCGTTCTTTGCCTTCTTCGGGAGCCATTCCTCCATGAGCTTGAACGGGCGATCGGCTGCCAATTGTTGGTGCCGTTGTCAGCGTCGGATTGGCTGTTCTGCTGTCCGTATGGTTGGCCGTACGGCTGACCGGTGGTGTAGCTCGCGTAGAAGAAGCCGTTCTGGTTGGGATTCGGGTTGGCGTTGGGACCGTCGAAGTAGCATGGGGTCTGAGGCTCGCTTTGATACGGATTGCCCGAATTGTTGGGATTGCCGCCCTGCTGCTGGGATTGCGATTGCTGGTTTGGTGCGTATGCCCCGTATTCCGGCTGGCCTTGCGGCTGCTGTTCGTTGCTGCCATTTTGATTCGGATTGTTCGCATACGGGTTGTTCATTGCGTCGCTCATGATGGCCCCTTTCCTGGAAGAGCGTGCTTCGTGACGCTCGGACGCGCGCGAATTTGCCCGCCTGCGCTCGAACGTTTCGAAAGTTCTGCCCTCATTCTAGGCAATCCGTCTAATTTAAGCCATCAACAAAATCCCCCTCATCGTCCATTTTGATGGTCTGATCGCATGTTTTTTCCGAATTGTCGCACGATCTTGCGAAATCGTGAGACAGAACTGCGAATCGTGAGGCCGAAAGTCAACTTGCGGCACAACGAATGCCTCCCGATCCTTGAAATCAAGAATCGGGAGACATTTCGCACGTAGGAATCGACTGAATCCTTGAAACTAGAACAGGTCGAGGGCTACGTCGAGGTTGAGCGGCTGGTCGGCGGGCAGCTGATACTGCTCGTGCACCGGGCTCATCCAGGAATCGTCGCCGCCGACACCCATCTGAGCGGCGAGCACGCGCAGGAACATGTGCTTCGGCTCCGGCAGCTCGTCCTGGTGCAGCGCCTCCTCAAGCATCGTGCTCGAATACGGCAGCAGGCTCATCGCAAACGGCTTCGTAACGCCGGTTTCAGTATTCGCAGTCTGGCTCACGCGCAAGCCATGACCAGAATCGTCCGTAATCTCAGCCCAACGCACGTCCTCATGGTTGCCGGTTTCCTGCGGCAGCAGATACGGCGCGCGATCGCGGAAGGCGTTCGTATCCCAAATGCCCAGCTTCGCATGCTTGCGGTCGGCATACGTTTCCTCCGGGCCGACGCCATAGAATCGCAGATTCGAATACTCGACCGGCAGCATCCATTCAATGCCGAACGCCGGAATCGTCGGCAGATCGCCGTCCTTTTCACCCGGATATGCAACATGCAGGTCGACGTGGCCAAGCACATCGGCAACGTAACGAATGGTGACCTTCGTGCGCTGCGCAATCGCAAGCTCATACGTGTAAGTGACGGAAACTGCGGTTTCGCCGAGCGGCTCAACCTTCGTATCAACGCAACGCGCATACTTTCCGGCAACCGCCCACTGCGCACGCTCGAACGCATGGCCCGCGCCGCGATCATTGTCGGTCAGCGCACGGAACGTGGTGATCAGCGGCTTGCGCAACACGAATTCGCGCTCGCCAAGCTTGTACGACACCATGCCACCCTGTGCAAGGGAGAACAGGGCTTCACGGCCCGCACTGCGTGCGCCGATATTCCAGCGGCCCAAGGTGATCGCTCCATCGGAAGCGGCGGAAGCGGCCGTAACAGTATCGGCAATCTTGCCACCCGCAACCACGCACTGGCCGAACGAAAGCTCATACCCAGCCGGAGCCCAATCGCAAGCGGAAGTCAACTGCTGGGACGCCTCCAAAACCAGTTCCTGCGCACCTGCGCGGTAATCGTCGATCGGCCAATCGATCTCAACATGCTCGCTTGTACCTGCGGCAACGTCGAAGTGGCGCGAAGAAGACCAAACGGGCTTGCCATCAGCCAAAATACGCAACACAAACGTGGAATCAGCCGTCGAAACAAACAGATTGTCGTTGGTGATCGTAATGCCGGAAGCATCGACGGTCATATGCACGTTCGCGTACAGCTGCTTGACGTCCTGCGCCTTCGGCGACGGCGTGCGGTCGGCGAATAGCAGGCCGTCGCCGGAGAATTCGTAGTCGCTCGGACGGTCGCCGAAATCACCGCCGTAGCACATGCGACCGTTGCTGTCGAGAATCGCCTGGTCGATGAAATCCCAAATAAATCCGCCCTGATATTGCGGATAGCGTTCCAAAGCCGTGTATTCGTCCATGTTGCCGACGGAATTGCCCATGGCGTGCATGTATTCGCAGGAAATATACGGTTTCTTCGGGTTGGACTTGAGGTATTCCTCGATTTCGTCGGCGTGCGCGTACATGCGGCTTTCGATATCGGTCACGTCGTCGAACGCGCGATCATGCACGGAACCTTCGTAATGCACGGGGCGGTTCGGGTCGATCGCGTGCGCGTGGGCGTGCATCGCGCGGAACACTTCGCCGGCGAACGACTCGTTGCCGAGCGACCAGATGAGCACGCTCGGATGGTTGTAATCGCGGCGCATCATGCTGTTGATACGGTCCACGCACGCGTCCTCCCACTGCGGTTTGCTGCCCGGCACCGCAGTTTCGGGGGTTTCGATGTTGTTCGCAACCCAGCTGCCGTGCGTTTCAAGATTGGTTTCGTCGATCAGGTAGATGCCGTATTCGTCGCACAGGTCGTACCAGTATTCCTGGTTGGGGTAGTGCGAGGTGCGGATGGCGTTGATGTTGTGCCTCTTGCAGAACGTGATGTCGTCGATCATGTCTTGCCTGGTGATGGCGCGGCCGCGCTTCGCGTCGAATTCGTGGCGGTCGGCGCCCTTGAAGACCACGCGCTTGCCGTTGAGCTTCATGATGCCGTCTTCGATACGGAATGTGCGGAAGCCGATACGCTGCACGATTTTTTCGACCAGCGGGCCGTCGTGGCCGACGACAAGCACCGTCAGCTCATACAGGGTTGGCTCTTCGGCGCTCCACGGCGCAATGTTCTTCAGCGCGCCGGAATTGAGGGTGATGGTTTCGTTGGCGCATTGCGTGGATTCCCACACCACAGTGCCGTTTGCGTCACGCAGTTTCGCCTTGACGGTGGCCGCGTCGTTTGCATTGCGCAACTGCAGGGTTGCATTCAGCGTTCCGGCGGCCATGGAGGGATTGTAGTCGGCTTCGATCTGCACGGTTTCGACATGCACGCGAGGCTGTGCGGCGAGCTCCACGGAACGGAACAGGCCGTGCAAACGCCAGAAATCCTGATCTTCCAGCCAAGAGGCGCTCGCGTATTCGTAGCAGGCGACGGTGAGCACGTTGTCGCCGTCAACGTTCAACGCTTCGGTGATGTCGAATTCGTTCGGGGTGAAACCATCCTCGCCATAGCCGACGAACGCGCCGTTGACCCACACGTAGATCGCGGTGGCCATGCCGTGGAACGTGATGCTGACGGTGCCGCCATTTTCCAGCGTCGCGGCGAGCGGACGGTCGAGCGTGAAGGAACGGCGGTAGATCGCCACATGATTGTTTTCGGGAACGTTCGGCTCCTGCGGATCCTCATGGCCATCCCATGGATACTGCACATTCACATATTTGTTCTTCAAATAGCCGGCCATCTGCAGGTGTTCGGGCACGTTGATCGCGCCGAAACCGGCATCGTTGAAGTCAGCTGCGGCGAACGGCGCGTTTTCCACGTCGACGTTGGCTGCCTGAGTGACGTTTACTTTCCATTCGCCGTCGAGATTCTGCTTTGGTTCGGTGGCTTCGCCCAGGAAATACCGATGATTGGAGTGCGCGGGCTTGCGATTCACCGCGAATACGGTCGGATCGGTGAGCCAGCTTGCGTTCGCCTGCCGCGCCTGCAGGATGCGCGATTCCGGAACCCCTTGCGTTTGCTGTGATTGCGCGGCTTCTTGAGCTGCCATGATAACTACCCCTATCCATTGCGACGTTGCCAATGTACGCTACGAATCATAGCGTAAGTAATTTTATTTACTAACATTCGATAACATATCACACTTCCGCCAAAGATGGTAGCGACATTGCCGTCGGTGTTGCCGTGTAATCGAATGCGCGGTCGAAATAAGATTGCAGATTATGTTTCACGATTTTGTGAAATCTTGACAAAAGACGGTGCGTTGCGCTCTTGCAAAATGGTCACGGTGTGTAATAATGGCAGGAATGCACCGATGGCGCACGTCCGGTGTCCGCAACCGCGCAGCATTGCCCAGTTCGGCGAGTGGTTGCGAAAATCGCAATTTTCCGCAGTTTTCGCACTATCGCAACGGCAGGGGAGTGCTGACTACTCCGCGGCGCTCCCAAGGAGATCATCATGGTTGATCGCAAGGAAGATCAATCCACCCAATTCCGCGATACCAGTTCGGGAAATTTCGAACAAGCAGCAAAAACCGCGACGCAAACGCAAGTCGATCCGTCGCTCGCCGATGCGCAAACCGTAGCGCAATCGCTTGGTGTCGATTTGAATACCGGCCTGAGTCAAGCGGAAGCCAAGCGTCGACTCGACAAGTACGGACCGAACGAACTCGCGTCCGCACCACCGGTGCCGAAATGGAAGAAATTCCTCGAACAATTCAAAGACCCCCTCGTCTACCTGTTGCTGGCCGCAACCGGCATTTCGCTCGTCGCATGGTTCATTGAACGAGCCAACGCCGTACCGGGTGCGGAAGGCGGCGAAGCATTGCCGTTCGACGCCATCGTCATCGTGCTGATCCTCATCGTCAACGCGGTGCTCGGCTACATCCAGGAATCGAAGGCGGAAGCCGCCGTCGAAGCGCTCTCCAGCATGACCGCGCCGCAAACCAACGTGCTGCGCGACGGTAATATCGAACGCATCAACACGGTTGACGTGGTGCCCGGCGACATCATCGTGCTCGGCGAAGGCGACTCCGTTTCCGCGGACGGACGCCTCTTCGCCGCCGCCAGCCTACGAATCGCGGAAGCCAGCCTCACCGGCGAAAGCGTGCCCGTCGGCAAAAAGACCGACACCCTCGCACAGGCGAAGGCCCTCGGCGACCGCGCCAACATGGTGTTCAACGGCACGTCCGTAACGCAAGGCACCGGCCGCGCCATCGTAACCAGCACCGGCATGGGCACGCAGGTCGGTAAAATCGCCGATCTGCTGCAAGCCACGGAAGACGACGAAACCCCGCTGCAAAAGGAAATGAACTACGTTTCCAAAATCCTCGGCAGCGCGGTATGCATCATCGCGGTCGTGGTGTTGGTCGCGCTCGCGCTTACCGAAGGCTTCCAAGACGTTCACGATGTGATCGATTCGCTACTGTTGGCCGTCTCGCTGGCGGTCGCGGCCGTGCCGGAAGGTTTGGCTGCAATTCTTACGGTGGTGCTCGCGCTCGGCGTGCAGCGCATGGCCATGCACAATGCGATCGTCAAGAAGCTGCATTCGGTGGAAACGCTTGGATCTGCGTCGGTGATCTGCTCCGACAAAACCGGCACGCTCACCCGCAACGAGATGACCGTGGAGCGTGTGGTCACTCCGAGCGGCGAAGTGCAGCTTACTGGCACCGGCTATGCGCCGGAAGGCCGCATGGTGGTCGATCCACAGACCATGGAACATGCGCAAATACGCGGGATCATCGAATCGGAAGCCGTTGCGACCCTTGCCGTGGGCGCGTTGGCGAACGACGGCGAACTGCGCGAATCTGCTGCTTCTGCCGGAAATGCGGAAAACGTAACGTGGGAGGCGGTCGGCGACCCGACCGAAGTCTCACTCATCGTCGCAGCACGAAAAGTGAAGGCGGATCGCAAGTACGCCAACTACGAGCGTGTCGGCGAAATCCCGTTTACTTCCGAACGTAAGCGCATGTCCATTGTGGCACAAGACAACGCTGACGCCGGCCGTCTGACCGTCTTCTCCAAGGGTGCCCCCGATGTGCTTCTTGGATATTGCAGCAGGATTGCTGTCGGCGGTGCGGTACGTCCACTTACGGAAGGCGATCGCCAGCAGATTCTTGCGACTGTCGAACAGCTTTCCTCCGACGCATACCGCACGTTGGGTCAGGCTTATCGTCCGCTCGGTACCGCTTCTCTTGCGCAAGTGCCGGGAATCATGCTGAATTCCGCAGGTCATGTTGCCGATATTGCGGAACAAAGCGATGTGCTTGAGAACGATTTGATTTGGGTCGGCATGATCGGCATCATCGATCCGCCGCGCACGGAAGTGCGTGATTCGGTTGCCGAAGCGCATCGCGCCGGCATTCGTACGGTAATGATTACCGGCGATCACCCGCTGACCGCGGCGCGCATCGCCACCGATCTGGGCATTATCGACAAGGGCGGCACGGCCATGACCGGCAGCCAACTCGACGAACTGCCCGACGAAGCGGCATTCGACAAGGTGACCAGCGGAGTGTCCGTCTACGCGCGAGTCGCGCCGGAACACAAGCTGAAGATCGTTGAATCCTTGCAACGGCAAGGCAATATCGTGGCCATGACCGGTGACGGCGTGAACGACGCTCCCGCAGTCAAAACCGCCGATATTGGCGTCGCCATGGGCATTACCGGCACTGAAGTGACCAAGCAGAGCGCGAAAATGATCCTCGCCGACGACAACTTCAGCACCATCGTCGCAGCCGTGCGTGAAGGACGCGGCATTTTCGACAACATCCGCAAGTTCCTGCGCTACCTGCTGAGCTCCAATGTGGGCGAAGTGTTCACCGTGTTCGGCGGGGTGATGCTCGCCGGATTCCTCGGCATCACCCAGCCCGGCAGCCAAGGCGTGACCGTGCCGCTGCTTGCCACGCAGCTGCTGTGGATCAACCTGCTCACCGACGCGGCACCCGCGCTCGCCATGGGCGTCGACCCGTCCACCGACGATGTGATGGCGCGCAAGCCGCGCAAACTCACCGATCGCGTGATTGACGCCGAAATGTGGGGCGACATCATTTTCATCGGTGTGATTATGGCGGCCGTCACCCTGATCGGCATGGATATGCACTTGGACGGCGGTCTGTTCACCGACCGTTCCGTCGATGCGATCGGTCACGACGCACAAATGACGGAAGCACGCACCATGGGCTTCACGATTCTCGTGTTCGCGCAAATGCTGAACGCGCTTGCCTCGCGCTCGCACTTGCAGTCAGCGTTCGTCGGACTGTTCTCCAACAAGTGGCTATGGGGCGCGATCGCGCTGAGCATGGTATTGCAGCTGGCGGTGATTTACATTCCGTTCCTCAACACCGCTTTCGGTACGGTACCGCTCAGCGTCGGCGCATGGGTCGAATGCCTCGGCCTTGCCATGATCGTGCTCATCGCCTCCGAACTGCGCAAATGCGTCCTCCGCGCCAGATAACGTCCGAAAGTGCGCAAAATCTCGGACGTTATCCAGCTTTCTGGAAGGGAAAGGTTTGTGAAGTCAATGATTGAGGGGCTTCTTTCTTGCCTAATCTTTTTGGTGAGATGGGAGGTGCGCGGGATGCATTCGTTTGTTGAAGTATGGCGTCCGATGAAATTTAAGTGTTTTATCTAAATCAGATACAACATTTATTTTCATATCGGCTATACGCTTCTTTTAGGAAATCTGTCGGATCGCATCGAAGCGCTTCCGACAGACGCCTGGCTGTATCCAGCCGCATGCCTGAGGTCGAGCGATAGCCTGTCTCAAACCAAGAGATGTTCGGCTGGGGAATCCCTGTCATCTCTGACAACTCGTTTTGCGTATAGCCGCGAGTCCGACGAATGTCTCTTAGCCCGGATTCAGCGCAGTGGATTCCGCCTCTCCAACCTTCGTCGGGATGGAGCTCCAACACGTTGCAGTGCAATGCTTTGGCAATTTGGCGAGCGGTGTCCAAATGCATATTGCGTATGGTTTCCGGATTGTTTTCGAACATGACGAGACGATCATGATCCACGCCGGAGAGCTCGGCCAGCTGTTCTAGAGACATTCCTTCTTTGAGTCTCAGGTCCTGTAGCCTCATAGGCTGCGCCTCCATGCCGTTCCCTCCCTTCACGGTATCACTGCGGAATATTCGATCCGTCTTCTATTTTGAGTCAAAAGCCTGCTCATGAAAGGGACCATCCCGTCTTGGCAGGTCATTTTGCTCCGCTGCGCCCCACAGGATAACAGAATCCCCTCAACGTATCGTTCCGTCAATTCCTGATAAGGCGACTCATACGACGAACATGTTTTCCGGAAGGATGAGCTGGTTTCTGTGGAAAAGGAGAAAGACGATTCAGATGGACGGAATCGGGACACGCCGAGGGATGTGTTTATTTGCAACGGTTCTAGGGTATCTTTGGAAGGGT
>OBLF01002087.1_pt1 | contig 14334 bp, 9 predicted proteins | sample 1519231 | NCBI WGS metagenome assembly OBLF01 (sample SAMEA2602895, study PRJEB22501) | metagenome | reverse complement strand
CGACCACCGAGATCTACACTCTTTCCCTACACGACGCTCTTCCGATCTCCGCAGCTGGACCCCGTTGTCCCGGTTGGCGTTGATGAAGCCGCCGCCAGTCACATAGACGATGGCCGGCATTTTTTCTTTTTTCTGGGGCTGGAGCAGATCCATGGCCATGGGCACATTGGGATACCCCCGGGAAGGTACCTGTTCATAGACCACTCCGGAAATCTGCTTTACTTCCGTTTTCACCGGAGCCACCTCCAACGTCTTGCTGGCGTATTGCTCCGCCGCCTCCGCCCCGGAAAATCCCGTCATGCCCAGCAGAAACAGTCCGGACAACACCAGCCGGCTTACTTTCCTACACTTTTTCATAGAAATGCCTCCCTTGCTCTCTTTTCAGGCAGACTCCTCCTGCCCACAAAAAACATGTCAATATTGACATGTTTCGATTGCCACGAGTGTAGCACGGGCCGGAGGGGCTGTCAACGTTTATGGATGCTTTTTTTCTATATCCATGGATGTCTTCTTCCCATGATATAATATACCCCGAAGAAAGGAGCAGTTCAATGACAAAAGAAAACACTCTCCAGTACATCCTCCTGGGGCTCCTGGCCAAACGGGACCTGACCGGCTACGACATGAAAAAACTTTTCGGGCAGGAAGTGAGAGATTTCTGGTACGCCCGGCACAGCCAGGTGTATCCGGAACTCCGGAAGCTGGAAGAAAGCGGGCTGATCACCTCCTACACCAGCACTGTGGGTACCAAACTCCAGAAAAAGTATTACCGCCTGGCGGCCACAGGCCGGCAAAAGCTCCGGGACTGGCTGGACCAGCCTTTGGGAGATATGATGCCCACCCGGGATGAATTCACCATGAAGCTGTACCTGATCCGCAGCCAGAAAGACCCCCAGCTCCGGCAGCTGCTCCAGGAGGATATCCGGCGCCACAAGGAACGTCTGGCCCATCTCCAGCTCCGCTGGCGGCTGCTGTTCCCCACCCAGGAAGCCCGAGAAAAAGAATATGGCCACGCCCTGATCCTCCAGGAAGCCATCCAGCGGGAAATCCAGAAGCTGGAGTGGGAGAAGGAAAAATTGACGGAGATTTAATAAAATGTAAATTTTTTGGGGAAACCGTTGAATACCCCGGATTTTCGCGTTAAAATATTGACTCGGTAGTCAAGATGTGCAGAACAATCGAAGAGTTGTACAGGACGTGCCGCCGGCACGTCCTTTTTGTAAGGAGCAAGTATGGAAAAGAAAGAACTGACGGAGAAACTCAAAGGACTGAAGGGGCTGCTGCCTTCCGGACGCCTGGTGGGAGCCGGCTTCTCTTTCCAGTGGAAGGATGAAGAAGGCCATATCCAGGAGTTCCACGCCGGTCCCAAGCTGCTGATCGGCTTTGGCGGAGCCTTCCTAGCCAGCCTCATGGGCCTGGCCGTCTGTGCCGGGCTGCTGTTCAAGGCCTGGGACGAGCAGACGGAACTGGCCAACTATCGGGCAGACTATGGGGTCTATACGGAACGGCTGGCCAAATTGATGGACGACAATGAAAAACTCCAGCGGGAACTGGCCCAGGTGGTCCAGGTGGAAAACGCCGTCCGGGAAAAGCTGTCCAAAGACGGAGTCAAGATCGGGGAACAGGCCGTGGACAAAAAGTCCAAGGAACTGGATAAAGGAGGCCAGGGCGGCTCCACCACGGCGGACCAGCTGACGGTGCTGGAAGTCCAGGATGAAATCAACTGGAAGAAGCTGGCCTACAAGAAGGAAAACCTCACCAATATGCTGCTGGCCCTGTCCAATACCGGGGACGGCACCTACGGGTGGCCCGTCAGCGGCGGGGAAATCAGCTCCTTCTTCGGGCTCCGGGCGGATCCTTTCGGCGGCGGCAGCGATTACCATCCCGGCATCGACATCGCCGTGGACTATGGGACCCCCATCAAGGCGTCCTCCACCGGGACTGTGGAAGAGGCCCAGTGGAACGGGGGCTACGGCCGGTTCGTCAGCATCGATCACGGCAACGGGATCACCACCTGCTACGGCCACATGAGCGCCATTGCCGTACAGCCGGGGCAGACCGTCCGTCGGGGAGATGTGATCGGCTACGCCGGCAGCAGCGGCTACAGCACCGGTCCCCATGTGCATTTCGAAGTGCGCCAGAACGGGAGCCCGGTGAACCCGCTGAATTTTGCCAGACCGGTAGGATAAGAAAAAAGAGTGCCTTCGATGGGCACTCTTTTTTTGTCAGCTGTCAACTGTCAGCGGCCGAAGGAAATCAATTTAGCAAATTGATTTTGAAACCCATAAACCGTAGGAGCTGTACGCCGGGCGGCCTGCGCATGATTGCCATTTGTTGGTGCATTGTGTGGGACGCCGGGCCTGCGTCCCCTACGGTTTTACACAGTCAAAAGGACCGTCTATCCATCTGCCCCTTTTTCAAATCCTGGAAATGCTGCTGGAGGGCGGCTGTCATTTCTTTCACCCAGAGCCGGTCTTCTCCCTGGCGGCTGGCCAGATACAGCCGGTGGAAGGGGGTCCGTTCCGCCAAAGGGAATATGGAAAACCCCTGTTTTTTCATGGCGGCGGCCACTGACCGAGGTACCAGCATCCAATCTTCCGGTCCCTGGAAATACTTTTCAGCCGTCGGGGTGCTGTTCACCCGGATCTTGCTGTCCAGAGCCCGCCAGTACTGATCATGCCAGCTGCGGAATTCTTCCGTGAAGATCTGGAAGATTTCCTGTTTCCCATCCAGTTCTTCCATGGAAATGATCTTTTTTCCCTGAAAATGTCCTGGCTCCTTCATCACCACCAGAAATGGCTCTTCATAGAGAAGTTCGCTCACCAGCCCCCGGCTGGCAAGAGGGATCTGCACAATGCCCACATCCAGCAGTCCTTCCTGCAGCAGGTCCCGGATTTCCACACTGTGATGATCTTCCAAAGTCAGACTGCACCGGGGATGGCCCAGCAGATAGTCCTGGAGGAACCCGGCCAGGAAATATTCCTGGGCACTGCGCATGCACCCCAGCCGCAGAAGATACCGTTCCTGTTCTTCCCGGAAGGAAAGCCCTTCTTCATACAATTCCAGCATGTGGACGACCACTCCCAGGAACCGTTCTCCTTTGCCGGTGAGTTCCGCTTCCTGTCTCCCCTTGCTTCTCAGCAGCAGCGGGTACCCCAGTTCCTCTTCCAACCGGGCCAGCCGTTTGCTGAGGGTGGACTGGGTCAGAAAAAAATTTTTGGCGGTCTGTGTCATGTTCCGGGTCCGGCAAAGATCCCGGAACAGGTAAAGTGATTCTGTATCCATGGTTTCCCGCTCCTTTAAATAGTCATTTCGAGAATATTATAAAGTATAATAAGTTGTTTTACAACTGTTTTCTTTCACCTTATACTAAAGCTATCAAGAAAAACATTCCTGGAAAACAGAGGGAACGATGAAAAGAAAGGATGCGTGCCATGAGAAAGAGCTTTATGGATAAATGGCTGGCTGGTTTGGAAAAAGACGAATTCATCCGGACCCGGCTGAGCGGAAAACGGGTATGCGGCCCTGCTCCGATGAAGAAAGGAACAACTCCCATCAGCTGCTTTCAAACCAGAACCGTCGTTCTTCCGGGAAGGTAAAACAACCCTCCATTGACAGAATCATCAATAAAAAAAGGAGACTATACCATGGATCTGATGACAGCAAAATTTCAGCGTCTGGGAATCGACAATGCACCGGGACAGGAAGACCGGCAGAGCCATACGGAACTGGAGCTTCGGGGAAAACCGCTGCCGGGACCTGCAGTGAATTTCTCCCATGGAGATGTGGATGCCCACCAGCCCATTCCAGGAAGCCTGGAAACCTTCATCGAAGGATACAAAAAAGGCAGCTGTGTGGCCTATACGGAATACCGGGGTGGAGATGACATCCGGAAGGAAGTGGCGGCCAAACTGGCGGCCTTTACCGGAGCCCCCATCGATCCGGAAAAAGAACTGATCCTGACCCCCGGGACCCAGGGAGCCCTGTTCCTGGCACTGGGCTGTCTGGTGGGACGGGGAGACAAGGTTGCCATCGTGGAACCGGATTACTTCGACAACCGGAAACTGGTGGAATTTTTTGAAGGAGAACTGGTTCCCGTCAAGCTGGATTATCTGAGCCAGGACAAAAATGCCGGGGTCAATCTGGCAGCGTTGGAAGAATCCTTTAAACAGGGTGTCAAACTGTTCCTGTATTCCAACCCCAACAATCCCACCGGGGTTATCTTTTCCGAAGAAGAAACCCGGGAAATCGCCCGTCTGGCAAAAAAATACAACGTGATCCTCCTGGTGGATCAGCTGTATTCCCGGCAGATTTTCGACAACCATCCCTATACCCATCTGTGGGCTCTGCCGGAACGGCCGGAGAACATGCTGACCATCATGGGGCCCTCCAAAACTGAATCTCTCAGTGGGTTCCGGCTGGGAACTGCCTTCGGGACCAGCTGGATCATCGACCGGATGGAAAAACTCCAGGCCATCGTCACCCTGCGGGCACCGGGATACAGCCAATATGTGTTCAAGCGCTGGTTCAGTGAGCCGGAAGGATGGCTGAAGGACCGGATTGCTGCCCATCAGGCCATCCGGGATGATCTGATTGCTCTGGTCCGGAGCCATGAAGGATGCAGCGTACGGAAAACAGAAGGTGGAAGCTATATTTTCCCCACCCTGCCTCCCATGGACGTAAGCATCAGCGATTTTGCCAAAATCGTCCGCAGGCTCACCGGAGTGATCATTACTCCAGGTACGGAATTCGGGCCTCAGTTCACCCACAGTTTCCGGGTGAATTTTTCCCAGGATCCAAAAAACACCCACAGCGCCATTGACCGGGTGCTGCAGGTCATGGAACGGTACAGAAGCAAATGATTTTTGGTTGGAACAGGAGGCATTCCCATGCATAAAAATTTTACGTTTGATCCGGAACTGCAGAAGGAAATCAAAAGCAGATTCTATTATATGGATGAAAATCCCTTGGGCCGGAAGCGGCTGTTCTTCGAAAACTCCGGAGGCTCCCTCCGTCTCAAGGCCTGTGTGGAGGCCAAGACCCGTTATGAACAGATTCCCGACTGTCCCCTGCGGTACCATGATGTTTCCCTGAAGCTCCATGAAATAAAGGACAAGGGGATCCGGGATCTGATGGAAGTGCTTTTCGGCGCCGCTCCGGGGGAAGGAGCCCTGGTTACGGAACTGACTCCTTCCAAGGTCACCTTCAGCATCACCCGGGCCATTGTGGAAAATGTGCCAGGTACCAATGTGGTCACCACGGCCATCGAGCATCCTTCCGCCTATGATGCCGCCCGGATGTATGCAGAAAAGACCGGGAAAGAATTCCGGGTAGCCAAAGCCAATCCGGAAAACGGCGGAGTGGATGTGGACGAAATCCTGAAGCTGGTGAACAAGGACACCTGCCTGCTCAGTGTCATGAGTGCCTCCAACATCTCCGGAAAAGTGTTCCCCATGAAGGAAATCGTGGAAAAAGCACGGCAGATCAAGCCGGACCTGTTCATCATCTCTGATGCGGTGCAGCATGCCCCCCATGCAGCCCTGTACGCCCATGACCTGCAATTGGACGGACTGGTGATTGCCCCCTACAAAGCCATGGGGATCCGGGGCTGCGGCTATGGATATGTCTCTGACCGGGTGGCTGCCCTGCCCCATGACAAACTGCTGGCCAAGCCGGAAAAGGAATGGGAACTGGGGACCTACCCTCACGCCAACTTTGCGGCCATGAGTGCCATGGTGGACTACATCTGCTGGATTGGCCGTCATTATACGGACATCCAGGACCGTCGGACCCAGTATGTAGTAGGCTTCCAGTACTGCCACGCCCATGAAAACAGCCTGCTGGAACGAATGCTGGAAGGCACCGAAGCCCTGCCGGGCCTGCGCCATATCCCGGGCGTGGAGCTGTATTTCGACGGACCGGTGGATGACAGCCGTGACCTGGTGGTGGCCATGGGGCTGAAAGGCATGGATTACACTGCTCTCCGGGAAGAATATGACAAACGGGGGGTGCTGGTCTTTGAACGGATCAACACCAGTGAATATTCCAAACGGATCGTGGAATCTCTGGGCCGCACCGGCCTGCTGCGGGTTTCCCCGCTCCATTGCCACGATTTCAGCGACATCGACCATTTCCTGGAAATTACCTGGGACATTGCCAAAGCCCAGGCCCGCTGAGAAAGGAGCGTCCTGATGAAAGATCCCATTCCTCAGGGAAAATATGTACCGGCAGCCCGCAGCGGCAGACTGATTGCCACGGCCGGCATGACCCCCCGGAAAGAAGGCGTGTTGATCATGCAGGGAAAGGTCCAGGCGACAGTTTCCCTGGAAACCTATCGGGAAGCGGTGGTCCAGGCGGTGGCCAATGCGCTGACAGCCGCCCGGAACCAGCTCCGGCCGGGAGAAGTCCTGGCAAGGATTCTGCGGATGGATGTGTACGTGAACGGAGCTGCGGATTTTACCGCTCACCCCAGACTGGCGGATTTTGCTTCGGAATATCTGCTGGAAGAATTGGGAGACGCCGGGAGGTGTGCCCGCTGTGCCCTGGGCATGGCCGGACTCCCGGGCAATGCTCCGGTGGAGATCAGCCTGCTGGCTGTGGTGAAAGAAAAAGAATGAAAAAAGTTCTGCCTGTGCAAAATAAAGCACAGGCAGAACTTTTTTACAACAGCTTCAATTTCTTCCCCAATACCACCATTCTCCTTCCTAGGAAGGGAATCTGGTACAGTTCTTCTTCGGGCATGGTTTTCAGTCCCAGCAGCAGGATGCCGTAGACGGGCACGGCCACGGCCATGCCGCCCAGGATGCTCCAGGCACCCCACCCCGGCACCAGGGCCAGGAAGCCCTTCACCGCCGCCCCCATGGCCACAGCGGCCAGAGCGGTTTTCCCCAGCTGCTTCAGTTCCAGGGAGAAGCCGGTGTATTTTTTAATGAAGAAAAGGTTCAGGACGGCGGCGATCCCGATATCCGCCACCGTAGCCCAGGAGGACCCCACTATGCCCAGGGTGGGGGTCAGGTTCCAGTTCAGCAGCACTTTGGAGGCCGCCGCAAGGATCATATTAAATACGGGGATCTTGGTCTTCCCCAGCCCCTGGAGGATCCCGGTACTCACCTGATGGAGCCCCAGGAGGAAAATGGCCCAGCTCATGGTCTCGATGGAAGGCCCGGCTTTGGGGGCATTGTAGATCAGGGCCGCCACCCGGCCGCCCAGCACATGGAGTCCGATGCTGCAGGGAATGGTGATCACCGCCGCCACGGAAAAGGCCGTGGCCACTTTTTCCCGGATCCCTTCCGTATCTTCCAGCACCCGGGATTCACTGATGGCCGGCACCAGACTGATGGAGAGCGCCGCCGTCAGGATGGTGGACATGTTGATGAGAGGCACCGCCATGCCGGTCAGATATCCGAACAGGGTGGTGGCTTCGGACATGGACCAGCCCCCCACCATCAGCCGCCGGGGTACGATCATCATATCCAGGTTGGACACAATGGGCAGCATCAGGCTGGACATGGAAACCGGCAGGGCCAGGGCGATCAGCCGTTTGATGATCTTTCCGGCCGGTTCCTGTTCTCTTTCCGGTACTTTCTGTTCCCCTTTGGGGAAGAACTTGTGCTTCAGCCGGAAATAGAACACCTGGAGGAGCAGCAGACCGCACAGAGCACCGGCCCCGGCCCCCATGCTGGCCCCGGCCGCCGCATAGGTCAGGCCGTAGGGCATCAGCAGATAGGAGAAAGCGATCATGGTGACCACCCGGACCAGCTGTTCCGTGATTTCCGAACAGGCGGTAGGAGTCATGATCTGCCAGCCCTGGAAGTATCCCCGGAAACTGGACAGGAAGGTGACGAAGAACACCGCCGGCGCCAGGGCGATGATGGAATAATAGGCCCGGGGATCCGGGATGATCCCGGACGTCACCAGCCAGTGGGCCATGCCCAAAAGGCACAGGGAAAAGAACAGCCCGGTGCAGAACAGCATCCGCAGGGATACCCGGAACACCCGCTGGGCGCCGGTATAATCCTCTTTGGCCACTTTTTCCGCTGTAATGATGGAAATGGCCACCGGGATCCCGGCAGAAGAAACGGTGATGGCCATGAGATAGATGGGGAATCCCATCTGATACAGGCCGATGCCTTCGCCCCCCATAACCCGGGAGAGGATCACCCAGTTCAGGGCTCCGATGACTTTGACCACAATACTGGAAATGGTCAGTATCAGCGTCCCTTTCAGGAATTTTTTTGTTTTGCTGTTTCCGGGAGTCTGTCCTTGCTGCTCCATGCCACCCATCCTTTATCCTGCAATGATTATCAGGCCGAAAACGGGGTCTGCCCTGCGGCATGGCCCCGGCCGGTCCCATCCATTTACTGTAATTGTATTATTTTATCATATTTTATCGGCTTGTGGACAAGGGGCGGGCGAAAATATCTTTCGAATCTTCTCCCGATTGCCCTGGCAGGGCACCCTCTACACGCGGATACGGGTCCTTTCCCCCTTGCCAGGGGGAGCACAGCCCTGCAGGCGGCATTGCAATGGTTCTTCCGGTTCCGCCGTCCCTGCTGCACTCTTCACTCTGCCCTCTTCACTGCAATGAAATTTTCACCAGGAACCTGCTGACCCTATACTATGTTGGATTAACTACTGGAGTTCTGGGGGGATTGTGCTATAATAGTATACACTTTAAGATGAGGTGCATTATGAGTACGTATCGTGTAGGTTTAGACATCGGGTCCACCACGTGCAAGATCGTCGTGCTGGACAATCATTCCCATGTGGTGTTTTCCCGCTACAAGCGGCACCAGGCCAACGTGGCCGGGGTCCTGCGGGAAGAGCTGAAGACTTTGCGTTCCCAGATCGGCGGTGCCAGCCTGAAGCTGAAGATCACCGGTTCCGTGGGCATGGGGGTGGCGGAAAAGTTCCAGATTCCCTTTGAACAGGAAGTAATCGCCGCTACCAAATTCGTCAAAGCCAAATATCCAGACGTAGCCACCCTGATCGACATTGGCGGGGAAGACGCCAAAATCGTGTATATCAAAAAAGACGGCAGCTGTGACCTGCGGATGAACGGCAACTGTGCCGGGGGCACCGGAGCCTTCCTGGACCAGATGGCCGTGCTCCTGGGGATTCCCATCGAACAGCTGAACGGGCTGGCGGAAAAGGCCCAGCATGTCCATTACATCGCCTCCCGCTGCGGGGTCTTTGCCAAAACGGATATCCAGAACCTGCTAGCCAAGAACGTGAGCCGGGAAGACATTGCCATTTCCATTTTCCACGCCGTGGCGGTCCAGGTGATTTCCACCCTGAGCCACGGCTGCACCATCGAGCCCAAGATCCTGCTCTGCGGCGGACCTCTGACCTTTATGCCCGCCCTGCGGAAAGCCCTGATGGACTGCCTCCAGATTCCCTATGTGAATTTCGTGGTGCCGGAAAACGCCAATCTGATTCCGGCCTACGGAACCGCTCTCAGTGCGGCGGATGCTCCGGTCATCACCTTTGACAAGCTGGTGGAAAAACTGGAAAGCGCCCCCAAAGTAGCTGTCCGTTCAGACGATATCCTGCCCCCCATTTTCCAGTCTCCGGAAGACTATGCCGCCTGGAAAAAGGCCAAGGAAGCGGATGCCATCCAGCTGACGCCCCTTACGGCGGAAACGGACGGGATCTATGTGGGCATCGACTCCGGTTCCACCACCACCAAGCTGGTGGTCACCGATGACCAGGACCGGATCCTCTTTACCCATTACGGGCCCAACAGCGGGAATCCCATCGGCGCCGTCCAGGAAGCCTTTGAAGCCTTTTATGCGGAATGCCTGAAGGTGGGCGCCAATCCCCGGATCCTGGGCAGCTGCTCCACCGGTTACGGGGAAGACCTGATCAAAGCCGCCTTCGACCTGAAGACCGGCATCATCGAAACCATCGCCCACTATCTGGCAGCCCGGAAGATCCACCAGGATGTGTCCTTTATCCTGGACATCGGGGGCCAGGACATGAAGGCCATTTTCGTAGACCACGGGGTCCTGAACCGGATGGAACTGAACGAATCCTGTTCCTCCGGCTGCGGCACTTTCCTGGAAACCTTTGCCAAGGGACTGAATTATTCCGTCAGCGATTTCGCCAAACTGGCCTGCGAAGCCAAGGAACCCTGTGACCTGGGCACCCGGTGCACGGTGTTCATGAACTCCAAGGTGAAACAGAGCCTCCGGGAAGGGGTCACCATCGGGGACATTTCCGCCGGCCTGGCCTATTCCGTCATCAAGAACTGCCTGTACAAGGTGCTGAAACTCCAGAATACCCATGACCTGGGGAACGATATCGTCCTCCAGGGGGGCACCATGAAAAACGACGCGGTAGTCCGGGCCTTTGAACTTCTGACCGGCACCACCGTCCACCGGAGCAATATCCCGGAAATCATGGGGGCCTACGGCTGCGCCCTGTTTGCCCGGAGCCGGGCGGAAGGGGAAGCCACCCTGGACGACATGATCCACGTGGCCAATTATACCGACAGCCAGCTCCAGTGCCACGGCTGCGAAAACAACTGCCTGATCAAGAAATACAACTTCAGCAACGGCAGCGTCTACTATTCCGGAAACAAATGTGAAAAATTCTTCACCAACAACGGGGAAGAACACAAGCCCGGGGAAAACATCTACGACTACAAATACAAGCTGCTCTTCGACCGTCCGGTGAAAGAGGATGCCCAGCGGATCATCGGGATTCCCCGGTGCCTGAACATCTACGAGGACTATCCTTTCTGGCACGCCCTGTTCACCACCTGCGGCCTGAAGGTCCAGCTGTCCGATCCCTCCACCTTCAAGAATTACGAAGGCGGGATCCACGATGTAATGAGCGACAACATCTGCTTCCCGGCCAAGCTGGTCCACGGTCACATCAACAACCTGATCCGGAAACGGGTGAACCGGATCTTCATGCCCTATGTAATCTACGAACGGCAGGATGACAAGCGGCAGCTGAACAGCTACAACTGCCCAGTGGTCTCCGGCTATTCCGACGTAATCAAGAGCGTGGTGGACACGGAGATCCCCATCGATTCCCCGCCCATCAACTTCCAGGACGAATCCCTGCTGAAGAAACAGATCCGGAAATACCTGAGCTATATCGGATTCGACCGTTTCACCGCCGACAAGGCCCTGAAGGCGGCCCTGAAAGCCCAGGAGGAATACGGCAGGGCCATCAAGGCCAAAAATGAGGAAATCCTCCAGAAGAGCCGGGCCAACAAACAGCTGACCATCCTGCTGGCCGGCCGGCCCTACCATACGGATCCCCTGATCCAGCACAAACTCAGCGAATCCATTGCGGCCATGGGCATCAATGTGATCAACGAGGACCTGGTCCGGGACGACAGCTCCATTACCATCGACGATTCCTATCTGGTCCGTCAGTGGGCCTACATCAACCGGATCTCCAAGGCCGCCGACTGGGTGGCCCGCCAGGACAACAGCGTCCACTTCATGGAAATGACCTCCTTCGGCTGCGGCCCGGATGCCTTCCTCCAGGACGAGGTCCGGGGCATCCTCCAGCGCCACGGGAAGGCTCTGACCCTGCTGAAAATCGACGATGTGTCCAACATCGGCTCCCTGAAGCTGCGGGTACGGTCTGTGGTGGAAAGCATCCGGTACAACCGGGATGCCAAATTCGCCGCCACTCCCTTTGAACAGCCGCCCCGTTTTGAAAAGAGCATGAAGGATTACACCATCCTGGCGCCTTTCTTCACGCCTTTCATTTCCCCGCTGATTCCCTCCGTCCTGAAAAACCTGGGCTATCATGTGGAAACCCTGCCGGAAAGCACGGTCCAGAGTGCGGACCTGGGGCTGAAATTCGCCAACAACGAAGTGTGCTATCCGGCCACCCTGGTGGTGGGGGACTTTATCCGGGCCCTCCAGTCTGGAAAATACGATCCCTCCCATACGGCCGTGGCCATTACCCAGACCGGGGGCCAGTGCCGTGCCTCCAACTATTTCGGGCTGATCAAGCATGCGCTGATCTCTGCCGGGTTCAAAAACACGCCGGTGCTGTCCCTGGCCACCAGCAAGAACATCCAGAACGACCAGCCGGGCTTCGAGCTGAACTGGCTGAAGATTGCCCGGATCACCGTTTCCACCGTGCTGTTCTCCGACTGCCTGGCCAAGTTCTTCAACGCCTCCGTAGTCCGGGAAACCGTCAAGGGCAAAGCGGCGGAACTGAAGGAGAAATACCTGGAACTGGCCAAGAAGGAAATCGAAGCCAACAGCCCCGGCGGTCTCCAGAAACTGCTGAAGGAAGCAGCGGCGGAATTCAATGCCCTGGCCAAGCCGGACGTGCATCTGCCCCAGGTGGGGATCGTGGGGGAAATCTACCTGAAGTTCAACGCATTCGCCCACAAGAACATCACCGGCTGGCTGATGGATCACTCCATCGAAGTGATGCCTCCTCTGCTGACGCCTTTCTTCATGCAGGCTTTTGTGAACCGGATCACCAACCGGAAATTCGGCCTGGAACGGCACCATATGCCCAACCTGATCGTGGATGCCCTGTACATGTGGGTCAGCAAACAGGTGAAGAAATTCAACGAAATCGGGGAAGAATTCCAGTATTTCACCCCCATCGAGGACATCTTCGACCTGGCCAATGACGGCAAGAGCATCATCAACATGGCCGCCCAGTTCGGGGAAGGCTGGCTGCTGCCGGCGGAAGTGGTGAATTTCGCCAAGCACGGCATCGAAAATGTGATCAGCCTCCAGCCTTTCGGCTGCATTGCCAACCACATCATTTCCAAAGGAATCGAAAAGAAGATCAAATCCCTGTATCCTCACATGAACCTGCTGAGCCTGGACTTCGACAGCGGGGTCAGCGACGTGAACGTGACCAACCGGCTGCTGCTGTTCGTGGAAAACATCCGCACCAGCGCCGCACCGGTCCCGGCTGCCAAACCCAAGAAGAAGGAAAATTTCTTCGACGAGAACCTGGCAAAACGGGAGATTATGATTTAAGGAAAAGGCCTGCTGCGCCGGCAGCAGGCCTTTTTGCTATTCCCTCAAGCTATAGCAACTTGTTGTTTTTCTGTATTATCCAAATTCCCATGACCGTGGTATACTTTCCCCATGCACAAAACCTGAATGTATGGGAGGATATAGACCATGACCAAAAACAAACCGCCTTTTCGCTATGATATTGTGGGCAGTTTCCTGCGTCCGGCTGCTCTGAAAGAAAAACGGGAGGCTTTCGCCGCCGGGACCATCACCGCTGCTGACCTGAAAGCTGCGGAAGACGAAGCCATCCGGGACCTGGTGGCCAAGGAAAAAAAAGTGGGTCTCTACGCCGTCACCGACGGAGAATTCCGCCGCCGGTACTGGCACCTGGATTTCCTGACGGAACTGGAAGGGGTTACGGAAATCTCCGCGGAAAACTGGTCCGTCCATTTCAAAGGGGCCCAGCCCAAAGCCCGGACCGCCAAAATCACCGGTCCCATCAGCTTCGGGGACCATCCCTTCCTGGACCATTTCCGCTTCCTGAAAGAAACCGCCGGAGATACCCTGGCCAAGCTGACCATCCCTTCCCCCAGCATGCTGCACCTGATCTGCTGCGTCCGGGAAAAACACTATGAACCCATTCCCCGCTATCAGGACCAGAACCGGCTGTTCACGGACATCGCCCTGGCCTACCAGCAGGCCATCCGCTCCTTCTACGCCGCCGGCTGCCGGTACCTGCAGCTGGACGACACCAGCTGGGGTGAATTCTGCGATGCGGAAAAACGGAAGGCCTATGCGGAACGGGGCTTCGACCTGGACGAACTGGCCAACCACTATGTGGACATGATCAACCGGGCCCTGGAAGCCAAACCGGAAGACATGACCATCACCATGCACATCTGCCGGGGCAACTTCCGGTCCACCTGGTTCTCCAGCGGTGGGTACGAACCGGTGGCGGAAACCCTCTTCGGCCGCTGCCGTGTGGACGGATTTTTCCTGGAATACGACAGTGACCGGGCCGGGGGCTTCGAACCCCTCCGGTTCATCAAAGACCAGCAGGTGGTCCTGGGCCTGGTGACCTCCAAGACCCCGGAACTGGAAAAAGAGGAAGACATCATCGCCCGGATCCGGGAAGCAGAAAAATACGTTTCTCTGGACCAGCTGTGCCTGAGTCCCCAGTGCGGGTTCTCCTCCACTGAAGAAGGGAACCTGCTGACGGAAAAAGAACAGTGGGCCAAGCTCCGGCTGATCCGGTCCATCGCAGAAAAGGTCTGGAAGGATGCATAAAAAAAGGGAGTGTGAAAAAATGCTTTTTCACACCCCGTCACTAGTCTCTAGTCACTAGCCGATGGAAGCCAGCTGACGCTAGCGAAATAAA
>OBLF01002084.1_pt1 | contig 14346 bp, 14 predicted proteins | sample 1519231 | NCBI WGS metagenome assembly OBLF01 (sample SAMEA2602895, study PRJEB22501) | metagenome | reverse complement strand
TGGCGGCATCATAGTGCCAGTCGGCGGTGGGGACAGGCTCGCCCGTCGTGCGGTCGATGACCTCCCACAAACGGGTGATGTCATCGTGGTCGTTGACCATCATCAGTTCGCGGCTGATGCCCGTCATCAGGGGGATGGTCAGCGCATCGTCCGCAGCGGTGTAGAACGGCGTCATAATGTAGCACTGCTGCGTTTCATCGGGATTGGCTTTTGCCCATGCGTTGTCCTTGCGGGTGGTGTAGTAGGTGGCATAAATCTTGGCGCCAGTGTCCTTCAACTCCTGCGGGAACTCGGTGCCGTCGCAGTCGCGGATGGCATCCGCGCCCAAGCGCTTGAGCAGGTCGAGGGTTTCAGGGACGGCGTCCATATCGGTGGGGATCGTTACACGACCCATTTTTCTTACATCATTCATATAATGATTCTCCTTAAAACGTAATATTTTGAATGGAGGAAAGTCAAATCAACCCTTAACGCCGCCACTGGTAGCCCCGACAATAATCTTTTCAGACAGGAAAAGATACAGCAGGAAAGTAGGCAGGAACACAATGATAACTGCGGCAAACATAGCACCGTACTGGCCGGAATACTTCATTGCGTTGACAATCTGCAACAAACCGACACCAACAGGGGTCATAGAATCGCTGGTGGTGAAAATCAACGCCATGAAGAACTCGTTCCACACAGACATGAAGTTGAAAATCGTAACGGTAATAATGGCGGGCTGAACCAGCGGCAGCATAATCTGCCAGAACGTCCGAGAATGGCTGCATCCGTCTATGTAGGCCGCCTCCTCATAAGACCGGGACAGTGATGAGAAGAAATCCAGCAGGTAAATCGTGGTATACGGTACGCGCAGCATAATGTACAGCACAACCAACAGCACGCGACCCTTGATGCCCCACTGCACAGCCAAAGAGTAGAGAGGCATGATGATCATAATGGTGGGAACACTCATGGCAATGACCAAGCCGATACGGATGGTCTTGCCGCCGACGAACTTCCAGCGGGAAAGCACATAAGCACCAGGCGCGGAAATCAGCAGCACGCCCACACAGGAAACAATGGCATAAACCAAGCTATTGAAGAAATACAGCGATACATTTTGGGTGTTCCAAGCCGTAACGTAGTTATCCCACTTCAGGCCATTGGAAAAGTCCATAACTCTGCCCGTCAGAATTTCCTTTGTTGAGGAAAGGCTGGCGCAGACGATCCATAACAGGATGGCAGCCGTGAGTGCGATCCATGCGCAAACAATGATATAACCGGGCAGAAGCCGAAGCTCTTTCTTCCAGTTGATTCTATCGTGATATTTTCCCATAACCGCTCTCCTACCTTAATACTCCAGATCCGAATCTTTCAAGATCAGATTGGTGATAACATACACAGCAATGATAATCAAAGTCAGCACAACGCCAACCGCTGCGCCCGCACCAGCATCGCGCTCGACAACGCCCTTGCCGCCGAACACTGTATCGTACAGGTACACAACGGGCACAATGGTAGCCGTTTCTGTATTGATGGGGGAGAACATCTTCGTCCACAGGAAGAATGTAGTCGCATTGATGCTCCAGAAAGTAACGCAGGTGCGAATCACACCTTTCAGCAGGGGCAGCGTAATCTGGAAGAAGCGGTCAAAGATATTCGCGCCGTCGATGGTGGCAGCTTCGTACAAATCCTGCGGGATACTTTCGATGCCGCTGATGAAAATCAGCATATAGTAACCAACGCTGCCAAAAATGAAGGCAATCATCATGGCCCAGAAAATCAGATCTGTACCCAGCCAGCGGACATTCTCACCGCCGAATACTTTGACGATCTGGTTCAGTAGACCATAATCATAGTTGAACACATACTGAATCCACATGGTAGCCAGCGCCACGGCACTAATGATGTTGGGCATATAAATGGCGGCCTTAAAGAATTTTGCGCCGCGGATGCCGCTGGTCAAAATCACGGCCATCAGCATAGACAGGCACATGGTAATGATGCCGCCCACCAGCCAAATCATCACCATATTTTTCATGGAACTGATAAAGCCGGCATTACGCAGGATTTTGAAATAGTTTTGCAGCCCATAGAAGCTCCATGTACTTGTAGATGCCGTAAGGCTCTCTACCTTAAAGAAACTCATGATAATCGTCCGAACGACCGGATAGACATACATGAACAACTGGCAAAGAACGATGGGCAGAATGAATAGGAAAATCATTGTCTTGTTCTTTTTCATACTGGTAATACCTCAAAAATGAAATGTCATAAGCAAAGGCGGCACCCATTCAGGTGCCGCCTCCGTTCAGATTGAGGGAATCCTGAATAAATCCATTACAGCCGCACCGCTTGACGGCGTACCGTGATTTATTATAGGATTAGCCGCACAGGGTATCCAAGTAAGCGCAGTAGTCAGCGCCGGTTGCGTACTTGCCTTCGAACAGCTCGATCATGGAACTCTTGATGAGGGACCAGTCGTCCAGCGTGTTCAGAGAACCACACCAGCTCATCGGGGTGGTGGTATTCTTCAGTGTCTCAACAGAGCCAGCCAGGACAGACTCTTTCAGGCGGGTGTCAGCGGGGATCTGACCGCCCTTGTCAACCAGCTCCTGCCCGCAGGTGCCGGTAACAATGGTCATAATGAAGTCAAATGCAGCCTGCGGGTTCTCACAGGAAGAGGAGATGGCCAGAGAGTTTGCACCGGCGTAAGCAGAAGCATCAACATTGCCATCGACTTCAGGATAGTTGAAGAATCCCCAGTTTACAGGCTCACCAACAGCAGCATCAACCTCGGAAGTGACATAGTTTGCGCAAGCAACCATAGCCGCCGTGCCAAGGCCAACCTTGGTCTGGCTGGCAGGATAAGCATCGGGTGCGCCCTCGGCCAGATAACCAGCGTTCACGAAATCAATGATTTCCTGCGCAGCCGTCACAGCAGCTTCATTGTCAGCCCAGCCACCGTTCTTGCCCAGCTCGGCAATGGTGTCCTCGCCCAGATGGCGGACCAGATGGTTGTAGAAGTTGAAGTTTGCGTAAGCACCGTCCAGCGCCAGCGGCTCATAGCCGTTGTCCTTAATGGTCTGGCAGACGGTCAGGAACTCGTCCCAAGTCTTAGGGGTCTCGGTGATGCCGCAGGCATCGAAAACATCCTTGTTGTAGAAGATACCGCCGATCTGGGGCTGCTCTACGATGGAGTTCAGATAGCCGGCCCACTCTTTGGACTGATCATTGAAGCAAGCATAGCTGAAGTCATCATAACCGACAGCGTCTGCCATCTCGGTCAGGTCGTAGGTGTAGGGGGCGTAAGCGTGACCGATACGGTTGTAGTCATCCTCAAAGATGTCCAGCTTTTCGCCGGATTCCAGAGCGGCAGAAATCAGGGTGTTGACATCGCGGCCTTTCCACTCGATGTTGACGTGTGCGCCGGTTTCAGCTTCGAAAGCGTCGGCGGCGGCCTGAATTGCATTTGCCTGAACCTCACCGGCAGACCACATGGACCACATGGTCAACTCAACGCCCTCGTACTTCTTGCCATCGGTAGCCGTAGACTCGGCAGCCGTGGATTCAGCAGGAGCAGTAGAGGTAGCTTCCGAACTTTGAGCGCTGCCACCACAAGCAGCCAGAGATGCTGCCATAGCAGAAGCCATCAAAAGTGCAACGATCTTCTTCATTTGTGTTTTCCTCCTAAGTGTAAATTCTGTGTCGGGATTACCTCCCTTTCGCGGTGATTTAAGTGTAGTGCTTTTCCAGTTTTTTAGCAATCATTATCTTGCTCACTTGTTTTACAATCTTGCTATTTCGTCTCTTTTTGGCACATCGCCGGATTTTCGCGGGCATTTATTATGCACTTTTACCATTTACTATTTTTTTGTAAAAGTTGGTTGTTGGCAAAAATGCTGAATACCGTCTTGCGCTTTTCAGTCTTGTGCAATATCACCTGACTTCCGTCGTTTCTCTCAAAACCTAGTACTCAGCTGTCAATCAGCATGGTGAACTCAAAGATATTTTCAATCTCTTTTTCTGTCAGATACAGTGCATCGAGATTGGTTAAACCGATTATTTTTTTGATTTTTTCATGAACGCTTTGGTTCTGGGAAATATTGATATTAAGTTCCATCGCCTTTGTCTGCGACCCTGAAGTCACGCATAAAATTTACAAGATCATAGGAACTGATCTCGTTTCAGACTGTAGACAAAGTTCCTTCCTGTGAGGGAGCTTTGTCTACAGTCTGAAAGTAACCGGAACTCTCCGGTCACTCTGCATTGCCATCTCTGAAAAATATATCCAGTTTTCCCAGACATTTGATCAATGTCTTCATTTCTTCCTCGTCCAGATCCCGTATGATGGTGTGGATCATTTTCCTGTGGAAATCTCTGTGGTGGAAAAAAGCTTTTCTCCCCTTCTCTGTCAGGGTCACCAGCACTACACGTTTATCTCTGGTGCTGCGGTTGCGGGTGAGATATCCTTTTCTCTCCAGACTGTTCATATTCGTGGTCAGGGTACCCACGGTAACGTGGAGTTCCCCAGCGATACGGGACATACTCTTTGGTTCCTCGATGCCGATAGCTTCGAGGATGTGCATATCATTATTTGTAATATCCTTGAATTCGTCTGTTATGACCGCCTTTGCCTCTGCATCCATCACGTTATGGAACAGGTTCACCAGCAGTTCATTCAGTACCCGGTTGTTGCTTTTTTCCATAGTTTTCCCAATAAATGTCTCTCTGGTATACCGGCAATACTCCCGGACCGCAGACTTCCTGTCTACCGTACCGCGTCCATGCCGTTGTCGTGTCCTTAGTCGTTATCAGTATACCGTCTACCAGGTCATCACGCAAGCCCCAATCGTAAGCCCGGCTCCGAATCCCGCCAGAACGATGCGGTCGCCGCGGTGCAGCTTTCCCTGCCTGTGCAGTTCATCCAGCAGTACCGGGATAGAAGCGGAGGACAGATTTCCTACCCTCTCCAGATTTGTAGGAAATTTTTCACGATCCGCATGAAGGCGTTTTGCCACTGCATCAATGATACGTGCGTTGGCCTGATGCAGTACGAAAAGGTCAATATCCGGCACAGCAAGTCCGGCATCTGCCAATGCTTCCTCGATACACTGCGGCACCCGTCTGGTAGCGAACCGGTACACTTCCTGTCCATCCATCTGAATATAATGTTCTCTGTCATCCGTCTGCTGTTTTTGATCCGTTTTTGCCGCTGAAGTCCTTGCATATGGGGTTGTCAGTTCTCTCGCTCCGCATTGCAGGACTCCGCCACCGGTGCCGTCGGAGTGCAGTGCTCGGCCCAGAATGCCAGGTGACGCCTCGCATCGCTCCACGACTACCGCACCCGCACCGTCTCCAAACAGGATACAGCTGCCCCGGTCCGTCCAGTCCACCAGCTTGGACAACACTTCGCTGCCGATAACCAGCGCATTTTCCGCAAGTCCCGTCCGCAGATAGGCATCCGCAGTATTCAGGGCAAATAAAAATCCGGAGCAGGCCGCATTCACATCGAAAGCCAATGCATTCACCGCACCGATGGCCGCCTGTACCTGGCAGGCACAGCAGGGCAGATACTGCTCCGGAGAACAGGTTGCCACCAGGATCAGGTCAATCTCTTCTGCTCTTTTTCCTGCCTGTTCCAGCGCTTTACAGGCTGCTTCTGACCCGAGTGTCACAACCGTCTCACCCACAGACACATGACGCTCACCGATACCGGTTCTCTCCCGGATCCATTCATCCGAGGTTTCCACCATCTGCTCCAATTCTTTATTTGTAACGATCCTTCCCGGAAGTGCACTTCCGGTTCCGGTGATTCTTATGGTCCTCACGCCATTTCCTCCATGATATCCACTGTTCTTTCTATTTTCTGCGCCCGCCAGGCATTGCTGCCACAGAACAGCAGTCCGTTATCCACATCTCCCGTTGCCGCATTGATCAACGCTCTGGTGATGCAATAAGGCGCCGTCTTCGGGTCGCAGGTCTTAATGCAATGTCTGCATCCGGTCATAAAACGTTCTCCGGCTACCACTTTTTCCAGAAAAGCATTCTGTATAGCTCTGCCGGGCATCCCCACCGGACTTTTCACTATGACGATGTCTTCCTTCCGCGCACTGAGATATGCCTGCTTGTAGGCATCCGCCGCATCACATTCCTCTGTGGTCACGAACCGGGTTCCCAGCTGGACACCTGCTGCCCCCAGGGACAGGCAATGCTCCATATCCCTCCGGTCATAAATACCACCCGCAGCGATCAGTGGAATTTCCAGTTCTGCTGCCTTCCGGATCATTGCCATAAGTTCTCTCTCATAGTTCTCCGGTGTGTAAGCATCCAGTTCTTCCCGCTTAAATCCCAGATGTCCTCCCGCTAGCGGTCCCTCTGCCACGATAAAGTCCGGCTTTCTGTCGTATTTTTTCATCCAGTACTTCGTGACAACCGACAAGGCACGGGGGCTCGACACGATCGGCGCTAACATCGTCCGGTGGCTGCGCCCGGTCATCCTATCCTCCGTCTCTGCCACGATTCCGGGCAGATCCAGCGGCAGTCCCGCACCGGAGATAATACAATCGGCACCTGCCAGCACTGCAGCCCTGACATAATCCTCGTAGCGTTGTGTTGCCACCATGATGTTGACACCGACGATACCGCCTCTTGCGATCTGCCTTGCTTTTTCTATTTCTTTTCCGATAGTGCGCAGATTACAGGCGATGGGATCTCTGTCAAAATCCGGCTCGCGGAAACCGATCTGGGCAGTAGAAATGATGCCGATCCCACCTGCCGCAGCCACTGCTCCCGCCAGACCGGACAGGCTGATTCCCACACCCATGCCCCCCTGGATCACGGGAATATCTGCATGTAATTCCCCCAGGATCATTTTTCCGTGCTTCATCCCACATCACCTCTCGTTACCGCTTTAATACTTGCGGAACCTTTCATAACGTTCCTCTGCGATCTGTTCACCGGTCATGCCGGTATATTTTTGCAGAAATTCCTTGATATGTTCCTTGAGATACCCACCGATGGCTTCCACGGTACTTTGGTCTGCCCCACCGTATTCCGGTACGATCCGCTCGATCACACCAAGACGTTTCAAGTCTTCAGATGTAATATTCATGACTTCACTGGCTTCTCTGGCACGATCAGCATCCTTCCATAATATAGAAGCAAAGCCTTCGGGAGACAGGATCGAGTATGTAGCATTTTCCATCATCCATACCTCATTGCCTACCGCCGTAGCCAGCGCCCCACCGCTGCCGCCTTCTCCGATAAGGATACACAATACCGGTACTTTTAAGGCTGACATCTCCAGCAGATTCCGGGCAATGGCCTCGCCCTGGCCTCTCTTCTCCGCCTCCACGCCGCAGAAGGCTCCCGGCGTATTTACAAAGCTGATAATGGGTCTGTTGAATTTCTCCGCCTGTTTCATCAGGCGCAGTGCCTTACGATAGCCCTCCGGCATGGGCATACCGTAATTGCGTCTGGCACACTCCGCAAAATCCTTGCCCTTCACATCTGCCAGCACTGTCACCGGCTGCCCGTCCAGGAATGCCACCGCACCTACCAGTGCTTTATCATCCCCATAATAACGGTCTCCGTGAGCTTCCACTACATAATCGAAAATGTAGGGAATATAGTCGGTCGCTGCCGGTCTGTCCACTCTCCGGACGGTCTTGACCTTTTCCCATGCTGTTCTGGGAAGTGTCAGGAATGACCGTTCCTTCACGATCTCCGTAGGTTCAAAATGGAAGTCAATATTTTTCTTAAAATCCGCATAATTTCCTTCACTGCACCGATGCGTCGTGATCAGGAAATATAAGGTCTTCTTCAGATTCTCCCGACGGACGATACCGTCCACAAAACCATGCTCCTGTAAAAATTCCGCTGTCTGGAAGCCGTCAGGGAGGTGCTGTCCCAAAGTCTGCTTAATGACTCTCGGTCCTGCGAAGCCGATCAAGGCTCCCGGTTCCGCCATGATCACATCTCCCAGCATGGCAAAACTGGCTGTGACACCACCGGTGGTGGGATCCGTCAAAATAGTCGCATAGAGAAGTCCTGCTTCTCCATGCCGTTTGATCGCTGCGGAGGTTTTTGCCATCTGCATCAGCGACACAATTCCCTCCTGCATTCTCGCACCGCCGGAACAGCAGAACAAAAATACAGGCAGCCGCAATTCTGTCGCCTTTTCAATTGCCCGGGTGACTTTCTCGCCGACCACGTGTCCCATGCTTCCCATCATAAATTTGGATTCGCAGATGCCGATCACAGCTTTTTCCCCGTAAATCTCGCATTCACCTACGGTCACAGCTTCTTTCACGCCGGACTTTTCCCTGGCCTCCGACAGTTTTTCTTCATAGCCCTCATAGTTCAGTGGATTGCTCTCTTCTATCTCCTCGAACCAAGGCTGAAAGCTTTTCCGGTCTGCCACCATGCGGATCCGGTTGTGGGTCTTCACCCGGAAATAATAACCACATTCGTAACAGACATATTTATTTTTCGCTGCCCGGTCTCTGTTTATCATTTTCTTACATTTCGGGCATTTGATCTCTGTTTCTATCGTTACATTTCCCATACTTGCACCTCTTATTCTGCGTCACTCTTATCTCTCTGTCCCACTCATAAAAAACTTCCGCAGACTATTCTTATTTTAACGCAAAGGTAAGTTCTGCTTTCGCCGCCAGTTTTCCGTTTACCGTGGCGATCGCTTCCCCGACACCTATCGGTCCCTTGCTGCGGATAATGGTGGTCTCCAGTTCCAAGGTGTCTCCGGGACGCACCATCTGCTTGAATTTTGCCTTATCGATCCCGGCAAAATAAGCGGTCTTGCCACGATGCTCCGGCAGAGACAGAATTGCTACAGCCCCTGTCTGTGCCAGTGCTTCCATGATCAACACGCCCGGCATCACCGGATTCCCCGGAAAATGCCCGGCAAAATACGGTTCGTTAAAGGTCACATTTTTTCGTCCCACTGCCCGAACACCGGGCTCCAGCTCCTCGATAGTATCGATCAGCAGAAAGGGATGTCTGTGGGGCAGAATCTCCATGATTTCCTGGGTGTTATAAACTGACATTGTTCCTCCGTTCTGCGAATGCTGTCGTATCAACTACTTCCTCGCATTCTGCAATCGTCCTCGTTGATGCTCTGCCTTCTATCCTGTGTCTTGAACATCTGCTGCGGTTATTCTATGTACTTCTTTAGCAACACACTCGCATTATGTCCGCCGAAGCCCAACGAATTGGTCAGTGCATAAGGCACCTCTTCTTCGTAGCTGTCCCGACAGTAATTCAGATCCAGTTCCTCCTCCGTCTCACGCAGTCCCACGGTACGATGGATATAGCCTTCCTGAATTTCTTTTACGCAGGTGACGAATTCCACTGCACCAGCTGCTCCTAAAAGATGCCCTACCATGGATTTGGTGGAATTGATCTTCAGATCATAAGCATGTTCTCCAAATGCGAGTTTGATAGCTCTGGTCTCAAACAGGTCATTATGATGAGTGCTGGTTCCGTGTGCATTAATATAACTAAGTTTCTCCGGCGCCACACCGCCGTCTTTTAAGGCATTCAGCATGGCGGTGGCTGCTCCGCTGCCGTCCTCCGCGGGGGAGGTAATATGGTAAGCATCCGAAGAACAGCCATACCCGATCAACTCCGCATAGATCTTAGCTCCGCGTCTCTTTGCATGCTCCAGCTCTTCCAGTACCACTACCGCCGAGCCTTCTCCCATAACGAAACCATTGCGGTCTTTATCGAAGGGAATAGAAGCTCTCTGAGGATCTTCACTAAACGACAATGCTGTCAGTGCGGAAAATCCGGCAATGCCGATGGGAGTAATAGAGCTTTCCGTTCCTCCGGCTACCATCACGTCTGCATCACCGTACTGGATCGTACGATATGCTTCTCCGATGGAATGTGTACCGGTTGCACAGGCAGTCACAACGTTCAGGCTCTTGCCCTTCAGCCCATAGGCAATGCTGACATTACCTGCTGCCATGTTGGAGATCATCAGAGGCACCAGCATGGGTCCTACCCTGCCGGGGCCTTTTTCCTTCAGGCGGTCATATTCCCGTTCCATGGCCTGTAAGCTTCCAATACCACTGCCTACGCTGCAGCCCACCATATATGGATCTTCCTGTTCCATAATAAGACCTGCATCTGCGATCGCCTGTCCGGCAGCCGCCACGGCGAACTGGCAGAACTGCTCCATTCTGCGGGCGGATTTTTTGTCCATATATTGTGTAGGATCAAAATCCTTCACTTCTGCTGCCAGCTTACAACGGTAATCCGCAGTATCAAAATAGGTTATAGGACCGAATCCGGTCTTGCCCTCTTTGATACCATTCCAGAATTCCTCTACGCTGTTTCCAATAGGAGTGATGGCTCCCATGCCTGTTATTACAACTCTTCTATTTTTTCCCATACGTGATATACTCCCTCGCGTCCTGACTTATTTTCTATCCTGCTGTACCGTTAGCGGACATATTTTCTATTCTGCTTTACTGTTTCGGACCATTTTTACATCGCCATACCGCCGTCCACGCACAGTACCTGGCCGGTGATATAGTCCGAGGTATTTCCTGCCAGGAACAGAACCGCCTGTGCGACATCCTCCGGTCTTCCCATTTTCTTAAGCGGGATCTGTCCGACCGCATTATCCTGTACCGCCTCCGGAAGCTTATCTGTCATATCTGTCCGGATAAATCCGGGTGCCACGGCATTCACACAGATATTCCTGGATGCCAGTTCTCTTGCTACGCTTTTCGTCAGACCGATCAGCCCCGCCTTGGATGCGGAATAATTAGCCTGCCCGGCATTCCCGACGATGCCACTGACAGAAGAGATATTGATGATTTTCCCATATCTCTGCTTCATAAAGGTCTTCGTCAGATGCCGGATCATGTGAAATGCGCCTTTCAGGTTCGTATCCAGGACTGCATTGAATTCTTCTTCCGTCATCCGCACGATCAGATTGTCCCGCGTGATCCCGGCGTTATTGACAAGGATGTCAACTCTGCCGTATTTCTCTGTTACTGCCTTTACAAAGGCTTCACTCTCTGCAAAATCCGCAACATTGCACTTCACAGTCTCCGCCATACCGCCGTGGCTTCGGATGTCCGTCGCCACTTCTTCTGCCGCCTCTGCAGAGCCGTTATAATTAATGATCACCGTGGCTCCTTCTGCTGCCAATGCCTGTGCAACTGCTTTTCCAATACCCCGTGATGCTCCTGTGACAATAGCAACTTGTCCTGTCAGACTTTTTCCTGTCAGCATGCCAGTTCCTCCATCACCCGGTCCAGATCCTCCGGTTTCTCGATATTGTATACTTTGACATTTCCGTCAATTTTACGGACGAAACTGCTGAGTGTCTTCCCCGGGCCGATCTCTATGAACGTGTCCACGTCATCCGCGATCATGCGCTCTATGCTCTGGGTGAACTGTACGGGACTGGATACCTGTTGTTTCAGCAGTTCCGCAACCTGTGACGCATCTGTCACATAATCCGCTGTTACGTTGGATACATAAGGAATCCAAGGGGTTGACAGCTTGACACTTTTCAGTTCTTCTGCCAATTGTTCTCCTGCATTTTTTAACAGGGCTGAGTGGAACGGTCCGCTGACCTTTAAGGGGATACAGCGTTTTGCACCCGCTTCTTTCAACGCTTCTGACGCCGCCTCTACTGCATCTGCCTCTCCGGTGATCACGATCTGTCCCGGGCAGTTATAATTTGCCACCGAGACGACTTTGCCGGTTTCTTTTGCTGTCTGTCCGCAGATATTTGCCACGATATCTCCGTCCAGTCCTAATACCGCTGCCATGGCGCCTCCTTCCGGATAGGCCTCCTGCATATAGATACCACGCATCCTTATGATCCGGAACAGGTCCGGCAGTTCCATCACACCAGCAGCAGCCAGCGCCCCATATTCTCCCAGGCTTAAACCTGCTGCCATCTCCGCTTTCAGACCCTTGGCTTCCAGTACCTTCAGGATTGCGACTTCCATGGTAAGCATAGCGATCTGCGTATATTCTGTAACGTTGATATAAGGATTTTCCTCAAAGGTCAGCTGCTCCATAGAGTACGGATGTCCGCTATCCGCCTGCTTTTCCCGTTTATCCTGCCAGTATAGATTCTGAAGCACCTTGTCTGCCAGCTTCCATACCGCCTGTGCTTCCGGATAAGTATCATGGAATTCTTTTCCCATTCCTATGTACTGAGATCCCTGTCCCGGGAATAAATATGCAATCTTGCTCATTTTGTCATCTCCTATTACTATGTGATACGATTTGTTCCCCTCATTACAGCACAGTTTCTATCGCACCGTTTTCCATATACACTACGCCGCCTGCCACTGCTCGAAATCTGCTGTCAGCGGTTAGCTGTCGCTATATTTTATTTATGCTGTCCTTGTGCCGCTATGCACTCCTGCGCCTGCTGTACTGTTTCTTCAATAATCTCACGGCAGGTCTGTTCTCTGCGGATCAATCCTGCAATCTGCCCGGCCATCAGGGTTCCGTTTACGGTATCTCCGTCCTGCACTGCCTTCCTGAGAGATCCCAACGTCAGCTTTTCCAGCTCCATGAAATCGGCATTCTCTTTTTCCAGCTTCAGATATTCTCTGGTCATCTGATTGCGCAGGGAACGCACCGGATGTCCGGTAGACATTCCCGTGACCACGGAATCGATATCCTTTGCCTTGATGATCTGATTCTTATAATTTTCATGGACAATAGATTCCTTCGATGCTACGAACCGGGTTCCCATCTGGATTCCCTCAGCTCCCAGCATGAAGGCCGCTGCCATTCCTCTGCCATCGGCGATACCTCCGGCCGCGATCACCGGGATAGACACCGCATCCACCACCTGCGGCACCAGTGCCATGGTTGTGGTGGAACCGATATGTCCGCCGCTCTCCATGCCTTCCGCCACTACGGCGTCTGCTCCTGCCCGCTCCATCATCTTCGCCATAGCTACACTTGCCACCACCGGGATGACCTTCACTCCGGCATTCTTCCACAGTTCCATGAATTTTCCCGGGTTTCCAGCACCAGTCGTTACCGCTTTTACCCCTTCTTCCACGACAATCTTCGCTACATCCTCCGCATTGGGATTGAGCAGCATGATATTCACGCCGAAGGGTTTGTCAGTCAGTTCTTTGCATTTACGGATCTCCTCCCGGACGACCTCAGGCGGAGCGGAAGCGGCACCGATGATGCCTAAGCCTCCGGCATTTGATACCGCTGCTGCCAGCTTATGTTCCGCCACCCATGCCATGCCGCCCTGGAAAATGGGATATTCGATTTGTAGAAGTTCCGTGATCTTTGTTCTCATTGTCTTTCTGATCCTTCTCGTCGTTCTGCGTTATATTACATATTCTGATGATACCAGAGTCAAAAGGTCTAAGCCCACATGAGCTTGCTCATAAGTGGGTGAAAGACCTTAGGACCCGCCCCGATATGCAGTTCTTACGCCTGCTCCTGAATATATCTGATGACATCACCCACTGTTGCCATATTTTCCAATTCCTCGGAAGGAATGGACACACCGTATTCCTCTTCAAATGCCATTACCAGCTCAAACAGATCCAGGGAATCCACTTCCAGATCCTCCTTGAAACGGGTTGCCTCCGTGATCTCTACATCCTCCTGGTTTAACTGTTCTCTGATGATAGCTGCTACTTTTTCTAACATGTTTTTGCTCTCCTTATGCATTTCATTATTGTGTTTCTGATACCTTGGTTTACTACTTTGTCGTCTCCGGCGTATTCACTTTCCCTTCGCAATTGTTGTCAGTGCTGACCTTTTGCATTTCAAGTCTATCTTCGCCGGATTATTTTGACTATCAAAGTATTTATCTGCAATATACTACGCAGATGTTGTTCTGTCAACATCTTTTTTCACAATTACCGCTTCCAAATTTATTATTATCATGTAGGCAGTAATAATCTCATTGCATAAGATCCTTTTTCCAGAAAAATACCGCTGCAAAAGCGTAATTTCCTTGCCAGGCAGTAAATTCCGATGATTTCCATCGGAAATTTTGCAAAAACTACAGCCTGGAAGGAGAATTCCTCGAACCAGGCAGTATATTGGAGTTAATACTCCTGAAATAGTGCCTGGTTTGATCAGGATTTTTCGTTTCTCCCCTTGCCAAACCGGCATTTTTCAGATAAAATAATCTACGTTGTAATCTTTTGGAGACGTATCGAAGTGGTCATAACGGGGCGCACTCGAAATGCGTTAGCCCTCCGGGGCACGTGGGTTCAAATCCCACCGTCTCCGCGCAATCGAGTAGGAGGGAAATTTAACTAAATTTCCCGACCTCTCACACCACCGTGCGTACCGTTCGGTACACGGCGGTTCAATCAACTT
>OBLF01002083.1_pt1 | contig 14351 bp, 13 predicted proteins | sample 1519231 | NCBI WGS metagenome assembly OBLF01 (sample SAMEA2602895, study PRJEB22501) | metagenome | reverse complement strand
CCGTCGTAACCTTCTTGCATACTTGCGTAAGAACGACGTTAACCGTTACCGTGAGTTAATCAACTCTCTTGGACTTCGTCGCTAATCTTGCGTCTAAAACGTTTCTATACTTCGTTGGCTTCGCCTCGATGTACCATCAGTACAATCTTCGGCTTGTCGCCTTGTCTATAAACGTTTTATCCAGCAAGAATCATGATGCTAAGGGCGCCAAAAATCCGTATGAAAATAGGGAAACGATACAGTGTTTGATGAACACAAGGAGTTTCATCTTTTTCACTAGGAGTTTAGCCCGAGCTCAAATTAGCTCTCTGATTTCAGAGAGTTTTTTATTTTGTGACTTTTAGTCCGTCTCGCTCCGTAAGGTGCGAGACAAATAAACCACTTGCTATTGATATGCCCCCTGTCAAGTAGACAGGTAAAATATCTAATAATAGTGTCTGTTTTATAAGGTCAGTCGTACAAATAAATGTACGGCTGATTTTTTATGCAGACCACTTGGACTTGTACTGTTCAATTTTGTTATTCTTAGCGATTGGGTATGACAAAGGATGTTCTGATGTTAAGGCAGAGTTTCTTACTTCTCAAGGCGTTTTACAGTCGTATCTGCTTTGTGGTCGTTCATGACTATAAAATCAGATATAATCTTTGATGGCATATCGGAGGGAGGTCTCATCTGAAATATCATACATCTGATACATTTCTGATTTTATAATTCCCCAAAAACCTTCTATTGGGCCGTTATCAATACAATGACCTACTCTTGACATGGATTGAATCATATCAGTATCTTTCAACTTTTTTTGAAAGTTCTTATTAGTATATTGAAACCCTCTATCGCTGTGTAATATAGGCTTAGCTGTGGGATTTTTTTCAATGGCTTTGTCAAATGTTTTGAAGACTAACCGATTATCATTTCGACCACTTATGACAAAAGCAATAGGATAACGATCATATAAATCAAGTATGGCACTAAGATAGAGTTTCTTATGAGAGTTAGGGATCTTAAACTCTGTAACATCTGTTACCCATTTTTTGTTCGGAGCAGTTGTATAGAAGTTTCTTGCTAACTTGTTCTCTGCAGTTTCGTCAGGTTTAACAGTCTTGTATTTTTTCTTTTTCTTACGGATAAGGGCGTGAATATCGAGTTTTTTCATAATTCGGTGAATTCTCTTTCTCGAGTAATTCGTATGATTGAAATGATTAATCCAATCGGTCATTCTTCGGTATCCCAAGATATGTGAGAAACGTTCGTCATATTCTTTAATTAATTCCGCAATTTCTCTGTTTAATTGTTCTTGTTCTGGAACTATTCGATGTTTCCATTTATAAAATGCAGACCTTGTAATTCCGAGCTGATGGCACATCCAACTAATGCTCCACCCTTTGTTTGTGTTAAAGTGTTCGATCGCTAAGTATTTTGATTCATAACGCTGTTTACCTAGTCTCACATCCTTCCGAATTCTTTCACTTTTTTTAAGAGTTCAACAGTCATATCCTTCTCTTCTAACTGACGTTTTAAGCGCACATTTTCTCTTCGTAAACGTTCTAATTCATCAACCTCATCATCTAGTTTGTGACGACCTCTTTTATCAATTAATCCTTCGTCACCATCACTATCATACTTCTTCATCCACGAGTATACTTGGCTATAAGAAACATTATAAAGTGCCGCTGTTTCCTTATAATTGCGATTGTGTTCAATACAATAGTCGACAATCTCTTTGCGTTCATCAAATAGTGGTTTTACGTCTTGCTTTTGCCATATAGACCTCCTGTTTTGGATTGTAATCCTTAAGTTCTATATTGGCATTATACATCCTAATCCAATTTCGTAAAAGCCCTGAAGAAATATCATATTGATGAGCTAAATCAACAGATGAAGCCTCACCACTAATATATTTTCTAACAAGTTCCATTTTAAATTCTTTTGAATAGGAACGATTTTTTGTTTTCTTTGTCAATCCTAAAATCCCATATTTTTTATAAATAGCAGCCCAATCTTGAATCGTCCTTGTGGAAATATGAAGACAGTTACATATTTCGGACCTAGAACGATTACCATTAATATAATCAAGACAAGCTTGTTCTTTCTCGTATGGGGTGAATTTTTCTCTTCTAGACATAAAAATACCTCTTAAGTAGATTTTGGTTATTTACCATGTCTACTTAAGAGGTATCATATCAATAGCGGGTGGTTTATTTGTCTCGCACCTTCGAAGCGAGACGGACTAAAGTCACATAAAAAAAGAGTCTGGGACAATAGTCCCTTTGCTACAAAAAAAAGCAACGGATTTGCCGTTGCTTTTTGCATGGTTACGATAGCCTTGCTAAAATAGAATTGCTCAATAAACCATTTAGAAAGGCTATCCCATGCATATTCACTATAACACAAATCAAACGACTTTACCACTAGAACTTGCTTGCATTTTACCACAAGACCATCTTGTCTTTACCATTGAAAAAGTGGTGAATGCCTTGGAGTATAGTCACTTCCACGCTTTCTATCATAACTTCGGTCGCCCGTCTTATCACCCTAAAATGCTTTTAGCCGCTCTACTATTTGCCTACTCGCAAGGGATTTTCTCTGGACGAAAAATCGAAAAAATGATGATTGAAAATCTGGCTATGCAGTACCTAACAGGACAGTTGGTTGTCAGCTATCGCACCATCAATCGATTTCGAGTCGCTGAAGGAATGGAAGAGCTCATTCGTGATCTTTTCATTGACCTCAATCTTCGTTTGAAATTAGAAGAGTTAGTGACTTTAGATTGTCTGTTTATTGATGGCACTAAGATTGAAGCCAACGCCAACAAGTATAGTTTCGTGTGGAAAAAGGCAACGGACAAGTTTTCCCTCAAACTTCAAGAACAGATACAGGTCTATTTTCAAGAAGAAATCACACCCCTTATCCATCAGGCCATTAGGCTGGACGAAGAAGAACCGATTGCTTCAGAGCAGTTGATTGAATTCGCTCAAGTCCTCGAAGAAGAATTGGAAAAACTGAACCAAGACATTGAGGAGACCCCCGTTAAAGGGAAGGACGAACGTAAAACCCAACGTCGGAAACTCAAGAAAGTCTTGCGTAAAGTCAAGGATGATTTTTCAGTACGTGCTGAAAAATATGAAGGCTACCAAGAGACATTTGAAGGGCGTAACAGCTTTTCCAAAACAGATACAGATGCCACTTTTATGCGGATGAAAGAAGACCACATGAAGAGTGGTCAACTCAAGGCTGCTTACAATCTTCAAATCGCTACTGAAAATCAATTTGTTCTTCATTATGATGTCTTTTCAAATCCGACAGACACCAAGACTCTTCTGCCATTCCTTGAAACCTATCCGCATGACTTGAAGACCGTTGTCGCAGATGCTGGATATGGAAGTGAAGAGAACCTCCTTCGTTTAGATGAAAAGGAGGTGAACCACCTGATTAAATATGCCATGTTTGATCAGGAACAGAAGAAAGGGTATAAACAGTCGGCTAGAAACTTAGCGAATTGGTACTATGATGACAAGGAGGATAGCTACACTCATCCTGACGGGTGGTGCTATCGTTTTCATCATATCAAACATCAGAAAACACAGGCGGACTTTCAACAGGAAATCAAGGTTTACTACGCTGATGAACCTAAATCAGCCCCTCAAAAGGGACTATATATCAACGAACGTTATCAACACTTAAAAGCTAAAGAATGCCAAGCGCTTTTATCTCCCGAAGGTAGACAGATTTTCGCTCAACGTAAGATTGATGTGGAACCCGTCTTTGGGCAGATAAAGGCTTATTTGGGTTACAAGAGATGTAACCTAAGAGGCAAGCGTCAGGTGAAAATTGACATGGGTTTAGTGCTCATGGCCAATAATCTCCTTAAATACAATAAGAGAACGACTCAAACTTAAAAAGTTAGAGTTCCATAATTGGGAATCTCTAGCTTTTTTGTGACTGAGAACTATTTTGTCTCAGACTATTCAGATTGAAGACAAACTGGAATTTTAATCCAGTTTGTCTTTTCTTTTACGATTGTTATCATAATTGGTCTTGATAGGATTACTTTTATGCAAAATAAAAAGACTATTCCAGCCATTATCTTACTATATTTTTTCATATTCAAGCACGCTAAAGTAAGCCCAAGGGTTGCCTCCATTTTGGACTTTCCTTTTAGTCTCGTGTAACGTAAGTTGTGATATTCTTTAGCTGTTCCAAACAAGCGCTCAATGGTTTCTTTGCGCTGTTGATAGCGTTCCTTCATCCCTCTTTGGTGTCGGATGTCTTCACAAACCTCTAAATCATCTTTCCATAGATGACGAGTGATGACTTTTTGCTGATTTTTTGATTGGGTACAAACCGATAATAAGGGACAATACTGGCATACAGCTGGATTACTTTTATACTCACGATAGCCGTCTCGAGTAGTCGTTGAATAGGATAAGGGGTGATTTTCTGGACAGAGGTAAACATCATAGTACTCATCATACATAAATTCTTTTGGCCGAAGCATGTCTTTTTTATTACGAGGTCTTGTATAAGGAAAAACGGGTATGACACCTAGTGTTAATAAGTAATGAGCGATGCTTGGGGTTTTATAGCCAGAATCAGCGATAAGATAGTGAGGATTCAATGCTTTAATCTTGTCAAAGAGTTCAGGAAATGCCTGACTATCATGGATATTCCTAGCGTGGATACTATAGCCTAGTGCCCAGCCATGTTTATCGCAAGCTACTTGAGCATTGTAAGCAAAAACCTCTTTATGGTCACCCTTATGAAACCAGCCACTATCTGGGGCGGTTGGAGAGATTTTCTTACTGATGGGCTCTTTTTCTTTGGCGAGCCCTAGCGACTTTTTTCCCTGTTTGTCCCTGTCTTTGGCAATTTCTTTTTCCAATTGGTCACTCATAAATTTAGCTTGCGCATCAACTTCTTGATTGATGTATTTGTGATTGTTCGCTGCTGCCTTGATATGAGTCCCATCCACAAAGATTTCAGTGGGGTCAATCAAACCAGCATTGAGGCAGAGCCCTAAGATATGAGCAAAAATTGCTTCAATGACTTGTTTATCCTGGAAACGACGACTGTAGTTCTTGCCGTATGTTGTGAAATGAGGCACCTTATCTTCTAAAGTTAACCCAAGAAACCAGCGGTAAGCCACATTGACTTCAATTTCTTTGATGGTTTGACGCATGGAACGAATACCAAAGAGACATTGAATCATTGGAATTTTGACTAACATGACTGGGTCTAAGCTAGGACGCCCCTTATCCGCACAATAACTGTTTTCAACCAATTGATAAATAAATGAGAAATCAACTGCACGATCCATTTGACGTAAGAGATGATCTTTAGGAACCAACTCATCTAGGCTGTAGAACCCGACTTGATTTCGATTATAGTCAGGATTTTCTTTGTGGAACATAGCAATACCTCCCAGAATACCTTACCTTTATTATAACTCTAGATAAACAGAAAAGTCCTTAGAAAAGTGAATTTCTAGGACTTTGTCTTCAATCTGCAGAGTAGAATTTCATTCTACTCTGTTTTAAAGTACGACGGGCATGTCGTACATCTGAGGTGAAAGTCCTCCGCGGGCACCCGCTACCGGTGAACCCAATAGCGACTCCCAAGCCTGACTATCGCGAGGTAGCAAGGAGAGGAAGGGATAGCGAAATCGTGGCTCTACGAACAGAAACGTGATAACAAGGCGTATATAGGGGAAGAGGGGGCTTGAAACCCTAAAGTCCAAAAAGGTAGTCGTAACCTATGTGCGTAAATCACGAGAGTAAACGAGGAAAGATGTACGACTTATCCCGTGAGGTCTCATGAGCGTCAAAGACGTAGTAACAACGAATCATGAGAAGTCAGCCGAGACCATAGTAGTGATGAAACTTCTGTAATAGAAGTGGAGCGAAGGGTCGAACAATTAACCGAAGTATACCTACTTCACACGTGTCTGTAAAACGAATAGTCTGATAGAACTGGATGCGGTCACGTATTGACTAGAGGAAAGTTCACTAATATAAGATGTCCTCAGACACCGAAACAAGAAAGGAATACACACATGTCAGAACTACTAGATAACATTCTATCTCGTGAGAATATGTTAGAAGCCTATAACCAAGTGAAAGCCAATAAAGGCTCAGCTGGAATTGATGGCATTACTGTTGAAGAGATAGACAACTACCTTCGCCAATATTGGCGACCAACCAAGGAACTGATAAAACAGAGGAAATACAAACCTCAGCCAGTTTTACGAGTAGAAATTCCGAAACCTAATGGGGGAGTCCGTCAGCTCGGTATTCCAACTGTCATGGACAGAATGGTTCAACAGGCAATTGTTCAGATTATCAGTCCTCTCTGTGAACCTCACTTCTCTGAAACGAGTTATGGTTTCCGACCCAATCGGTCATGCGAAAAAGCCATCATCAAGTTATTGGAGTACCTTAACGATGGCTATGAGTGGATTGTGGATATAGACCTTGAGAAATTTTTCGATACAGTTCCTCAAGATAGGCTGATGTCACTTGTCCATAACATTATTCAAGATGGTGATACCGAATCTCTGATTCGCAAGTATCTTCATTCGGGCGTAGTCATCAACGGACAACGACATAGAACGTTAGTAGGAACACCACAGGGAGGAAATCTATCTCCACTCCTATCTAATATCATGCTTAATGAGCTGGACAAGGAATTGGAAAGTAGAGGACTACACTTTGTTCGTTACGCAGATGATTGTGTCATAACTGTTGGGAGTGAGGCGGCAGCTAAACGTGTTATGTATTCAGTTAGTCTCTTCATTGAAAAACGTCTCGGACTGAAAGTCAATATGACTAAGACCAAGATTGTGAGACCAAGTAAGTTGAAGTATCTTGGCTTTGGCTTCTGGAAGTCATCTGAAGGTTGGAAAAGTCGCCCGCATCAAGACAGTATACAGAATTTCAAGAGAAAGCTTAAGCAATTGACCATACGGAAATGGAGTATTGACTTGGATAGCCGTATTGAGAAACTCAACTGGCTTATCCGAGGCTGGATAAACTATTTCTCCATGACAAACATGAAATCTGTTATGGAAAGCATTGATGAACGCTTGCGAACACGAATTAGAGTTATCATCTGGAAACAATGGAAGAAGAAATCTAAGCGACTTTGGGGACTTCTTAAACTAGGCGTACCAAAGTGGATCGCAGATAAAGTATCTGGCTGGGGTGACCACTATCAGTTGGTGGCACAAAAGTCAGTCCTAAAACGAGCTATATCAAAACCAGTCCTCATTAAACGCGGACTGGTTTCTTGCTTAGATTACTACTTAGAACGACATGCGTTAAAAGTTAATTGAACCGCCGTATGCCGAACGGCACGTACGGTGGTGTGAGAGGGACTCGAAAGTAGCCCCTACTCGATTTTCCTTCAGCTGCGCACCATTTTCCTTGGGCAAAAGGCAGATCAACTGAAATGGTGATAACCACTGTATTGTCCAAATCAGACAGTCCTTGGTTGAAGTGGCGGGTTTGAGTAGAGCAGACGTCTGTATCAATGGACGGAATGATGCTCAGCACCTTCTTTTTGCCCGCGAAATCAGCCAGCGTCTTTTTGCTGAGGTCGGTTGATGTGAGTGAAAAGTCAGGTGCAGTGTCACCGACTTGAGGTTGCTTCCCTGTAAAAGTAACAGGATTTCCAAGAAAGGTTGTCATAAAAGTCCTCCAAATGAAATTTCTACTCCAGTTGTACTATATTTGAAAGAACTTTCTAAATAATTTGTTTGGAAAATTTAGGTCTTTTATTCTTACAAAAATGTAAGAATAAAAGGCTTTTTGTAAGCTTAAGTTATGGTAAGAATAAAAAGACCGTATTATACTAAAGTTATCAAAATGATAGGAGTAGGAAAATGAGAAATGTGATTGAGTTAAACCAAGTTACAAAAGTTTATGGCGATGCCAAAACAGTTAGTCTGGATAAAATAACCGTTAAGGAAGGAGAGATTTATGGTTTTTTAGGCCCAAATGGCGCTGGAAAAACGACCACGATGAAAATGATTTTATCTCTCATTCAACCGACTTCGGGGGAAATTTTAGTTTATGGCAAATCAGTGAGAGCTAAAACAGACTATTTGAATAGCATTGGATCAATGATTGAGGAACCATCTTATTATCCGAATTTGACAGGGTATGAAAATCTTTTAGTTTTTCAAAAGATGATTGGTTTTGACAAAAGAAATATTTGGCCTACACTTGAGCTTGTAGGCTTAGCTGAGGAAAAGAATAGGAAAAAATTAGTTAAAGCCTATTCTTTGGGAATGAAACAACGATTAGCCTTGGGTTTTGCTCTTGTTAAGAAACCTAAAATTTTGTTATTAGATGAGCCAACGAATGGACTTGATCCTGCGGGAATTCATGAAATTCGTCAATTAATTATCCGACTTGCTAAAGAGGAAGGTATCACTGTATTTATCTCCAGTCATATCTTATCAGAAATTGAACATTTAGCTGATCGTGTTGGTATTATTAACAGGGGGCAACTCGTCTATGAAGGAGATGTTGAAACGATAAAGTCCAATATGTGGATTGAAATTAGTGGAGACTTCTCACAACATAATATGCTTCAATTTTTGAATCAACAGACTAAAGTACCTATTCTTGAGGTTAAAAATGGGCAAATGAAGCTAAAAAATCTACCAGATGATCGAATTGCTTTACTCGTGAAAGAACTAGTCAGAGCGGGATATCCAATCTTTAGGGTTGTCAGAGAAAAAGAAAGTCTAGAAGATATTTTTCTAACATTAACAAAGGAGGCCTAGTATGGTAAAAGCATTGCAAATTGAGCTTCTAAAATCGAAGCGTACAAAATCTTTCGCTATTGCGATTGCGATACTTGGATTTGGATTTTTATGGACTATTCTTGTTTCAAAGGAAAAACTAACTGAGGTAGCGTTTTATTTCTGTAATCAGGATATCTATACCTTCGTTTTACCTCTGGCAATTAGTATATTTGCTTCGCGAATTGTGAGTAATGAGAAAGAAGGACGGACTTTTAAATTACAAGCAAGTAATGGCAGAGGAGTGAGTGGAATTTTTCATGATAAACTTTACTTCTCAACGCTATTCTTTATGGGCTTAGCAGTTATCTTTACAGGGCTTTTGGGAATTTATATAAGCTTGTTTAAGTGGCAGACTGTCTCTTTACAGTTGTTATTACTACAGGTACTCAGACTTTCCTTGTCAAGTTTTGTTCAAATATGTCTTTACATTTCTATCGCGATGTACTATGAAAAGCAAGGGCTGGTGTTATCTATGGGGTTTATTGGTTCCTTTGTCGGGATGATTTTTCAAGCGAGAACAGATCAATGGTGGGCCTTTTTACTTCCTTGGGAGGGAACAGGATTTTTGGCTCCCTATAAGTTTAGCTATAATTCTGTTACAAGTACTGCTGTCTATACACTTGATAATCAGCTTTTATTAAAGATCGGTATCTACATACTTTATGCTACACTTGTCTATGCACTAGCTAGAGGGGCTATTCAAGGTAGAAAGGGGATGATGATATGATAGGATATATATCTGCAGAGTGGCGAAAGTTACATAAAATGCAATTACTTGGAATTGGAATCTTGCTGTTGAGTATATCTAGTTTTATAGGCTTGAGCACTTATTTTCTTAATCGTTCTGTATTTGTGGAAGGAACTCAGACTTGGGTCATGTGGGGGCAGCTTACCTTATTAAATAGCCAGATATTTTATCCAGCATTATTAGCGATTTTTATGGGGATTAGCATGATGCCAGAATTTGAACGGACAACTCTTGAAATGTTGCGTGTCAATCAGGTGTCTCTTTCTAAATTGGTAATAAGCAAGATTCTTACAGTATTATTCGTAACAGTTCCCTTACAACTTCTTTTGGTCCTTATCTGGAGCGTAGCACTGAGCTTTGAACAGATACAGGTTATTCCAGAAATAGCTGTTCACCTCAAATGGGTATTTTTATCCTTGATAGGCTCTATCAGTATAATGATGGTACAGGCTTTTATCCTATCAAAGACTCGAAATTTTGCAAAATCTGTCGCTTTTTCAGCTATTGGCTCCATTGGCGGTTTTCTTCTTTTGTTTGTAGGAGAGGGATTGAGCCGATTTTATCCCTATTCTCAGATTATGATTGCTTTACGTAGTCGTGCTTTAACAGATATGTCATGGATGGAATTGCTTATTTTTGTTTTAATTAATGCAATTTATAGTATATTGTTTTTTGGTCTGACTGTCAGAGAGTTAAGGAAGTAAGCATAATTTAAAACACCTTGATGACTGCTGATATGATACCTCTTAAGTAGATTTTGGTTATTTACCATGTCTACTTAAGAGGTATCATATCATATGCGGGTGCGCAATGTTGGTTATATCCAAAAACTCCAAATGCGATACAATAAAGATATTCAGGATTACGATAAAGCGAAAGGGGAAAATATGACGTAAAAAGGTATATAGTTTATCTTATACAAAATAAAAGGGAGTGAGACAGAACCCATTTTGAAAAAAATCTAGTCCGTTGTCTTACTCCTACGAGGATGATTAGGCGCTCTTCCGAGCTTGAAAAGCAATAGGCTTGAGGACTTGCTTTGCAAAATCCACCAATTCAAAGTCGTGTTTTTGACACATCCTTATGGATGTTTTATTTCCGACATCCAATAATCCAGTAGACTATTGGAGTGGTTAGCTGTAGCATCGTTAATTTATTAAACGGTCTCCTTTGAAGCTAGAAACTTTCGTCCCAGTATCCAATCATGTGTGCTTGTAAACTACTTGTTTGATGGGAATTATGATGGAAAACAATGTCCCTTGTTACAAGATCTCATTTCTCTTTTTAATATATTGTAGAGATGTATTTTACCAAGGCAATCCCGCTTCTGCAATTTCCTTCTTTGAAGCATATTGACCATTTGGGCGATGCCATCTGCCCCTCTTATCTCTAAAATAGCCACTAGCAGCTATAGCCTCTTGTTGTTGAGATGCTGCTTGTCTCTCTGCCTCTTGTCGAGCTTGCTCAGCTCGTTGCTGAATTGCATTTTGTACAAGATTAATTCGATGTTGAAGAGCTCCTTTTTTATTTGGATCGGTAATTTGCTCAACGGCAGCTTGAGCTGGAGCAATGTTCTCGGCTACTTGATTATCCTCAAGTTGTTTAACAGCCTGTTCACCTTGCTGGGTGATGCGCTGAATTTGAGCTTCTTTTTGAGCCTGTTCTTCTTTAGCTTTTCTCTCTGCCGCCTCTTTTTGTTTTCGCTCTTCCTCCGCTTTCTTCTCTTTCTTTTCTTTTTCGAGTTTTTCTTCTTTTTCTCTACTAGAATCGGAGTTTGAGGAGGAACTGCTTGCTTTTGAAGAGTTTGAAGATGAAGTTCTAGATGTAGATGGCACTACTTGGGTTTGACTTTGTTGGCTTTCAGAGGATTCAATATTGAATTTACTTACTGTATAGCTTCCTAGTATTCCTATTATCGCTACAGCAATTGCTATATTTCTTTTGAAAACACTTGGATTTCGCTTGGCGAAATACCAAATACCAAAAACACCACCTAGAAACATTAATGGCATTGTAATTGGAGACAATAAGATGATTAGAACAACACTCATGATAGCAAGAACGATGTTGAGCCTAGAATTATTTTTCCACTTTTTCATATTTCCCTCACATAAATTGGTTTTCGAAAATATCATATCACAACTTGTTATCGCTTTCAATAACTAGGAAGTGAAATTTTTCAAATTACCACAAACTTAAAAATTTTGTTTTAAATCAATTCATATAAAACAGCTTCAAATTGAAATCTGAAGCTGTGTAGATAATCTATTCTCCTAATTCCTCGCTGTAGGTAATAATCTGATCAACTGTATCAGACAAGAACTGAATTGTGTCGCGGAGTGGTTTGTCTGTGGAAATGTCGGCTCCGATGATACGAGCAGTCTCAAGTGGCGTTTTACTTCCACCAGATTTGAGGAAGGTTAGCCAATCGTGAGCGCCATTTTTGTCATTTTTCAAATGAAGATAGCCGGTAGTAGAGATGACAAGTCCAGCAGAGTAGGTATAGCTGTATAGCCCCATATAATAGTGACTTTGCCGCATCCAAGTGAGCGCAGCATCATCGTCGATTTCGACTGCATCCCCCCAAAACTCGGTAAGAACTTCTTTCATAATACTGTTAAGCTTCGTTGCTCCAAAAGTTTCGCCTGCTTCAACGAGATTATAAACCCGGCGTTGGAAGGCTGCTTCCAAGAGATGGGTGATAAAGTTATGGAAGTAAGTGTCCGTTAGACGGTGAGCGAGTGCAAATCGCTTTTGACGTGGATTGTCAAATTGATGTTCCAAATAGTCGCTAAGTAAGAGTTCGTTGAAGGTAGAAGGAGCTTCTACGTAATAGGTCGACATGTGGGTATTGAAATAGCTTTGACTATTGTCAGAGAAGATGAACTGACCAGAGTGACCAATTTCATGAATCAGAGTATACACATCACTCATACGGCCTGTCCAGCTCATAAGAACATAAGGATGCACGCGATAAGGATCAGTGGCATAGCCGCCAGAGTCCTTGCCAGCATTCGCTGCAAAATCCACCCAGCGCTCTTTTTGGTAATTGGCAATTTCGCGTGTATATTCTTCTCCGAGTGGAGCAACGGATTTCATCACTAAGTCATAAGCGTCCTCAATAGTGACATCAGGATTGAGTGCACTGTCCAAGTCCAGCTTCCAATCTGCAAAGGTCATTTTTTCGAGGCCGTTGATCTTAGCAACGTGCTTGAGGAACTTTTGTGCAACAGGTGCAAATTCAGTCATGATGAGGTCAATTTGCCGATCGAACATAGAGCGATCTACCTCTTGCTCAGCCAAAAGATAGTCAAAGACAGAGTCATAGCCTTTCATATCTGCTAGAAGCTTTTCAGATTTGACCTGAGCCAGATAGGCAGCAGCAGCAGTATTTTGGTGCTGACGAAGGCCTTCTGAGAAAGAGCGGAAAGCTTTTTCACGGATTTGAGCATTTTCGTGGTTTTGATAGAAATTCTCATAGGTAACAAAGCTGTTTTTATAAACTTTGCCGTTTACTTCGAAGTCAGCCATGGCAAAGTCGCCAGCCCGCATCCTAGTGTAAATATCCTGTGGACTGTAAAAGACTTCACCTAGATTGGTCAAGGCTTTTTCAATATCCGCTCCCAGATAGTGGGCTTTTTTGATTTTAGCTTGGCGAATTGCGGCAGTCAAATGTGTTAGTTGTTCGAGACGATTAAGAATTTCTTCGTCAGCATTGACCAAGGCTGCATCAAAGAAGCTGAGAGCAACGCTAGCTTCTGTTTCGAAATCTGTACCAGCTTGCGCAATCTGTGCAAAGTTTTCATCACCGTAGTCCGTTGTTTGTGGCATAAAACTGTAGTTGCCGATATGACTTCTTTGAATATAGATTTGTTCCAATTCAGCAAAGGCCTTTTCAAAATCCTCAAAAGTATGAAGGTTGTCCTTATAATCCCGTATGAACTGGTTAATGTCTTCACGAGTTTTTTCAATCGCCCGTAGGAAATCTTCACGGTCTTGATAGAGAGCTGTTAAGTCCCACAGTTCCTTTTCTGGAAACTCAGAACGTTGTTTTTGTTCAACCATATCTATTCTCCTTGTTACTAGCTTTCTTTCTAGTATAGCAAAAAATAAGAATAATAGATAACATTTCAAAAATTCTTGCTAAAAAGCTATTTTAAGGCTTTTTCTTTTGGTGTAAAATATGATAAAATAAAGTTTATACGTGCTTGATACAAAGATGAGGATAGACAAAGTATAAAAAACACTTAAACTTTCTATCAACAGTCGTGGCTATGGAAAAAGGTGTGTTGAACAGGATAATGAGTTATTTTATTGAAACAAAGCTTGTGCCTAATTATGCAAGCAGAAATTTTTGGAGTGGAACTCAGGATTCATTTTTAATATCCTAAATCTATCTTGATCTTTGTAGGCAAGACGTATAAAAAATTAGAAATTGAGCATAGACTCAAAGAGGAATAATTATGGTAAAACAAATATTTAAAACCACTTTTGCTGGCAAAGAATTAGTGGTTGAAACTGGACAAGTGGCGAAGCAAGCGAATGGTAGCGTAGTGGTGCGCTATGGTGAAAGTACCGTTCTGACAGCAGCCGTTATGTCAAAGAAAATGGCGACTGGCGATTTCTTCCCGCTTCAAGTCAATTATGAAGAAAAGATGTACGCAGCTGGGAAATACCCTGGTGGCTTTAACAAGCGCGAAGGACGCCCTTCGACGGATGCGACTTTGACCGCTCGCTTAATCGACCGTCCCATTCGTCCCATGTTTGCGGAAGGTTTCCGCAATGAAGTTCAGGTT
>OBLF01002082.1_pt1 | contig 14356 bp, 13 predicted proteins | sample 1519231 | NCBI WGS metagenome assembly OBLF01 (sample SAMEA2602895, study PRJEB22501) | metagenome | reverse complement strand
GCAGGGTGCTGTCTCCGCTACCGCCGCAACCGCTGGCGATAACGAGTGAGCCTAGAAGCCTAGCGCTTGTCTCACACCGAACAACGCGGTGCTGAGTAGAAAAGGTCCGAGGAATATTCCTCGGACCTTTTTGGTATTGGAGGAAACGCGGGATATGCGCAGAAAACACGGTGTTCACCGAACCGGCATTACAATTGGTAGCGATTACAGCGGCGTGGCAACGCGATGCCGAAACCAATTCAGTGCATAGGAGACAACGTGAGTCTTACTACCGTAACCATCATCAGTCCCGAAGCAGCCAATGGCCGCAATGTCGCGGCGCTTGGCGTTGTCAGGGCTTTGGCATCCACACAGAAGACCGGCGTATTCCGCCCGGCCGTGTGCAAGAAAGAAACCTTCACCCAAACCCTGCTTGATGCCGCCAACGTCGGCGAAACCATCGAACAGGCCAGGGGAGTGTGCCCGAAACGTGCGCGACATGACAAGAACGGTTCTCGTGCCGATATCGTCGCAGCATATGAAACCACCGTCGCAGCCATCGACGCCGAAGCCATGGTGATAGTCGGCACAGATCACAGCTGTGTCAACGACCCTGAGACCTTTGCCTTCAACGCCGATGTCGCCGCTGATCTGCAAAGCCCAGTATTCCTTGCGGTATGCACCATCAATCGCACGCCCGAGCAGGTGCGGGAAACCATTAAGGCATGCACTGCGACAGTGGAGGAGCACGGCAGCGCAGTGCTCGGCGTCTTCGTTACCGGAGCGGACGAGGAGCAGATCCCGGATCTGAAGGCGTTCTTCGCCGACGCCGATGTGCCGACGTGGGTATTGCCCAAGGTTGATTTCGAAGAGGATGCTGCTGCTGCTGAAAAGGCTGCTGAAGCCTTCGATAGAAACGTTCCTGTAAGCGAGGTTCATGCCGCGCTTGAGGCGCCTTTTAAGGCCCCGGTTACTCCGTATGCCTTCCAATATGGCTTGTTGGGCAAGGCCAAAGCCGTCAGGAAAACCATCGTGCTGCCCGAAGGCACCGAAGATCGCATTATCGCAGCCGCCGATTACCTGCTTGAGCGTGACATCGTGGATCTCATTATCGTCGGCGATAAAGAGGCGATTCTGGCACGGGGCGAGGAACTTGGACTCAACTCGTTGGGCAAGGCGAAGTTCCAGGCCATGGATGATGAGACGGTGCTTGCGCCCATGGTCGCCAAACTATGCGAGCTGCGAGCCAAGAAGGGCATGACCGAGGAACAGGCGCGCAAACAGCTTACCGATGCCAGTTATTTCGGCACCATGCTGGTGGTGCTCGGCAAAGCCGACGGTCTGGTCTCCGGTTCCGTCAATTCCACGGCCAATACCGTGCGTCCTGCATTGCAGGTCATTAAGACCAAGCCGGGTGCATCGTTGGTTTCTGGCTCGTTCCTCATGTGTTTCAAGGATCATATTGCCGTGTTCGCCGATTGCGCCATCAACCTCAATCCGAATGCCGAGCAACTGGCCGATATCGCCATTCAGTCCGCTGAAACCGCTGCGGCATTTGGTCTCGAGCCGAAGGTAGGCATGCTGTCGTATTCGACCTTGGGCTCTGGCAAAGGTCCGGATGTCGATCTGGTCGAGGAAGCTACCGATTTGGTCCGTCAGAAGGCTCCGGATCTGCAGGTGGTTGGTTCCGTGCAGTTCGATGCCGCTTGGTCACCGACCGTCGCAGCGACCAAGGCGAAAGGCAACGATGTGGCCGGTCATGTGAATGTATTCGTGTTCCCGGATTTGTGCGCCGGCAATATCGCATACAAGGCGGTGCAGCGTTCCTCCGGCGCGGTCGCCATTGGGCCGGTGCTTCAGGGCCTGAACAAGCCAGTGAACGATTTGTCCCGTGGCGCTACGGTACAGGACATTATCAACACTGTGGCTTTGACGGCAGTGGAGGCGCAGCGATAGCAGGACCAGACAAAGCGTTAGTCTGTCGCTGACCGTTCGACGAGGCCGAAATCGGTTGCGCATCCCCAATTCGACAGGATGCGTCATCGATCCGGCCTCGCTGGCGTCTGTGGGGCATGCCGATGTGCCGGATGGTTCGAGCCGGCGGTGAAGAGAGGGGATTTTGTAGGATGCGAAGAGTAATCTGAGCAATGGAAATCCGTGTGTGCGGAACAGTACAACAATTGGAGGATGCCCACAATGGCAAAAACCGTCCTTGTTATCAATTCCGGCTCCAGCTCGATCAAGTACCAGCTGGTCGACCTTGAATCCGGTGAAGGTATCGCTTCCGGTCTCGTCGAAAAGATCGGTGAGCCTGTCGACGGCCACTACAAGCACGAGTACAACGGCGAAAAGCATGAGCTTGAAGAGCCGATTCACGATCACGAGCAGGGTCTGAAGCGCGTTCTTGGTTTCTTCGATGAGTTCGGCCCGAAGCTGTCCGATGCAGGCATCGTCGCCGTCGGTCACCGCGTGGTTCAGGGTGGTTCCATCTTCCCGCAGCCGGCTCTCGTCACCGACAAGACCATCAACCAGGTCAAGGATCTGGCTGTGCTCGCCCCGCTGCACAACGGCCCGGAGGCCAAGGGCGCTGAAGTCATGCGTGCCCTGCTGCCGGATGTTCCGCAGGTCTTCGTGTTCGATTCCTCCTTCTTCTTCCAGCTGCCGAAGGCATCCAGCACCTACGCGCTGAACAAGGAAGTCGCCGATCAGTACCACATCCGTCGTTACGGCGCTCACGGCACCTCCCACGAGTTCATCTCCTCCGTGGTGCCGTCCGTCATCGGCAAGCCGGCCGAAGGCCTCAAGCAGATTGTGCTGCACGTCGGCAACGGTGCTTCCGCCTCCGCTGAAATCTCCGGCAAGCCGATCGAGACCTCCATGGGCTTGACCCCGCTGGAAGGCCTGGTAATGGGCGGCCGTACCGGCGACATCGACCCGGCGGTCGTGTTCCACCTGATCCGCAACGCCCACATGAGCGTTGATGAGCTGGACACCCTGTTCAACAAGCGTTCCGGCATGATGGGCATGACCGGTTACGGCGATCTGCGTGAAGTGCATCGCCTGGTCGCGGAAGGCAATGAGGACGCCAAGCTGGCCCTCGACGTCTACGTGCACCGCATCGTCGGCTACATCGGCAACTACACCGCCCAGCTGGGTGGCGTCGACGTGATCACCTTCACCGCAGGCGTCGGCGAGAACGATGACGTGGTCCGCAAGATGGTGTGCGATAAGCTCGCTCCGTTCGGCGTCAAGCTGGACGAGGAGAAGAACGCCACCCGTTCCAAGGAGCCGCGCATCATTTCCACTCCGGATTCCTCGGTCACCATCTGCGTCATCCCGACCAACGAGGAGCTGGCCATCGCCCGCAAGTCCGCAGCCATCGCGGAGGCCGGCGAAGACTACTACGGCGCCAAGGTCGCCTGAATCATACCTCAATAAGCGACACGGCTTAAGAGGGGTCTTACGGCAATGACATATTGTTTGTGAGACTTTAGCAAGTCAGGGGTTCCGACACATGCCAATGTGCCGGAACCCTTTTCTTTTGCCCTGCCTGCCTATGTGCCAGGTTCCGTCAAAGAGCGCAGGCAAACAGGCCGATATGCGGCGGGACAAGACCTGGCAAAGGCAAATGAATGGCAGCTTGAATGGGTGGGAAACGGGGGTACCGAATTAGGGGATGCCAACAGTATGATTAACCCTGTTTGCATAACGCATGAATACGACCACCGCTCTGCAGCACGGAAGAGACAAACGGTATTCGTAGCGCCATGTTCCATATAAATGGAGAGAAGAGGACACCGCGCATGATGAGGAAATTCGTCGGACTGGATGGCATCAAGGGCTTGGCATTGGTGGCCATTGTCGCCTACCACTGCACGCAGGGCAGGCTTCCGGGCGGCTTCTACGGCGTCGATGTGTTTTTTACCGTGGCGGGCTTCGTTATGGCGGCGAGCATGTTCCGCAAACTGTTTCGTAAGGGCAAGCTGAACTACGTCCGATATGCGCAGCGTCGATTGGCGCGACTGTACCCGGCCCTGCTGCTTGCCGTTACCGCGATGGTGACGTTCGCCGGCCTGTTCGACAGGGACGCATTGGTGAATATCTTCGGCCAGGTGCTCAGCTCGTTGACCGGCTGGTACAACTGGCATGCCATTATCGGCGGGCAAAGCTACTTCGACCAGCTGACCCCTCAGCTTTTACGCCACCTGTGGTTCGTGGGGGTGCTATTGCAGTTCTATGTGGTGCTGCCATTCGTGGTATGGGTCATGTGGCGTTTACGCGCCACAAGGTTTTCGGTCGCGGTTCCTCTTGTACTTGCCGCAGTCAGCGGCACGCTGATGTGGGTGCTATACCAACCGGGCGGCGATCCCACGCGTGTGTATTTTGGTACGGACACGCACTCCACTGGCCTGATGCTGGGTGTGGCATTCGCATGGTGCGTGTGCACCTATGAATATAACCATTACCGACCGGTGTCCCAGCCCGTCAATGCATCGGCTAACCTGACGAGCCCTGCGCGGCAGACCGCCCAGAGTATGCAGCCGTTGCCTGCCGCGCAGTCGCATCTGCAACCGCCACAACCGCCATCCGGCATGAGCGTCGCAGTGGCCCCGGCTCTGGGCTTCATTGCGCTTATGATGCTCTGCACCCTGTGTTTTTGCGGCAAACAGGACGATTTTGCGTTCCGCGGCGGTATTATTCTCGCCAGCATCTGTTCAGTAGTGCTTATTGCGGGGACGATCAGCGTGAACTCCTGGATGCGCGATCTGATGCTGTTCAAACCGTTGGCCGCTCTCGGCCGTCATTCCTACGGCGTGTACCTGTGGCACTGGCCGATATGGATTATCGTTTCGGCGTTATTGGGCAAGGGCAATCCGCGCAACAACGGTTGGGTGCTTGCGGTGACGTTGGTTCTGACCGCACTGTGCTCCGCCATCTCGTGGTACCTGCTTGAACAGCCCATTGCACGCCATTCCACATCCTATGCGATCTTCCCATACCCGGTCAGCCCCGAAGAGAACAAGATTCTGCAGATTCTGCGTGCAGTGCTTGTCGATGTGCTTGTCGTGGTCGCCATGATCGGCTGCGCGCGCGCCGTCAATGACGCCCCGGGGAAAACACAGATGCAGATTCAGCTTGAACAGCAGTCGCACAAGCTCGAGCGTGGCCGGAAGCAGACTCAGGGAGGTCAGCCAGCCAGGCCCGTCCAACCGGCAAAACCTGAGCAGACCAAGCCGGCCGAGCAGAAGAGCGCCGGCAAGGTACAGCCGAAACATCCCAAGCATGTTGCGCCGACAGGCAGCCAGATGACCGCCATAGGCGACTCCGTCATGCTGGCCAGCGCCGACGGGCTCGGCGCGGTATTCCCCGGCATCGATATCAATGCCGAAGTCTCGCGCTCCATGGCTGTGGCGCCACAGATCGCCCAAGCGGATGCCGCAGCGAACAACCTGCGCCAATGGGTGGTAGTCGGTCTGAGCACCAACGGCTATGTCACCGTCGAACAACTGGACCAGCTGCGCCAGCAACTTGGCGATGATCGGGTGATGGTACTGGTCAACGCGCATGGCGGTCGGGCGTGGATCGGCGTGAACAACCAGATGTTCGCCGATTACGTCAATAGTCATGCAGGCAATACGGTGCTGGTGGATTGGGACGCCATGGCCAATCAGCATTTGGACCAGATATCGTCTGGTGACGGCATCCACCCGGTTATCGGCAGCGATATCTACGCGCAAGCGGTGAAGCAGGCAATTGATGGCTGGATCGCCGCCGGCCATTGAGTTCGGGCCTGCCGTTGAGATCGGTCGCGGCTTTCCGAGCTCTTCGCCCGCCGGTATGGCGATATTGCTAGGGCGGGGGCGAGCAGGGGGATAATCGCCGGGGAGTGTTGCCGTCGGTGTTGGTCGCTACACTGGGGGCTTACAAGCCCATGACTAACAAAACTTTTGGGAGATAATGGTGAGCGCAATCCTTGAAGGGAAGCCAGACAAAAACCTCATTCTCGTAACGGGAAGAGTTCATCCGAAACTTGCTCAGGATGTCGCCGATCAACTCGGCATTGATGTACTCGAAACCACAGCATACGATTTCGCCAACGGCGAGATGTATGTGCGCTACACCGAATCCGTGCGTGGCGCCGACGTCTTCGTACTGCAAAGCCATTACCAGCCAATCAACAAGGCGATTATGGAACAGCTCATCATGATCGATGCGCTCAAGCGTGCCTCCGCCCGCTCCATTACCGCCGTATGCCCGCTGCTGGGCTACTCCCGCCAGGATAAGAAGCACCGCGGCCGCGAACCCATCTCCTGCCGTCTCGTCTTCGACCTGCTGAAAACAGCAGGCGCGGACCGCATCATGTCCGTCGACCTGCACGCCGCACAATCCCAGGGCTTTTTCGACGGCCCGGTCGACCATCTTATCGCCATGCCGGTGCTCGTTGACTACATTCGCGATCGTTTCCAAGGCCAGCTCGACAATGTCGCCGTCGTCTCCCCAGACGCCGGCCGTATCCGCGTGGCCGAACAGTGGGCGCAGCGTCTTGGCGGCGGCCCGCTCGCCTTCGTGCACAAGACCCGCGACATCACCCGCCCGAACCAGGCGGTCGCCAACCGCGTCGTCGGCGACGTGGAAGGCAAGGACTGCGTGCTCGTCGACGATCTGATCGACACCGCAGGCACCATCGCCGGCGCATGCAACGTGTTGAAGAACGCTGGTGCCAAGTCCGTGACCGTGGTCGCCACGCATGGCGTGCTCTCCGGCCCGGCCGTGGAACGCCTCAAGAATTGCGGTGCACGCGAGGTTGTACTCACTGATACCGTTCCGATTCCGGAAGAGAAGCGCTGGGATGGCCTGACCGTCCTTTCCATCGCGCCGCTGCTAGCCAGCGCCATCCGCGCCGTGTTCGAAGACGGTTCCGTCGCGGAACTGTTCGACACCTACCCGGAGCATCACGGCCAGGGATTCCTGTTCGCCTGATTTTGTGATTTTCAACAGCGGCGTTGTGATGTTTGCCGATACCGCATTGCAAGTGTGGGCATATCCCGATTGCGGGGGAGCAGGTTATTCAGGCTTCCACGCAATCGGGATATGAACCGAAGCGCGCGCGAACAGAATGCCATCGATTGTGATCTGCAAGCGGGGGATCCTCGCAAGCGGAGACATGCTGGAAAGCTGGTATGCCGGCATAACCGCCACGGCGAGCGTAACCGAAGAACACCGCATTCGCTTGGCCAACGGCGAGATATTCGACAGTCCATCCGGCACAGGTTCCATACGGCCGAGCGTATTTGGCAAAAGATATGCGGAGGCATAATCACATGCCTCCGCATATCTCCCTCAAGCTCCCCCACCTGGACTCGAACCAAGACAAAGGGTTCCAAAGACCCGTGTGCTGCCATTACACCATGGGGGAACGGCGTTAAAAGCCGTAAGGCTTTCCGCCAAATGTCAATTATGCCATATGTTGCCAATGCTTGATACCGCGTGTCGGAAAAGCGTTTCACGAGACTCGCACCAAGGAATCGGTAGAAGCGTCATTCCTTCGAGATTCGCGTCATAGGAACTTCACCATGGCATTAGAGCGTGGAAGAACGTATACTGGCAGGAATTCCGCCGGCTCGGACGGGCCGATGCGGAAACGAATCGCGAAAGCAGCAAGGAGAAGACCATGTCGAAGGCGTTGATCATCGTGGATGTGCAGCCGACGTTCTGCGAGGGCGGAGAACTCGGCGTGGAAGGCGGCAACGCGGTCGCCGAGCGTATCGCGGAATATGTGGAGACGCATCGCAACGAATACTCGTATGTCGCCACCACACAGGACTGGCATGTCGAACCCGGCAGGCACTGGTCGGACGATCCCGATTACGTGGACACGTGGCCGGTGCACGGCAAGGCCGGCACCGCGAACGCCGGACTGCATCCCGCGATCGCGGCTTTGGGAATCGGGCATCATTTCAAGAAGGGCCAGTATTCGCCATCGTATTCCGGCTTCGAAGGTCTGGAGGACAACACCGACCGTATCCCCACGCGCGAGGAGGTCGCCGCCGACCTGACCGCCGGCAGGACGCTGGCGAACGCGTTGGAAGCCGCTGGCATCACTCGTGTGGACGTGGTCGGATTGGCGGAATCGCATTGCGTGAAGGAAACCGCGTTGGATGCGAGGAAGCTCGGTTACGAGACACATGTCATCGAGGAACTGACCGAGCCTGTCAGTGAGGAACTTGGCGTTGACGCCCGCCGGCAGATGCGTGAGGCGGGTGTCGTACTCGACTGATTGTTTGTCGGCTCCGTAAGGGTTATCGGAGCTTGGAGATTTCGTTGATGCGGCGGAGTTCCTCATCGCTGAATGTGGTGTTTCTGAGCGCGCCGATATTGTCGAGGAGCTGCTGCGGACGGGACGCGCCGACCAGCACCGATGTGACCATGCCATCGTGCAGCAGCCAGGCCAACGCCATTTCGGCCAAGGTCTGCCCACGCTCGGCAGCCAGATCGTTCAGATCGCGAATCTGCTGCAGCTTTTCCGGCGTCAGCGCGCTTTTCTGCAGGAATCGTCCATCATGGGCGATTCTGCTGTCCGCCGGGACGCCGTTCAGATACCGATCGGTCAGCAGCCCCTGGGCGAGCGGAGAAAAGGTGATTAGCCCTTTGCCAAGACGGTGCGAGGCTTCTTTGAGACCGTTGTTCTCGACCGTGCGGTCGAAGATGTTGTAACGGTTCTGGTTGATGATGAAGGGCGCATGCAGCTCGTCCAAGATGGCGGCGGCTTTTTCGAGTGTCGGACCGTCATAGTTGGACAGACCCACGTACAGCGCCTTGCCGCTGCTCACGGCCGTGGCGAGTGCTCCCATGGTCTCCTCGAGCGGAGTTGAGGAATCCATGTGGTGGTGGTAGAAGACATCAACGTAGTCGAGGCCGAGACGCTCGAGGCTTTGGTCGAGCGAGGCGAGCAGGTATTTGCGGCTACCGAGGTCGCCGTATGGGCCTGGCCACATTTCGTAGCCGGCTTTGGTGCTGATGATGAGTTCGTCGCGGTGGTGTTGGAAGTATTCGTGCAGGAGTCGTCCGCAGTTCTTTTCGGCTGCTCCTGGTTCGGGGCCGTAGTTGTTGGCCAGGTCGAAGTGGGTGATGCCGTTGTCGAATGCGGTGAACACGATTCGGCGCATGGTGTCGTACGGGGTGATGTCGCCGAAGTTATGCCAGAAACCGAGGGATATGGCGGGGAGTTTGAGGCCGCTTGTTCCCGAGTGGTTGTAGGTCATGCTGTCGTATCGGGTCGGCGACGGCGTGTAGACGGTGGTTGGTTCGAGCATGGTTCTCCTTTGAATGCTGTTTGTGGTTATCCGCCAATCAAAATACTCATTTGTCTGACCATATCGCAACATGTGGCATTGCAGTCGCAGTGGGCGCGCATCGTGGCGTGCCGGCTCGATGGCAGGGGAAGGTGGCCTTGCGCATGTGGAACGTGGATAAGGCATTCCATCGCCGTGATGCGTCTTCTTGTCCGGTTGCAACGATGGGTGGTTTGAATATTCGACCGCCCGGAACGGTTCAGTTCAGCCGAATCCCTAGAGCGGTAGTTCGCGGTAGACCAGATCGTCGCGCACTTGGAACCCCTGACGTTCCCAGAATTCGTTGCCGGCTTCATTATCCGCATATACGCCTACGGCGACCTTCGGCAGTCCAAGCGTCCGAAGAGCTTCGATCACATGTCCGACCAGCAGCGAGCCGATCCCCATGCCGCGCGCGTCCGGGCTTACCGCGGTGTGGTAGATGCGCGAGCGTCTGCCGTCGTGCCCGGAGAGAATGGCCCCGATGATTTCCCCGGTGCTATCCTCGGCCACGAAGCAAGTGTCCGGATTGCGTTCGAGGAACCTGCGGATCGCGGCCTCGCAGTCGTCTGCATCCTTCATGGAGAAGCCCGCGCACCGGGACCACAATGCGTATACCTGCGGGTAGTCGCTGATAATCATGGGGCGGATGCGCGGCAATGTTGAAACCTGTTCTTCCATCAATGGTTTTCCTCCATCATTATGATTACCGGAATCGGTATTCGCTTTCATCATCGTTGTCCTTCTCAGGCCTGCACGCCTGCGAGCTTCAGGAACTTCTTGTCGGACTGGATGCACGGTCCCTTTCGTCCTCGCTCCTTCGCATCTTTTACGCACTCTCTCAGCAGGTCGTTAGAGCATCCGTGTCCTTTCATGGCGCCGGCGATCCACAGGCAGTTGATATGGAGGTACCCGTCCGCTTGGATGGGAACCCACGCGTTTTCCGCGGGGATGTATTCGATGAAGCATTTTCCACGTTCCGCGCTTCGATAGAAGACCAGTCCCTCATCGAAACGCCGTTTGAGCCATTCTTTCTTCGCCAGGGCCTGTTTGCCGGACATGGCGCAGCAGATGTGTTCCGCGTCGATGCTGTCCTTGGCGATTCGAATGTATTCCATCCGTCAGGCCCCCTGTCTTCTATGGTTGCCCATGCTGCCCGTGGCATGGAACCGTTCTCAAGTCTACTGGAAAATGCTGTTTTCGACATTGGTGTTGCCTTCCCCACGAGAAGGCGCATTTTCGAGTTGCTACGCGCGGGGGATATGACCGCGGGGGAGCTCGCGGAGCATTTCGACATCAGCAAACCATCGCTCAGCCATCATCTGGCGACGCTCAGGAACGCCGGTCTTGTAACGGACGAACGGCATGGGCAGAACATCGTGTATAGCCTCAACACCACGGTCATGCAAGACTTGGTCGGATGGTTCAACTATGGCCATCCGCGCAATCGTTTCTGGCCCGTCATGGCGGCCGTGTTCCACGACGATAGCTGCCTCTGCGAAAATACGGATCCCATACAAACAGTACGGACATGTAAGGGTTTCGCATTGCGTCACCATATGGCGTTATGGGATGTGATTGCATCCTGCGATATCGAAGGCGCAAGCGATGCCAGCATCCGTAACGCCGTGCCCAACGATTTTTCCGATATGCTCCGGCAGTCGCAAATCTCCCATATATTTACCACTGGCGCGAAGGCTGCGCAGCTGTACCAGCGACCCTGCATTCCGTTATTACAGACGCATGGGTCGGACAATGTGCCGATGACTCGACTACCGTCCACCAGTCCGACGAACGCCGGCGCCAAGCTGCCAGAGCTTGTAGAGGCGTACAGCTGCGTCGGCCGAGTGGCTTCCGGCAAAGCCGTAATGCAGCCCGAATAATATGGTCAAAACGTTGCCGGTATTGTCCTAACCCTATCTATACAATCGCGTGTGCGTTGAAGGCGTTACTCCTCAAGGGTTTTCAAGGAATTTGCCCCATACATGGAGAAACAGACGTTTTCGAAGACATGAACGAAACGGAAGGCGAAAGATGGCACTAAGCGCCGCAATCATCCTTGCCGCGGGCGAAGGAACCCGCATGCGTTCCAACAAGCCGAAGGTGCTGCACACTTTGGCGGGCAAGACATTCCTGAATCGTGTGATGGACTCGGTGTCCACGCTTGATCCGGACACTCTTGCCGTCGTAGTGCATTATCAGGCGGATCGCGTGACCGAAGCGGCACGGTCCTACAATGAGCGCGTCACCATCGTCAATCAGGACGACATTCCCGGCACCGGGCGCGCCGTGCAGTGTGCTATGGCGCAGCTGGCCCAACAGGGCGAATTGGAGGGCTCCGTGCTGATCGCAGCCTCCGACATGCCGTTACTTGATTCCGACACGTTGAGCCAGCTGCTCGCCTTCCACGAGCAGAGCGGTAACGGCGCCACTGTGCTCACCACTGTGCTCGACGACCCGACCGGGTATGGCCGCATCATCCGCGACAGCGAAGGCAACGTGCTGCGCATCGTGGAACAGAAGGACGCCAACAGCAGCGAGCTGGCCGTGCATGAGGTGAACACCTCCGTATACGTGTTCGACGCCGCCGTGCTGAGCAAGGCGATCGCCGACCTGAAATCCGATAATGCGCAGGGTGAGTTCTACCTGACCGATGCGTTGGAGACAGCCAAGCAGGACGGTGCTGTCGGCGCATTCGCGGCTCCCGACCCCTTAAGCGTGGAGGGTGTGAACGACCGTGTGCAGCTTGCCGCACTTGCCAAAGCACACAACATCCGCGTGTGCGAGCAGTGGATGCGCGCCGGCGTCGACATTCTCGACCCGCAGACCACGTGGATCGAGGATGACGTTGAGATCGGCCGTGACGCGGTGATTCTGCCGGGCAGCTTCCTGCAGGGGCATACCGTTATCGGTGAGAATGCCGTTGTGGGCCCGTACACCACGCTGATCGACGCCGTGGTGGACGACGAGGCCGTGGTGGAGCGTTCCCGTGTGCAGGAGTCCCATATCGGACGTGGTACGAATATCGGCCCGTGGACGTATCTGCGTCCGGGCAATGAGTTCGGCGAAGGTGCGAAGGCCGGAGCCTTCGTGGAAATGAAGAAGGCGCATATCGGCAATGGCACCAAGGTGCCGCATCTGAGCTATGTGGGCGATGCCGAACTGGGCGATCACACCAATATCGGCGGTGGTACCATCACCGCCAACTATGACGGCGTGCACAAGAACCGCACCAAGATCGGAGCCGGTTGCCATGTGGGTGCCGGCAACCTGTTCGTGGCTCCGGTCGAGGTCGGCGACAATGTGACCACCGGAGCCGGTTCCGTGGTACGCCATGAGGTGCCGAGCGACTCCATGGTGTACTCCGAGAACACGCAGCACAATGTCGAAGGCTGGAAGCCCGCCTGGGAACGCTGAGCTTTCGACTAGACATGTAGGGCCCGCAAGGTCCGCTGATTCATTCGCCTCACCATATACACTGCTGCATACAGCAGGAATCGAATAAACGGGAAGGATACCCATGCCAGCTTTGCAATCTTCCATCGACGATATCCGTGTTGCCGCGGCTGCCGCCGACCGTATGAAGGCCACCGACATCGTTGCATTCGACGTGACCGTGCCTCTCGGTATCACCGACATCATGATGGTCGCCACCGCGTCCAACGAACGCCAGGTGCTTGCGGTCGCCGAAGAGATCGAACGCGATCTGTATCTGAAGTGCGGCAAGCGTCAGCCGCGTGAACGCGAGGGGTTGACGGAAGGCCAGTGGGTGCTGCTCGACTACGGCGACTATGTGATTCATGTGATGCACACTGAGTCTCGTGGGTTCTATAACCTGGAACGACTCTGGCGCGACTGCCCGCAGATCGACCTGCAGCTTGAACATCCGGAAACCAGCGCCGTCGATGCCGGTACGGATGATTCCAACGCCGAATGAGTCATAGCCGTGTGACTTCATGATGGAACAGGGGCCTGCGGGCGTGAACCAATAGCATGCGTATCGTGCGCAGCGGGTTCGCACCCGCAGGCCCCTTACTGTGTATATTTTGTTACCGAACCATACGATAAGAAGGATTTTCATGCCACAACACGTTCGTTCCATTTTCCTTGTCCGTCATGGGCGTACCTCCTACAATGCGGCGCATCGTTTGCAGGGCCAGGTGGATATTCCGCTGGATGCCGTAGGCCAGTGGCAGGTCAAGCAAACGGCTCTTGCCCTGAAGGACCTGTATGTGGACAGACGTCCTCAGGTAAGTCGCCAGCTGATCGTCTGCTCCGATCTCGGGCGTGCGCGCGCCACCGCGCAGGCGTTTGCCGACGTGCTGGGCGGGGCCGAATTGCATCCGGATCCTCGTGTGCGTGAGCGCAGCTTCGGCGAATGGGATGGGCATGCGGTCGACGAGCTGGCTGAACGTTACCCCGAGGATTTCAAACTCTGGGTCGACCATAAGGACGGCGAAATGAAGTACGGTGCCGAAGCGAAAAGCGCCGTGGGGGAGCGTGGCGTTGCGGCGATCAGCGACTGGTCAACGCGTGCGGGGGATGACACCGATTTGTACATCTTCTCCCATGGTGCGTGGATTTCCCAGACGTTGCAGACCTTATTGGGGCTTGATCGTGTGGATCCGACCTTCGCCAGTGTGCTCTCGATGAATAACGCGCACTGGGTGAGGCTGCTTCCGATGGATACCGCCGATGGCGGCTTGCGATGGCGCTTGATGGATTACAACCATGGGCCGGCCATTGCCGACACAGACGAGTGGGAGCGCGAACGCTGAGATGCCTGGCATGGCGTTATGCCATGGCAGGAAAATCGAGTGCTGAATACAGGGCTGACGAGTGTGCATCGTCAGCCTTTGTCATATACTCGGCGTGTCGCGTGAAAACGGCGGAATTCCAACGAAAATTTGCCTCTTATTGGGGCTTGTGACACGCCTTGCTTGCATATTCAGACATTCCGTCGTATTGTGTACGAGGTTCGCAAAGAACGGATAAATGAAAACGGGGCTATGGCGCAGCTGGTAGCGCATCTCCATGGCATGGAG
>OBLF01002080.1_pt1 | contig 14361 bp, 14 predicted proteins | sample 1519231 | NCBI WGS metagenome assembly OBLF01 (sample SAMEA2602895, study PRJEB22501) | metagenome | reverse complement strand
CCGTCTGCTCTGAATGGGGGAAGGCCCGGAAGGACCGGCGGGCGGAGGCCCTGCTGGCGGACGCCGGGTATCCGGACAAGGGCAGCGAGCAGTGCGTGGCTTATCTGGCCCGCCGCTTCCGCTCCGGGGGCGAGTTTCCCCATGAGGTGGGGCTGTTTCTCAGCTATCCCCCTCAGGACGTGCTTGGCTTCATTGAAAACCGGGCCGTCAACTACAAATGTGCGGGACTTTGGAAAGTCTACGGCGATGTGGAGCAGGCCCAGCGCCTGTTTGCCAAGTACCGCAAATGCACCGATATCTACTGCGAGCTCTGGCGGGCCGGTTCCGGCATCGGACAGCTTGCCGTCGCGGTTTGATATACCAGATCCGGCCTTTGGCCGCGAAAAAACTTCTCAAGAAAGGAGAAATCAACGATGAAAACTGCTGTGATTTATTGGAGCGGCACCGGCAATACCAAGCAGATGGCGGAGGCCGTTCTGGAAGGTATGAAGAGTGCCGGTGCGGAGGCTGTGCTGCTGGAGCCCTCTCAGGTGGACGCTTCCACCTTCAGCGGCGTGGACGCTGTGGCGCTCGGATGCCCTGCCATGGGCTCTGAGGTGCTGGAGGAGATGGAGTTCGAGCCCATGTTCTCTGCCAACAAAGGTAACCTCGGCGGCAAGAAGGTAGCCCTCTTCGGTTCCTTCGGCTGGGGCGACGGCGAGTGGATGCGCAACTGGGAAAAGGACTGCGACGACGCCGGCATCAACCTGGTCTGCGACAGCATCACCTGTCAGGAAGCACCTAACGACGACACGCTGGAAGCTTGCCGTGCCATGGGCAAGCAGCTGGCGGGCTAAACCACGAGAATACACCTCTATTTTCCTTATCTTTCCTATTTCCTATCTTTCCTAACCAAAAACCTTATCTTCCTATTTCCTATCTTTCTTTTCTATCTTTTTTCTGTCTTTCCTTTACCACCGCGGAAACTTCACGGGTTTCCGCCGGTTCCCCGGCACGGATGGGGCCGCGCCGGAGGACCGTAAGCAATGCCATTTTTTCACACGGCAGCGCCGCCCGATTCCGGGCGGCGCTGTTCACATGTCCGGGGTTGATGCCGGAGACGCCGGGGGCTTCCGCCGCTCAGAACCGCCGGTCCATGTATTCCCGGTTTTCTGCAAAGAATCCCCGTCCGGCGCCTTGACAAAGGCGGACCGGGTGTGCTATGTTGATTCCTGTCTCCGGAAAGTGTTTCTGCCCGGCGACACCATGCCCTATCATACCGTTCTGCCGGCGAGGAAGCTCCGAGCCGAAAGATGAGGAAGGATCACTGGATACATCTGTCATCCCCTCTGCCGAACGGCAGGGGGGATGTATTACTTTTTGAAAAGGAGAGACCGCTGTGGAAGCTGTGGAAACGCGGGTGGCCGTCATCGCCATCATCGTCCGGGAGGGCGCCCAGGTGGCAGCCCTCAATGAACTGCTGCACCAGTACGGGCCCCATATCATCGGCCGCATGGGCGTGCCCTACCGGGAAAAGGGCGTGAACATCATCAGCGTGGCCATGGATGCCCCCGGCGACGTCATCTCCGCCCTGTCCGGCAAGCTGGGCCGCTTGGAGGGCGTCATCGCCAAGACCGTCTATGCCCCGGCAGGGAGCGTATGAAAGGAAGAAAAACCATGAACCTGAAGAAAAAACTGCTTGCCCTGGGACTGTCCCTGGCGATGGTCCTGTCCCTGGCCGCCTGCGGCCAGAAGGCCGCCGAAGAGGAACCGGCGGAACAGCCGGCCCAGACCGAGGAACCGGCGGCGGAAACACCGGACTTCACCCCGGCGGCATTTAAGATCGCGGCCCTGAAGGGCCCCACCGCCATGGGCCTGGTGGAACTGATGAGTCTGAGCGACACGGCCAATGAGATGATGGAGGGCAAGGAGGATGTGGTATCCACCGGCAATACCTATGACTTTACCCTGGCCGGTTCCGCCGACGAGGTGACCCCGGCCCTCATCAAGGGCGACCTGGACATGGCCTGCGTGCCCGCCAACCTGGCCGCCGTGCTGTACGGCAAGACCGACGGCGCGGTGGAGGTGCTGGCCGTCAACACCCTGGGTGTGCTGTATATCGTGGAGAACGGCGACGCCGTCCAGTCCATGGCGGACCTGAAGGGCCAGACCATCGTGGCTGCAGGCAAGGGCAGCACCCCGGAGTACGCCCTGCGGTATCTGCTGACGGAAAACGGCATTGATCCTGATAACGATGTGACCATCGACTGGAAGAGCGAGCACAGCGAGTGCGTGGCGGCCCTGGCCAGCGGCCAGGCCACCATTGCCCTGCTGCCCCAGCCCTTTGTCACCGTGGCCCAGACCAAGATCGAAGGGCTGCGGATGGCTCTGGATCTGACGGAGGAGTGGAACAAGCTGGATAACGGCTCCGGCCTCATCACCGGCGTCATCGTGGCCCGGCGGGATGTGGTGGAGGCCAATCCCGGCGCGGTGGACAGCTTCCTTCAGAATTACGCCGCCAGCGTGGAGTGGGTCAACGCCAACAACGCGGACGCCGCCCAGCTGATCGCAGAGTACGGCATCATCGAGGCCGCCCCTGTGGCGGAAAAGGCCCTGCCCTACTGCAACATCGTCTGCATCACCGGCAGCGAGATGAAGGACAAGCTTTCCGGTTACCTGCAGGTCCTGGCCGACGCAGAGCCCTCCTCCGTGGGCGGTGCCCTGCCCGGGGATGATTTCTACTACGGCGCATAAGTAAAACCGGCACGGCAGGGCAGGATCTGTCTGCCTGATTTCCATTCTGAAACAGAAAGGAGCCGCCGCGATGGGCAGGAAAACAGCATCCCTCCGCCTGTGGGCGGTGGCTTTCTGGCTGGTGGTGTGGCAGCTGGCGGCCATGGCCCTGAGGGCGGCATACCCCCATGGAGAGCTGCTGCTGGCGTCCCCGGTGAATGTGCTGCTCCGGCTGGGGCAGCTGGCCGTCACCGCCGCCTTCTGGCGGACGGTGGCCTGGTCCGCCATCCGGATCTTCGGCGGCTTTTTGATCTCCACGGTCCTGGCGGTGGTGCTGGCGGCTCTGGCGGCCTGGAAAACCTGGTTCCGGGAGCTGATAGCGCCCCTGGCGGCGGCCATCAAGGCGGTGCCGGTGGCGTCCTTCATCATTCTGGCCCTGGTGTGGCTCAACAGCCGGAGCCTGTCCCTGTTCATTTCGGCGCTGATGGTGTTCCCGCCGGTGTACCTGAATGTGCTGGAGGGCATCTGCCGCACGGACCGGCAGCTGCTGGAAATGGCCCGGGTGTTCCGGGTGTCCTTCGGGCGGCGGCTCCGGGGCATCTATCTGCCCCAGGTGATGCCCTATTTCCGCACGGCGGTGTCCCTGGGCCTGGGCCTCTGCTGGAAGGCCGGGGCGGCGGCGGAGGTCATCGGCATGCCCGGCGGCTCCATTGGCGAACGGCTGTATACCGCTAAGGTGTACTTCCAGACCCCGGACCTCTTTGCCTGGACCGTCACCATCGTGGCGGTGTCGGTGATTTTTGAGCGGCTGTTCCTGGCCCTGACGGACTGGGCGGCGGGAAAGGCGGGCGGCTGATGGAAGTGAAGGATCTGTGCAAGGCCTATCATGGCCGCCCGGTGCTGCAAAACCTGTCCTTTGCCGCCGGGGTGGGTATTACGGCCATTTGGGCTCCTTCCGGGGCGGGCAAGACCACCCTGCTGCGGCTGCTGCTGGGCCTGGAAAAGCCGGACGGCGGCCGGTTGGTGGGAACGGATCTCCGCTGGGGCGCGGTTTTTCAGGAGGACCGCCTGCTGGAGGGGCTGGATGCGGCGGGCAACCTCCGCTTTGCCCTGGGACCGGCCTATGACACCAGGGCGGCGGAAGCCATGCTGGAAGAATTGGGCCTTGCAGATGTGGGGAGCAAGCCGGTGGGGGCGTGGTCCGGAGGCATGAAGCGCCGTCTGGCCCTGGCCCGGGCGCTGCTGGCCCCGTCGGAGGCTATTGCCCTGGACGAGCCATTTACGGGGCTGGATGATGAAAACCGGCAGCGGGCCATCCGGGCCATCCGCCGGGTGGCGGAAACAAAGCCGGTGCTGCTGGTGACCCATGACCGGGAGGACCTGGCGGCCCTGGATGCCCGGATCATCCGGCTGCGCCGGGGGGACGAGCAATAAAGGGGATGCGCTTTGCGCATCCCCTTTATTGATATGAAAACACCGTCTTGCAAAAGGCTGAGGCAGATGCTACAATAGGACCGTCAGAATATTTGAACCGGGTTCTCATGCGATTCGCAGGCATAAGGCCGGTCAGACCGCGGGCTGCTGAGGGGCGGCTTTTATAAAAAACGACGGTTAGAGAAGACTAACTACGTGCGCAAAGTAACATAGAAGATACTGCGAAGAAGCGGGAGGAAAACATGTTATTTTCAGAAAAATCAGGCCCCTTTGGGGCGGCCTATTGGCAGGCACTGCTGTTTCTGGAGGTTATGAACGTCTATGACGGCGTTATGATCGACAAGCTGTGGGTCGGCCACAGCCGCTTTGGGGGGCTGCCGGGATTGGAGGATGTGCCCTTTGTGCAGACCTGGCGGCAGGTGCTGAAAAAGAGAAGCCTGCTGGCCCTGATCTGGATGGCGTGGATCCGCCGCCAGTATGCCTTCGGCAAGGGCGGCATGATGGAGCGGGTGCATCAGACCATCCTCAGCAGTCTGGATTTTGACGGACAGGGGAGCCTGCTGGAGGTGGGCTGCGGTTCCGGAGCCATGACCATCCGCGCGTCGCTGACCTGGCCCAAGGCGAAGATCACCGGCCTGGACTACTGGGGGGCCATGTACAACTACAGCAAGGCCCTGTGCGAGAAAAACGCGGCGTCCGAGGGGGTGGGCAGCCGGTGCACCTTCGTTCACGGCGACGCCAACAAGCTGGCGTTTCCGGATGAAAGATTTGACGCCGTTATCAGCAACTATGTCTATCACAATATCATGGGCGCCGACAAGCAGGCGCTGCTGCTGGAGAGCCTTCGGGTGCTGAAAAAGGGAGGCGTGTTTGTCCTGCATGACAACATGAAGCCCCAGATGTACGGCGATATGCATGCCTTTGCGGAGAAACTGAAGCACATGGGATTTGACCAGGTGGAATACGTGGAGACTGCGGCATCCATTTTCGGCTCCAAGCGCCGGGCCGCCATGATGATGCTGGGGGATTCCACCATGATCGTCGGCAGAAAGTAATTGATAGAGAAACCAAACGGGAAAGCGCAGTGCAGCCCCGGCAGATTTGCCGGGGCTGCACTGTTGTTATAAACGGATTTACCGCATTGCGGAACGCTCCTCAGACACGGGGCCCACGGGCGTTATAGACCGCCCAAAAGGCCCGGCGGGCTTCTTCACATTTCTCGGGGCTGGTTATTTCAGGCCAGGGGCTTGCCGCTGAACACGGGGAAGATGTTGAAATCGCCGTAATCGGCAATGCGGTCCATGTGCTTGAGGGCTTCCATATTCTCCTCGGAGATGGTGAAGTCCACAGCGGCGTTGGCGGCCATGTGGTCCGGGTCGGCGGTCTTGGGCAGGGCCACCGCGCCCAGCTGGATGACGTAGCGGATGCACAGCTGGGCGGCGGACACGCCGTGTTTCTCCGCCATCCGGGCAATGGCGGGATTTTTCAGAGCCTCGCCGTGGGCGATGGGGGAGTAGGCCTCCACCTGGATGTTCTGGGACTTGCAGAAGTCCACCAGGTCCAGGTCTGTGTTGCTGATGTGCAGCAGGATCTGGTTGACCATGGGTTTTACCCGGCAGTCGGACAGCAGGCTTTCCAGATCGTCCCGCAGGAAGTTGGACACGCCGATGACCTTGACCTTGCCCGCCGCCTGGGCATCCTCCAGGGCCCGCCAGACGGCCTTATTTTCCTCAAAGTACCGCTTTTCCACCCGAAATTCCGCCCAGGGCTGGGGAGAGTGAATGATCATCTGGTCCAGATAGTCCAGTCCCATTTTCTCCAGAGTCTCGTCAATGGAGCGGGCGGCGGCTTCGTAGGTTTTCAGTTCTGCCGCCACCTTGCTGGCCACGAACAGTTCCTCCCGGGGCAGGCCGCAGGTGCGGACGCCTTCCCCCACGCCCCGCTCGTTGCCGTAGGCCTGGGCGGTGTCGATAAGGCGGTAGCCCAGCTTCACGGCGGTGCGGACGGCCTCCGCCGCCTTGTCGTCGTCAATGAACCAGGTGCCAAGGCCCAGTTTGGGAATGGACATGCCGTTTGCAAGGGTATATGCTTCGTTGAAGATCATCATGGTTTCCTCCTGTTTTTCACTGTTCCACGGTGTACCGCAGCCACACCGCGCCGCTGCCGTACTGCTCCACGCTGCTGAGCTTCAGGGGCGTCACGTCCCGGTCCATGGGCAGGCCGTCGAACACCGCCTGCATGCCGCCCCGGCCGTCGATGCCGGCGCCCATGAGGATGCTGACCTCGTCCAGCAGTCCCGCCGCCAGGAAGGCGGCGTTGATGTGGCCGCCGCCCACTACCGCCATGCACTTCACGCCGAATGCCTCCGCCAGGATCTCGCAGGCCCGGTTCAGGTCGATCTTTTCCTGGCCGCAGGCGATCCAGGAGATGTGCAGGCTGTCCAGATAGGCCAGGTATTCCCGGCTGACCTGCTGAGAGGTCAGGACCAGCAGGGGACGGTCCTCCTGGACGCCGTCCCAAAGCAGGGTACCACGGGTATCCACGACTACTTCGTAACCTGCGGCATCGGCGGCCTTGGAGAAGGCTTCCTTGTGCAGGGGGGTGGCGGTTTCGCTGCGGAAAACGCCTGGGCAGGCCATTTCCAGCTGGGCGGTGACCCGGCCGCTGACCCGGGTGGGAGCGTCCAGGGCATCCAGGGTGTCGTAATACTCCTGAACGCCGGGCAGGTGCTCCGTCATGGCGCAGTCGATGCGGCCATCCACGGAGGTCATCATGTGGCATAGAATGTAGGGCTTGTTCATCGATGGATCTCTCCTTTTATTTATATAAATTGTCTGTCATGTTCAGGGCGGCGGAGGTGTGTTCCGCCGCTGTATATAGAGTACAACTTAAAGTTAAATTCAAATCAAGGACTTTTTTAAAAAAATTCAGAAATTATGAAAAGCCGCGCTGAAGGGCTCTTTTCCAGTAAAAACAGATTTTTTCCCGGCCTGCCTTGATGGGAGCCGCCGCGCCGTGGTATAATCAGTGCAACTGACGGACCGTGGAAGGGAGAGAAACGCTGATGGCAAAGAAAAACAGCCGCAACACCAAGGGGCGGATCATCTCCGCCGCGTGGAAGCTCTTCTATGAGCAGGGCTACGAGGAGACCACTGTGGAGGACATCGTGTTTGAGTCCGGCACCTCCAAGGGCTCCTTTTACCACTATTTCGACGGCAAGGACGCCCTGATGGGCACCCTGGCCTACGTGTTCGACGAGAAGTACGAAGAACTGAAGCCCACCCTGGACCCGGAGAAGGGGGCCATTGAGACGCTGGCCTATATCAACCACGAGCTGTACGCTATGATCGAATCCAGCGTGTCCATCGACCTGCTGACCCGGCTGCTGTCCACCCAGCTGCTGGCCCGGGGAGAAAAGCACCTGCTGGACCGCAGCCGGGTGTATTTCCGGCTGCTGCGGCAGATCGTCCGGCAGGGGTGCGAGCGGGGGGAATTCCGCCCGGATATGACCACCGACGAGATCGTGAAGGCCTTTGCCATGTGGGAGCGGGCCCAGCTGTATGACTGGTGTTTGTGCGGCGGAGATTACTCCCTGGTGACCTACGCGGACAAGATGACCCCCCTGTTTCTGGAAAGTTTCCGGGCCGAATCTTAAAATTTATTTTTTCTTCTGGTTCGATTTCTAGACTTCGTTCTAGAGAAAAAACATTGTAAAATAAAAGAAAAGTGTGGATTAAGCAGAACACCGTATAGAATATATTCTATACGGTGTTCTGCATTTCATTCTTGTTAAGAATGTGATATGATCGACCCTGTTATCAAAAAAATGTCCGGCAGAGAAAAACGGTACGGACCGGGGGTGCCCGGTGCGCTGCCGCCGGACAGGCAAAGGAGAAAAGAAACATGGGAAGCGGATGGATTATTATTGTCACCATTGTGCTGTACCTTTCAGCCATGGTGCTGATCGGCGTCTATTACGGCAAAAAGGGCGGCGCCGGCAGTTCGGATGATTTCTACCTGGGCGGCCGCAAAATGGGCCCCATCGTCACCGCCATGAGCGCCGAGGCCAGCGACATGAGCAGCTACCTGCTGATGGGCCTGCCGGGACTGGCCTACCTCTGCGGCCTGCCGGAGGTCTCCTGGACCTGCATCGGCCTGGCCGCCGGTACGTATCTGAACTGGCTCATTGTGGCCCGGCGGCTGCGGCGCTATTCCGCCCGGCTTGGGGCCATCACGGTGCCGGACTTTTTCTCCCGCCGCTTCGGCGATGAGAAAAACCGCCTCTCCTGCATCGCCGCCGCAGTAATCCTGATCTTCTTCGTCCCCTATACCGCCTCCGGCTTCAAGGCCATCGGCACGCTGTTCAACAGCCTCTTCGGCGTGGATTACCACACCGCTATGATCGTGGGCGCTTTCGTGGTCATCGGCTACACGGTGATGGGCGGCTTCATGGCCGTGTCCTTCACCGACCTGATCCAGTCCATTTTCATGACCATTGCCCTGATCGCCGTGGTGCTCTTCGGCATTCACCAGGCCGGCGGCCTGACCACGGTGATCGACAACGCCAAGGCTCTCCCCGGCTACTTGAGTCTGACCAAGGGCTATGACGTGGCCACCGGCGCAGAGGCCTCTTTCAGCGGCCTGAGCATCATCTCCACCGTGGCCTGGGGCCTGGGCTATTTCGGTATGCCCCACATCCTGCTGCGGTTCATGGCCATTGAGGAGGAGAAGAAGCTGAATGACTCCCGCCGCATTGCCTCCATCTGGGTGGTGATCTCCATGTTCATCGCCGTGTTCATCGGCATCATCGGCTACAGCGTGTCTGCGGCAGGAAAGATCCCCTTCCTGACCACCAGCGCCGACGCGGAGACCGTCATCATCCAGCTCTCCAGCCTCATGAGCCAGCACGGGGCCATCCTGGCCATCATGGCGGGCATCATCCTCTCCGGCATCCTGGCCGCCACCATGTCCACGGCGGATTCCCAGCTGCTGACCGCCGCCTCCAGCGTGTCTCAGGACCTGATGCAGGGCTTCATGGGCATGAAGCTCAGCGACAAGGCCGCCATGCGGGTGGCCCGGCTGACGGTGGTCGCCATCGCCGTTGTGGGCATGTTCCTGGCCTGGGATCCCAACAGCTCCGTGTTCCGGGTGGTGTCCTTCGCCTGGGCCGGCTTCGGCGCGGCCTTCGGCCCGGTGGTGCTGTTTGCCCTGTTCTGGAAGCGGGCCAACAAGTGGGGCGCTCTGGCCGGTATGCTCACCGGCGGCGCCGTGGTGTTCATCTGGAAGTACCTGATCGCCCCCATGGGCGGGGCCTGGTCCATTTATGAACTGCTGCCCGCCTTCATTGCCAACTGCGTCGTGCTGGTGGTGGTGTCCCTGGCTACCCCCGCGCCGGACAAGTCCGTGACCGACGTGTTTGAGGAGATCCGGGGCTGATTACTGTAAGAAAACCCACCGGGAAGATGAGAAATCTTCCCGGTGGGCTTTTGCATATGCGGTGTTCGGAGAAATTCCTGCGGGCGGGTCAGATGACGTAATCGTCTCCTTCGTCGCCCCGGCGCATCAGGTCTGCCAGGGTGATGCCGTCCAAATAGCTGCTGATGGCCTTGTCTAGCCCCTGCCACAAAGACAGCGTGCGGCACTCCGCCGCACGGGAGCAGGCGGAAGCCCCTGGCTCCAGACAGGCTACCGGGGCCAGGGAATCCTCTGTCAGCCGCAGGATCTCCCCGGCGGTGTACTGCTCCGGCACCTTGGTCAGCCGGTAGCCACCGCCCTTGCCCCGGACGCCGTTGAGAAGCTGGGCCTTGACCAGCAGCTTGATGATGCCTTCCAGATATTTTTCTGAGATGCCCTGCCGCTGGGCGATGGTCTTCAGGGGGATATACCCCTCGGTCTGGTGTTCCGCCAGATCGATCATCACCCGCAGCGCATAGCGGCCCTTTGTTGAGATCAGCATGAAAACGCCTCCTTGTTTTTCCTGTCGGCGGACAAAAGCGGGGGAGCCTGTCCGCAGGCGCATAAACCTATTATACAACATGGTTAATAGGAAAACAATGCTATATTTTTTTGAAAAACCTATTGACAAACAGGGAAATGCAGTATATAATCCTAATCAACCTAGCGGAAAGGTTGGTAATTAAAATGAAAGACTTCCGATGTCGGCAGTAAATGTGCGCTGATGACCCGTTGAAATGAAATTGCCGCGTTTTCAAATACATCAATTAAAATACATGGACTGACATATAGGAGGAATTGATCATGAGCAAGATTTATACATCCGCTGACCAGCTGATCGGCAAGACCCCGCTGCTGGAGCTGTCCCATATTGAAAAGGCTGAGGAACTGAAGGCCAAGGTCCTGGTAAAGCTGGAATACTTCAACCCCGCCGGCTCCGTGAAGGACCGGATCGCCAAGGCCATGATCGACGACGCGGAGGCCAGCGGCGCGCTGAAGCCCGGCTCCGTCATCATCGAGCCCACCTCCGGCAACACCGGCATCGGCTTGGCCTCTGTGGCCGCCGCCCGGGGCTACCGCATCATCATCGTCATGCCGGACACCATGAGCGTGGAGCGCCGCCAGCTGATGAAGGCCTACGGCGCGGAACTGGTCCTCAGCGAGGGCGCCAAGGGCATGAAGGGCGCCATTGCCAAGGCCGACGAGCTGGCCAAGGAGATCCCCAACAGCTTTATCCCCGGCCAGTTTGTGAACCCCGCCAACCCCAAGGCCCACTTTGAGACCACCGGCCCGGAGATCTGGGAGGACACCGACGGCGCTGTGGATGTGTTCGTGGCAGGCGTCGGCACCGGCGGCACCCTCACCGGCGTGGGCAAGTACCTCAAGAGCAAGAACCCCGCTGTCAAGGTAGTGGCCGTGGAGCCCAAGGATTCCCCCGTCCTCAGCGAGGGTCACGCCGGCTCCCACAAGATCCAGGGCATCGGCGCCGGCTTTGTGCCCGACGTGCTGGACACCAAGATCTATGATGAGATCATCCCCGTGACCAACGACGATGCCTTTGCCGCCGGCAAGCGCATCGGCCATGCCGAGGGTGTTCTGGTGGGCATCTCCTCCGGCGCCGCCGTGTGGGCCGCCATCCAGCTGGCCAAGCGGCCGGAGAACGCAGGCAAGACCATTGTGGCCCTGCTGCCCGACACCGGCGACCGCTATCTCTCCACCCCCTTGTTTGCAGACTGAAAACCTGTACCCTCTCTTTCCAACCCCGCCGGAGAACCTGCAAAGGTCCTCCGGCGGGACCTTTTTTGCCAAGCTTGCCGGGACGGGGAAACTCTGCTATCATGGTTTCAAAAGTTTTTTCACCTCCGGCGCGACGGAGGGCGGCTGTTTCCCGTCTATAGGGACAGAAAGGAGGGCGGGTCATGGAAGACACGCAGATCATTGACCTTTACTGGGACCGGGACCAGGGGGCCATCACGGCCACCGCCGGAAAATACGGCGGTTTTCTCCACACCCTGTCCTGGAACATCCTCCGCAGCCACCACGACGCGGAGGAATGCGTCAACGACACCTATTTCCGGGCCTGGAACGCCATCCCGCCGGAGCGGCCCCATGCGTTCCGGACCTGGCTGGGGCGGATCACCAGAAATTTGTCCATCGACCGCTGGAAGGCGGGCCGCACCCAGAGCCGGGGGGCGGGGCTGGAACTGCTATTGGGAGAACTGGACGAGTGCGTTCCCGATAGCCGGGGACCGGAGCAGGCGGCGGAGGAACAGGTCCTGGCGGAGAGCATCAGCGCCTTTCTCCGGACCCAGAGCGCCGACAACCGCTATATCTTCCTGCGGCGGTACTGGTACGGCGAGGACATCGCCGCCATTGCCCGGGGACTGGGGTGCGGGGAGAGCCGGGTGAAGTCCGCCCTGTTCCGCACCCGGAAGGCTTTGCGCGGATTTTTGGAAAAGGAGGGTATTACCGTATGAAGGCAGAGCGCTTATTCCGGGCCATCGGCCTGGTGGACGATGATTTGGTGGAAGAAACAGCCAAAGCCCCGGCTCGGAAACGGCCCAGCTGGCGGCGGTACGGCGCCATGGCGGCCTGCCTGGCGGTGCTCTGCGGGACTGGCTTTGCCTGGCTGGTCACCGGTGGCTTTCACGGCTATGGGGCCGCGGACGGCAACAGCAGCGCGGGGGGCAGCGGCATCCAGGGCACCGGAACGCCGGATGCCATTCAATTCATGTCCTACGCCGGGCCGGTGCTGCCTCTGACCACAGCGGAGGAGAACCCCGGCGTCACGGCAGAGCGGCATACGGACTGGGACTTCACGCCCCGGACGGATCCGGAGGATGGAGAAATATCCCAGTGGGGTGCGTCCGTGACGGACCGCTATATCCTGACGAACCCCACGGATGCGGATGTGACGCTGACGGCGCTGTATCCCATTGCGGGCAGGCTGAATGAGCTGAAAACGCTGACCCCCAGCCTGACGGTGAACGGAGAGACGGCGGAGACGGACCTGGTCATCGGCGGCTATGCCGGGGGCTTCCGGAGTGCCGGAGGTGAAGATACCTCCACTTTGAATCTGAAATATCCCGACAGCTGGACGGACTATCAGACCCTGCTGGAGGGCGGCCAGTACCGGCAAGCGGCCCTGGCGGAGCAGCCGGCGGCGGACATCCCTGTGACAGTTTACCGTTTTACAGACTTTGCGGGACCCACGGACCAGTACCGCGCCGCCACCCAGGCGGTGACCTTTACAGCGGATGAGGCCCGCACCACGGTGCTGTCCTACGGCTTTGAGGGCTATGGCTGGGATGAACAGACCGGGGAGACCACCTACAGCTATTTCGTGCCCGATGGTCATCGGCGGGGGGAGATCTGCAAGCTGCTGGTGGTCCTGGGAGACGATTTGGACGGCTACACCCTGCAGGGCTACCAGGACGGCGGCTGCGACCCCGGCGGGGAGATCGACGGCGTGTCCTGCACCGTCACCCGGCAGGAAACCACACTCCATGCAGTGATCCTGACCCTGTGCCGGGAGATCTTGGACGCCATCAAGGAAAATCCCGGCTATTACGGCTGGATCAGCGAGGCGGCGGACGGTTTGCTCCCGGAGACCTACTGCGCCCTGACGGAGCAAATGCTGGAGCAGTACGGCCTGCTGTCGGACCAGCCTGTTGACCGCTACGACGACGGGCGGCTGGACGAGCTGATGGACGAGGTATTGTCTTTGGAGCGGGTGTTGTACCTGAAAGCGGAGGTCACCGTCCCGGCGGGGGGCAGCGCGGAGGTGACGGCCCGGTACTGGAAGACCCCCAGCTTTGACTTTGCCTGCTCTGGCTCGGAGCATCTGGGCTTGCAGGGCTACGACCTGGGGACACGGCTGGATTCCACCCTGACCTTCACGGCCCAGACGGCCTCCCTTTCCGGCGCGGACGGCATCCGGATCACCGGGCAGAATTTCGGCTTTGACCTGGCGGCGGGGGTCACAGAGGTGGCCCTGGACCCGGAACAGGATCACTATTACCTGGAAATTTCTCCGGTCAGCCGGGAAAACTGAATCCCCTCAATCGCAAAAACCAGGCACACTGTAAAACAGTGTGCCTGGTTTTTCAATATTCACCTCGTGGTATCACTGCGGGAAGTGCCGAAGGTGCTCATTTCTTCGGCTGGCCGTAGGTCTTGAAGCGTTCCAGCGCCTCCGCCATCTGGCTGTCCGTCAGGATGTTGGGGGTGCCCACCGCCATGGCCCGCCACTGAAGCTCCGCAGTAAATTCCAGGTCCCTGGCCAGGGAGAACGCCTTGGGCAGGTTCCCCTCCCAGGCGACCAGGCCGTGGTTGGCCAGCAGCACCGCCTTGCCGTCGCCGCAGGCCGCTGCCGCCGCCTCCGCCAACTCCGGCGTGCCGAACAAATGGTACGGGGCCACCGGGACCCGGGCCGCCCCGGCGGCGCCGATGGCATAGTGGACTGCCTCCAGCGGCTTTCCCAGGCAGGCCAGCGTGGTGCAGTACATGGAATGGGTGTGGACCACCGCCCGGGCCGCCGGGTGGCGCCGGTAGAACTTCGTGTGCAGCGCCCACTCGCTGGAGGGCTTCCGCTCCCCCTCCACCACATGGGCATCCAGATCCATCACCACGATGTCCGCCGGGGTGGTGGCCTCATAGTCCAGCCCGGAGGGGGTAATGGCCATCAGGCCCTCCTCCGGCACGTAAATGCTCAGATCGGAAGAGCGTCGTGTAGGGAAAGAGTGTAGATCTCGGTGGTCG
>OBLF01002077.1_pt1 | contig 14385 bp, 10 predicted proteins | sample 1519231 | NCBI WGS metagenome assembly OBLF01 (sample SAMEA2602895, study PRJEB22501) | metagenome | reverse complement strand
GCAGCAGTTTGCGGTGCTTCTTCTTGCTCATCCGCTTGCGGCGCTTCTTGATGACAGAACCCATCTGAAGCCTCCATTTCGATTAATCGTAAAAGTTGCAACTCGCACCATAATACACGTGTTGCCAGACAGAGGGAACCAGTATGTTGCCGATAGTCCGCATATGCCCTGAACGCAGTTGGGGCATCCACATCAGCAATGTGGATGCCCCAACGTTCATAAGTTTGTGCAGCAGCTGACAGCCGATACTAGATACTACATCGGGAACTTCTGGTAGAAGCGATCGACCGCTTCCTTGGTGCCGGTAGCTTGGAAGACCACGGTATCGTTCTGCCAGATGGCAACGGCGTTCTTGCTGTTGGAGGCATCGGCCTTCACCACGTACGCGCCCGTGACGTTGCCGGAAACCTTGACGTTGCCGGATGCCGACTCATCGCCGGTCTGCGCAGCGACCAACGCATCGTACTGGGTCTTGGCATTGTCCGCCGACGACCACTGCGCGGCGACCAGCGTGACATCCTTGGCGGCATCACCAGTGGAGTAGGTCAGAGTGTACTCCTCGAGCGGCGACGCGGAATTCCACGTCGTGGAGGCATCCGCCTTGGTACGCGCGTAATTCAGCACGCTGCCCGGCATGGCCTTCAACAGCTCACTGGCATCATCCGGCAAAGCTGTGGCGTCGATGGTCGGCTTGGTCGGCTCGGATGATTCGGTTTTCTGCTGGCTGTTTTGGGTGGTAGTGGAGGTGCCATCATTCTTCTGGATGGCCCAACCCGGCCACACAAAGGCCGAAAGCACTGCCAGGATAATCACAACAGCTGCGGCAACCACCACTGCAATCAACTTGCCATGGGATTGCGTGGTCGAGGAGTTCTCACTATTAGTCATGCCCCGATTCTCTCACAGCCGCGTGACGCTAGGCGGCCGTAATTTTAGTCGTTGTGCGCAAGCCGCGTGAAACTCTTGTGAACGGTAAAAATTTACCGTCCGCTGGTGTTTGGGTTAGGGTGAGACCATGGCGAAATCAAGTGTGCAGTATGTATGTTCCGAATGCGGTTGGAACGGGCCGAAGTGGTACGGCCGTTGCCCCGAGTGTGGTCAGTGGGGCACGGTCGAGGAATTTCACGAGGCTCGGCCGGCGGCAGGCTCTCGCACGGCCGCTCCCGGCCGAACATCACGCACGCAGTCGGTTACGGTTGCCAACAACGCCAGATCTGCAGCCCGTCCGATTACCGAAGTGGGCACGGAAAGCGTCGAGCGGCTCGGTACCGGGTTTTCCGAATTCGACCGTGTGCTCGGCGGTGGCGTGGTGCCGGGTTCAGTAACGCTGATAGCGGGCGAACCGGGTATCGGCAAGTCGACATTGCTGTTGCAGACGGCCGGCAATATCGCGCGCGTTGTGGCGGGAGACAGTACGTTCCGAGGGGCAGGTCAGCGGTCTGCCCAACAGTCGGGCCGGGCGCAGGGCAACGCATCGAACACGGTGCCGATGCGGGGCAACGCATCATCAACACACGCCAACACCGTGCTGTACATTTCCGGCGAGGAATCACAGGCGCAGGTTCGTTTGCGCGCTTCCCGCATCAATGCGGTGGAGCCGAACTTGTTACTGGCCTCCACCACCGACCTGTCCACAGTATTGGGGCTGATCGAACAGAACAAGCCGGCCTTGGCCATTGTGGATTCGGCGCAGACCATCGTCTCGCAGGAGGTCGATGGCATTTCCGGCGGTTCGACTCAGGTGCGCGAAGTGGCAAGCGCGCTGATAGATACCGCTAAGACACTTGACATTCCAGTATTTCTGGTTGGTCATGTGACCAAGGATGGTTCGATTGCAGGCCCGCGCACATTGGAGCATCTGGTCGATGTGGTCTGCCAATTCGAAGGCGACAGCGAGACTGCGCTGAGAATGCTGCGAGCGGTGAAGAATCGTTTTGGCCCGACCGATGAAGTCGGCTGTTTCGACATGAGCGGTGAAGGCATCGAAGAGGTCACCGATCCCGCCGGATTGTTCCTGTCTGGAGACGGCCCTGATGCGGCCAACGCGGCACCCGTGGAAGGCACCTGCGTGACGTTCACATTGGATGGGCATCGCAGTCTGCCTATCGAAGTACAGGCTCTGGTCACCACGTCGGTGCTGCCCACACCCCGTCGTGCGGTCAATGGCGTGGACCCCAGCCGTATCGCCATGCTGGTCGCGGTGCTCTACCGTCACAGCAAGCTCAACCTGCTGTCCAACGACCTGTATATCTCCACTATTGCCGGGGGCCAGGCCAAGGAGCCCGGTTCCGACTTGGCGATAGTGGCGGCACTGGCGAGCGCCGCCACGTCAAAACCCATTGCGCGAGCCACGTGCGCCATCGGGGAAATTTCCCTGACCGGTCAGGTGCGCCCGGTACCGCGTATGGAATATCGCCTTCGCGAGGCCGCACGCCTCGGCTTCACCACGGCGGTCATTCCGCCACTGCGCAAGCCGGTGCATGTCGAGGGACTTCAGCTGGTGGAGTCCAACACATTGTCCGACGCATTAGACGCCTTGGGAGTGCGTAAATAGCCCTGAGATATGCCTCAGGCGGTAAGACGCTTGGTCTCCTCGACGTTGCGCTTGAGTTCGTCGACGAGTTGGTCGGGGCCATCAAACTTGACCTGCGGGCGCAGGAAGCCGACGAATTCGACGCGAACCTTGTGGTCGTACAGGTCGATCCATTCTTCAGTGATGCAGTAGGCCTCCACCACACGTTCGTTGAGCCCTGTTTTCTCGCTGAAGGTGGGTTTGGTGCCAATGGAGATGGCGGCGGGCCAACGGTTTTCACCATCTACCAGCCAACCGGCATAGACGCCGTCGACCGGAATGTAGCCTGCAATGTCGGAGCCAAGATTGGCGGTGGGGAATCCGATGGTGCGGCCGCGCTCCTCACCGTGTACCACTTCGCCTTCGATGGCGTGCGGAGCACCCAGAATGGCGTTGGCATCCTGGATTCGGCCATGAGCCAGCAGGTAGCGCACATTGGTGGAGCTCCAGGCGCGCATTGCCTTGGCCTGGTTCTTCTTGCTCCATGCGCGGCGCTCGGCTTTGGTGGCATTGGCCAGCGGATCGACGGGCTCTCCCCATTCGCTCGGGGCTTCCGGCTTGAAATCGCGCGGAATACGCACTTCACCCGGGCCACGGTCATCGACCACGTCAAGTTCGAATACACCGGTGGCGGCGGCAAGATTGGCGATATGCTTCACATCACCTTCTCGACCCTTGCCCATGGCGGCATCCTGCCCAAGGACCAACGTGCGCATACCCAGCTTGCCGGTGAGTCGGCCAAGGAAGAAAATGTATGACATAGCTGCGAAGGCCAGCGTGTAGTGCACCACCAGCACATGGTCCACGCCGAACTGTTCCATGCGGTGCAGTCGATCATCCACACTGGTCAATGCTTCGGCATCCACGTTCTGAACCGCGGGCTCTTCGCCATGGTGCGAGATGACCCAGCCGTGCACGAATGCGGGGCGCGGGTCAAACAGAATCACCACGGAAAAAGCATCATGCTGGTGCGCGAGTTCCACCACACGCTTGATCACCGCCTGATGACCCAAGTGCATGCCATCAAATGCGCCCAATGTCACCACGGCCTTCTTATCGTTACTGAACGAGGGCCATTCAATCGAACCTTCGGCGTCAGGGGTCAGGTGCGTGATATCCATCAGTGTGCTGTTCCTTTTATCCGTGCGATGTTATTCATGCAATATAGACGTTGTTGTGCGCGGCCTGTATCAAGCTGCACTTTTCACCGCGTCTACTTTACGCGAGGGGGAATACGGTGACCGGCTTGGCCTGATGAGCGTTTGCACGCTCGATAATCGCCGCCACATCATGCGTTTGCGGCACAATGGCGGCAGTGGGCTCGCTGATTGTACGCTCAATACGGCGGCCGAAGCGTAATTCGCTGGCCTCCTCAGGAGTGATGTCAAGCGCCGGCATCGCACCTCGAGCGGCCTGTTCCATGGTAAGGGCATGGTCAAGCAGCCAGTTGCGGCGCTCGTCACCGGCAAGACCTTCAGGAGTGTCCAATACGCACTTGTTGCGCGTGACGGTTTGCCCTTCCCGATTAGTGAACGTCTTCTGATCGGTATGTGCGGTGACGGTATGGGTTCGCGTGTCAAGCATCGCCTCAGGAGCGATAAGTCCGCTGGCATCGTCCGGCAACGCGAATCGGCCGACTCGCGTACGGCGCAAACGGGTCAGGTATCCGCCAACGCCAAGTTCGTTGCCGAGGTCGCGGGCGAGCGCGCGGATATAGGTGCCCGATGAACAGCTGATCCGCACGTCAACATCAAGTGCGGGAATCGCTCCCGTGTTCGCGTCTTCCCGCAATGGTTCAGCGGCCTGCTCCCCTGCTACGAATCCGCTGCGGATATCCAGCACGGTGAATTCGCTGATGGTGACCGGGCGGGGTTTGAGTTCCACATCCTTGCCTTCGCGAGCCAAGTCGTAGGCACGCTGGCCGTTGATTTTGATGGCGGAGAACGTATTGGGGACTTGTTCGATATCGCCGGTGAAATTGGTGGCGATGGTGCGTGTGAGCAGGTCTTGCCATGAGGCAGTTGGTAACGCCGTTGGTTCGCCGCTCTGGCCACCCTCAGTCAGCTGCGCTGATAGCGTTTGCCAGCGGGAGCGGGCTTCATCATCGACAAGCACCTCGCCTTCGGCATCGTCGGTAGTGGTGCGCAGGCCGAGGCGTATGGTGGCCTCGTAGGTTTTGTCATGCGCCACGATGGCGTTGAGCAGTCGTGTGGCGTGGCCGAAGGCGATGACCAGCGTGCCAGTGGCCATGGGGTCAAGGGTGCCGGCGTGACCGACCTTCTTGATGTGCAACGCGCCGCGCACGGCGGCGACGGCGTCGAAACTGGTCACGCCTTGCGGCTTGTCGATGATGAGCAGACCGCTGGGTGTTGTATGAAGCACACTACTCCTCGTCAGAGTCGTCTTCGAAGTCGTCGCTGGGCTCGTCGTCATGCTTGTACGGATCGGCGTCGCCGGCGTACTGGGCGGTGGCGCGAGCACGGGCGAGTTCTTCATCACGCTTCTTGGCCACGGCGAGTATGTCTTCGATCTCGTGAGCCTCGCCGGGCACTTCATCGAACACGAATTGGAGCTGCGGAGTCAGGCGCAGGCCAGCCTTGTGGCCCACCAGAGAACGCAGGTGGCCCTTGGCCTGATCGAGTGCCTGCTGGGCGCGCTTGCGTTCGCCTTCCTCGTGGCCTTCGTGGCCGAGCTGGGTCCAGTAGACCTTGGCGATCTGCAAATCGTTGGTCACACGAACTTCGGTGACGGTGATGCTGGCGAGTCGCTTGTCATGCAGTTCGCGCTCAATGGAGGAGGCGACGACACGCTGAATCAAGGCCGCAATACGTGCGGCGCGCGGGTTGGTTCCTGCCATAGGAATTTCCTTTTCTAGACTTGAGCCCCCTCTGACGAGGGGCTGCCGAACGCAGTGAGGCTAGGGGAGAGAAAATCATGGAACTACCATGTCTCTCCCCCAGTCAGCCTGCGGCTGACAGCCCCCTCGTCAGAGGGGGCTTAACAATGACTACTTGCGCTCGACTTCCCGCATCTCGAAGGTCTCGATGATGTCGCCGAGTTCAATGTCGTTGAAGGTGCCGAGGTTGATACCAGCCTCGTAGCCTTCCTTGACGGACTGAACGTCGTCCTTGAAGCGACGCAGCGAGGAGATCTCGAGGTCGTTGACCGTGGCCACGCCGTTGCGCAGGATACGGCACTTCGTACCACGCTTGACCTCGCCGTCCTGCACCATAACGCCGGCGATGTTGCCGAACTTGGAGGAGCGGAAGATCTCGCGGATCTCGGAGTGAGAGGTGACGACCTCTTCGTATTCCGGCTTGAGCATGCCCTTGAGGGATGCCTCGATGTCTTCGATCGCACGGTAGATGACCGAGTAGTACTTGATCTCCACGCCCTCGCGCTCGGCGAGGTCCGCGACCTGACGGTTCGGACGCACGTTGAAACCGATGATAACGGCCTTGTCGACCGTGGCCAGGTTGACATCATTCTGGGTGATTGCACCGACGCCGCGGTGGATGACCTGGATGCCGACCTCGTCGGATACCTCGATCTTCATCAAGGAATCCTCGAGCGCCTCGACCGAACCGGACGAATCGCCCTTGATGACAATATTGAGCATGTCGATCTCGGACTCGGCGAACTTCTTCTTGAAGTCCTCGAGGGAGACGACCTTGCGACGCTTGGCCAGCTGGGCGGCACGCTCGGTGGCCTGACGCTTCTCGGCAATCTGGCGAGCGGCACGATCATCGGAGGCGACCAGGAAGAGGTCACCGGCGGTGGGCACGGAGGTCAAGCCCAGCACCTGAACAGGTGTGGACGGACCGGCCGCTTCCATCGGCTGACCGTTCTCGTCGAGCATGGCACGCACGCGGCCGTACGAAGTGCCGGCCACGATGGCATCGCCCACGTGGAGCGTACCCTGCTGAACCAGCACAGTGGCCACGGCACCACGACCCTTGTCGAGTCGGGCTTCGACGGTGGCACCACGGGCGTCCATGTCGGGGTTGGCGCGGAGGTCCAGCTCAGCGTCAGCCGTGAGCAGCACGGCTTCGAGCAGCTTGTCGACGTGCAGGTTCTGCTTGGCGGAGATGTCGACGAACATGGTGTCGCCACCATACTCTTCAGGGACCAAGCCGAACTCGGTGAGCTGGCCGCGGACCTTCTCCGGGTTGGCACCGGGCACATCGATCTTGTTGACGGCCACGACGATCGGCACCTTGGCGGCCTGAGCGTGGTTGATGGCCTCAACGGTCTGGGGCATCACACCATCGTCGGCGGCGACCACGAGGATCGCGACGTCAGTGAGCTCGGCACCACGGGCACGCATGGCGGTGAACGCCTCGTGGCCAGGGGTATCGAGGAAGGTGATCTTGCGCGGTTCGCCTTCAAGGTTCACGGTGACCTGGTAGGCACCGATGCGCTGGGTAATGCCGCCGGCCTCACGTGCGATGACGTTGGTCTTGCGGATGGTATCCAGCAGTCGTGTCTTACCGTGGTCGACGTGGCCCATGACGGTAACGACCGGCGGGCGAGGCTTGAGATCCTCGTCATCCTGCAGTTCTTCCTCGTCAAGGTTGATGTCGAACTGCTGGAGCAGTTCCTTGTCTTCCTCTTCTGCGGAGACGAGCTGGATGTTCCAGCCGATCTCTTCGCCCAGAATCTGGAAGGTCTCCTCATCCAAGGACTGGGTGGCGGTAGCCATCTGACCCAGGTGGAAGAGCACGGTGACCAGCGCGGCCTGGTTGACGTTGATCTTCTCCGCAAGATCGGCCAGGGACGCGCCCTGACGCAGACGGATGGTCTGGCCGTTGCCGTTGGGGATGCGAACGCCGCCGATGGTCGGTGCTTTCAGCTCCTCATACTCATGGCGCTTTGCCAGACGGTTCTTACGGGCCTTTGAGGACTTGCCGCCCTGACGTCCGAATGCGCCTGCGGCACCGCCGCGACCGCCGCGACCGCCGCCACGTGCGGGACCGTTGCTCGGTGCACCGCCGCCCTGGAAGTTATTGCCGCCGCCTTGGCCCCCACGGAAGCCGCCGCGTGCGCCGCCCTGACCGGCACCCTGGGAGCCGCCGCCCTGACCCGGACGGTTGTGGCCCCACTGGCCGGGACGCGGACCGCCCTGACCACCTTGGCCCGGACGACCGCCACGGAAGCCGCGGCCCTGCCCCTGGCCTTGGCCGGGACGGCCCGGACGACCGCCACGACCGTTATCAGCAGTCGGACGAGCCATCGGATGCGGACGCGGAATATCACCCGGCGTCGGGGTGTGCATACCCTGCTTGCGGGAGAACGGGTTGTTGCCCGGGCGCGGGCCCTGAGCGTGCGGGCGCGGAGCCGAAGCATTGCCGCGGTTGTTCTGGTGCTGAACCGGCTGGCTATTGTTCGGACGGCCCTGGTTGTTACGACGATCGTTGTTACGGCGATCGTTCGGGCGACTCTGACGACCGTTCTCACGGCCTTCGCGATTATCGCGACCATTCTCACGGTTGTCGTTCTGACCGTGGCGACCGGGGGTCGGCATGCCGGGGCGTGCGCCGCCCTGCGGACGCGGTGTCGGTGCACCCGGAGTCGGAGCCTGCTGATGTGCCGAGGCAGGCGATGCCTGACGTGCGGGAGCGGCCGGAGTCGGTGCGGAAGATGAAGTGGAAGCCGGGGCCGAAGGTGCGGCCGGGCGGCGCTGCTGCACGGGCTTGGAATCGCCCTTGGCGTTGTCCTTGGCGAACTCTGCCTTCAGACGCCGGGCTACCGGCGGTTCAATCGTAGAAGAAGCGGACTTGACGAATTCTCCCATGTCCTTAAGCTTCTCAAGCACGGTTTTGCTATCGACATTCAAAACCTTAGCCAGTTCGTATACGCGTGGTTTCGCCACTAATTACTCCTATTCTGTGACCACGCGCGTGCATGGGCGTGGTCAGTTGGTGATGACGGCAAGCCTACCCTGTCTCATCGTGCGACCATGATCGTGTTACCTCGTCTCTGGTGTGGGCGATTTCGCGCACACTGCGCCAGCCCACATACGCCAATCAAGCATACTCATAGCGCTGGATAGCGTAGACGCAGCGAGCCGCGCCATTGCTGACGCGGCTCGTATCAGGAAATAATGCGCCCTGAAGATCATTCGCCTTCGAGCCCGGCGGCCTATTCGGCTTCCGGAGCAGCAGCCTCGGCCGCAGCCTGGGCGGCCTTTTCGGCGGCGACCTTCTTGGCATGGGCCTCGGCGGATTCGATGCCGATCTTCCAGCCGGTCAGCTTGGCTGCCAGTCGTGCGTTCTGGCCTTCCTTGCCGATGGCCAGGGACAGCTGGTCGTCGTGGATGAAGGCGATGGCGGTCTTGTTCTTCTCGCTGATCACCTGCACGCCGGTGGCCACAGCCGGGGACAGCGCGGCTGCCACGAACTTGGCCGGATCGTCGGAGTAGTCGACGATGTCGATCTTCTCCGGGCCAAGGTTCTCCATAACGGCACGCACGCGAGCGCCGCCGGGGCCGATCAGCGCGCCCTTCGGGTTCACGCCATCGGTGTTGGCCTTGACCGCGATCTTGGTGCGGGCGCCGGCCTCACGAGCGATGGCCATGATGGACACGGCACCGGAGACCAGTTCCGGCACTTCACGCTCGAACAGCTTGCGGACCAGCTCCGGGTGGGAGCGGGACACCACGATTTCCGGGCCCTTGATGCCACGGGCCACGTTCACCACGTACACGCGGATGCGTTCGCCGTGGCGGTAACGTTCGCCGGGCACCTGCTCACGGCGAGGCAGAATGGCTTCGACATCGCCCATCGCGACATGCACGTTGGAGGGGTCGGAAGCATCCTGCTGGATGATGCCGGTGATGAGCTTGCCCTTCTGACCGGAGAACGCGCCGAATACCTTCTCATCTTCGGCGCGGCGGAACAGCTGGGTGATGACCTGGCGTGCGGTGGCTGCGGCGAGACGGCCGAAGTCACGCGGGGTGTCATCGTATTCCTCGCCCAGCTTGGGAACGGGGTAAGGGTTGTCTTCGGTGGGTTCGACCGGAATTTCGTCGGCGGCCCACACGGTGAAGTTGCCGGAACGTTCGTCAAGCTCCACGCGCGCGTGCTTGGCGGCGTGCGGGGTCTTGAGGTAGGCGAGGCGCAGGGCCTCTGCCAGCGCATCATCCAGGGTTTCGGGGTCGATTCCTTGCTCGGCGGCGAGCTTGTGTATTCCTGTCAGGTCCAGTTCCATCGATCCGTACCTCCTATGAAGTTATGTGGCGCATGGCCTATGAGTAGTCACAGTTAGCTATTAGTGTATGTTTCCATGCAGACACGCTTCTCTTCAGGACGGTTTACCCGGCGCTTGGCATCCGTACTATGCGCGAGCGCGATGCTGTGTTCGCTTTCGGCGTGTTCGATGCCGCGACTGGCCGGACGGGCCGAGGCGGAAGCTCAAATGAGCCCTTGCGAGAAAGCGATGACGTTGGCGGACTACGCCACCCATCCGGCTGAAGGCACGCCGTTATTAGAGCAGTATGCCACCGGTCTGGCCGCTCCCCTGGCTTGGATTGACGTTGCCGGGTATTGTTCGGGTCGTTTTGCCGAGGGAACGTTACGTGACGCGCAGACCAAGCAATGGCTGGCTTTTCTGGCCGATAAATTCGGGCAGTCCGCGCCTGAGGTGACGCCGGCGCGTCTTGATGGCGTCACGTCCGCCAACGTTGATCGATCGGTATTGGATGCGATGGCCGTGGCCGAGGATCGCGCCGGATTCGCTATCGAGGTCTTGGCCGCACGAGGACAGACCGCTGGGGCTACGTTGGCGTTGAGCGATATGCATAAGACCGCCGGGCAGCAGTTGGTTGCGCTGGCGAACGGCAATTTTGATGATTCCGGCGCACAATCCAGTTCTTCCGGCCAAAACGACCCCCGCCAAAAGGTCTATGCCATCGACCAACTACTGGCCAACCCCACCACCATCGCCGACAAGGCAAGCGGCCAAACCGTACCGACCGCCGCCGCCATCGAAATGGACTGCGCCCGCGCGCAGATCAAGGCCGTGACCGAATCGAAATCTTCCACCGAGAGCGATACGCTGCTCATCCTCGCCGCACTGGCCGCCAAGCACGCCTACACCGCGTTCCAACTTGGCTACCCAGCGACTGACGCCGCATTGTTCGAGTAGACACACACTCCTCACGAAGCCGATGCGAACTTGTTGGATGCTAGTGGGCAAGTCGAGTTGAGGCACGTTCCACCAATGTGAAATCGGTGGTGTACGTACGGGCCGGGCCTGAGTATCCTTCGATGCGGTCGATAAGCATGTCAACGGCATGCTTGGCATAATCATCGATATGAGGATCGATGGTGGTCAGCGCCGGCACCGAGTACTCGGCTTCCGGCACGTTATCGAAGCCGACCACTTGTACATCGTCAGGTACATGCAAACCACATCGTTGCAATTCATGAATTGCGCCTAAAGCAATGGCATCATTGAGACACACTACAACATCCGGGCATGGGAGCTTGTCTAGCATAGCTTTTGTCACGCGCATACCTTCACGCTGATTCATGCTTTCTGCCGGAATCACATACCGCCAATTCACCGATAATCCGCGCTCTTCAAATGCCTTCACATATCCTTGGGCGCGTAACGCCTGGGTCCCTTCCGTCTGACGACGCAGCACTGCCTCATCCACCAGTTCAGGAAGAACACCCATCAGAGCAACCGTTTGGGCACCTTCATCCAAAAATCTTCCTACAACCGTGGAGATGGATTCAATGTTGGGCATGGTGATCCAATCGCTTTTCCCGTAGGCCAGATGGTCTCCGGTCGTTACAATCGGATATGGCTGCTCCAGAACGGCCCCTTCATCCGCGAGCGGCGACATTACGAACAGAATCCATCCTTCCGCCCCTAAACGATAGGACTCGTCAACGCTGGCAACCAACCCTTCACCGTCGGAACCATATGTGTTGATGACTACACCGTAATGGCGTTCTTTTGCGTATTCAATGACCTTGTCAGTGAAAAAAGGAACGAACGGCTGCGAGAAATCGAAGATGTTGAGTCCAATAAGCTTTGTGCCGCCAGATCGCATTGCACGCGCCGAAATATTGACGGTATATCCAAGCTTACGCATCACCTCTTCCACACGGCGACGTGTATCCGGTCTCATACTGCCAGTGTCATTCAGCACATTGGAAACCGTCTTGATGGAGACGTTCGCCTCACGCGCCACGTCCTTGATAGTTACGCGGTTTCCCATTGTTCGAATCCATTTCTGCTTATTACATGACACACCTTCAACAGCGTCATTATGTTCTTATTATGGTAAGTCACAGTCGGGTCGAGCATCTCCTCCTCATATCGGAATCATCTACCCCTCAACCTCAGAATTCAGCCAAGGAGCTTTCCTCCGTTGGACCCCATGCACCATTAGGCAAATATCCTTCTGACAATACTGCAGGACGATCGAACGTAGAGGTTAAACTTTCTGGTTGAAGAAACGCACGCACGCCATCCGAACAAGGGACTTTCTGACCGCCGGCTTTCAACCTAGCTTTTTACATACCCGTCTTTTCTCCTTATTCCTTTGTTGGGTATCGAATTGTTCCAGTCGATGTGAATGACGGCATTGTCTTCCTTTGACTGGTATGCCACATTACATTAGTGGCGAATCCGAACCTCTCTTTCTGCAATCCGGGCATGTTGATGATTGTTTGGGTATTGCTTGGTGGTTGTACAGGGCACAGCAACCATAAGAGACTGCGCCCTGTCATGCGCCACCGTCACTCGAATCACTTCACGTGCACGGCGGTCCAGGAGACCGGCGGCAAGGTCACACGCACAGTGCCGGTATCGGCGTCGGACGTGATGGTGGTGTTGGGGTGCAGAACGACTCGGTTCTGGTCTTCCAGCGTGTTTTTTGCCAGCAGATCATCCTCGTGCAGGGTTTGCGCCTCGACCGCGGAAAGTGCGAATCCTTCCGGCAGCTTGATGGCAAAGTCATTGGCCGCTTCCATGGAGCGATTGACCACAAACACGCTGATCGTACCGTCCTCACCACGCACGGCTACGGAATTGATCGTCGGCACTTCACCGTATTTGTCGGTTTCATACGTTCCGGAAGCCAGTTTCGGTTCAAGCACCGTGCCGCCCTTGGCGAGCTTTGCGGTCAGCGAGAACGGATAGAACGTGGTCTGACGCCACGCCGGGCCGCCCGGTTCGGTCATAATCGGCGCAATTACGTTGACCAACTGGGCCAGGCTGGCGGCGTGCACGCGGTCGGCGTTCTTGAGCAGGGTAATCATCAAATCACCGAACACCACGGCGTCGGCGGCGCTGTACACATCCTCGAGCAGGCGCGGGGCAACCGGCCAATTGCCGATGCCTTCCGGATTCTTGCTCGGCTCTTCGTTGAGATACCAGACATTCCATTCATCGAACGAGATGAACACGTCGTGCTTGCTCTTCAGCCGGGCCTTGGTTGCATCGATGGCGGCGGCGACATCGTTGATGAAACCGTCCATATCGACGCCCGAGGCAAGGAAGCTCTTCATGTCACGGGTGCCATCAGGCTGAAGTTCCGGATGGTAGTACGCATGGCAGGAGACGAAGTTGACGTTGTCAAACGTCTTCTCAAGTACGGTTTCTTCCCACTTGCCGAAGGTGTCCATCACGTGGCTGGATGAACCACAGACCACCAGTTCAACGTTCGGATCGATGGCGCGCATACCTGCCGCCACCGAGGCCGCCAAGGTGCCGTAATCCTCGGCGGACTTGTGACCGGTCTGCCACGGGCCATCCATCTCATTGCCCAAGCACCACATCTTGATGCCGAACGGCTGATCGGCACCATTGGCGCGACGCTCCTCGGAGAGCTTGGTGCCGCCGGGAATATTCGCGTATTCCAACAGGTCGAGGGCCTCTTCAAGACCACGGGTACCCAGATTTACGGCTTCCATCAGCTCGTTGCCGCCGGTTTTTTCCAGCCATTTCGCCATTTCGTGCAGACCAAACTGATTGGTCTCGGTGGAATGCCATGCCAAGTCCAGGCGACGCGGCCGCTCATCACGAGGACCAACGCCATCCTCCCAGCGATAGCCGGAAACGAAATTGCCGCCAGGATAGCGAATCGTGGTAGCGCCGAGTTCCTTGACCAGTTCGATGACGTCCTTGCGGAAACCGTCTTCATCGGCTTCGGGGTGGCCCGGCTCATAGATGCCGTCGTATACGCAGCGACCCAGATGCTCCACGAACGACCCGAACAGTCTGTCGTTGACCGGAGCTACTTCAAAGTCATTATCGACGACGAGTCGAGATTCCTCCAGCTCCCCCGGTTTATTGTCGTGCGAATGCTCGGACATGTGCTCTCCTTTAATCGTTGTCTTCAATACCGCAAGACAACGTTGTGCTAAATACCAAAAGCAATCGGCCCATCTTCTTGGTTCACCTGTTTTGCGGCATCGCCAATCAGCGGTGAATGTGCGTTCTGGATATTTAATACAACCTTGTACTTCTGTTGATATCGATAATACGATGGTTGTACTTAGTACGCAAGTCCCGCTGAGTACAACGTTATCCTTTTCGCTATTTTCCACCCGACACGCCGTATACGATACAGCACAGGAGCGAATACGGACGTTCGTATCAAAAACAAAAAGGGTTCCGGGACAAACCCGGAACCCTAAAGGCGGATAAGGCGAGATTCGAACTCGCGGAGGCTTTCACCTCACACGCTTTCGAGGCGTGCTCCTTAGACCGCTCGGACACTTATCCATGCTGCCAAAATGGCAACTTGTTCATTATGCCACATTCTGCCGACCTGGCAAATCGGAGTTTCGCTGAGC
>OBLF01002076.1_pt1 | contig 14392 bp, 13 predicted proteins | sample 1519231 | NCBI WGS metagenome assembly OBLF01 (sample SAMEA2602895, study PRJEB22501) | metagenome | reverse complement strand
TCGTGGCCTATCGCTGGAACTGCTGTATATATGACTGCTTATCCCCGCTTGAAGGAAGACGACGGCAGTACACCAGCCCTGCGCGATTGGGAGGATATTCTGCCAGTTCGCCAGTGGCTCTATCAGACACCGGAGCAGATTCTCATCAAGGCATCTAACGGTGCGAGCGATTTCGGCAACAAGTTCGGTCAGCCGCTGATTACAGGTTCGCTGCTCACCTTCGAGCATCGGGAGAATGGCGAGAAATATGCTTACGACAAGGTGATTATGCTTGCCGGTGGTGTAGGCTACGGAACCAAGCGAGACTGCCTGAAGGGCGAGCCACAAGCTGGCAATAAGGTGGTTGTCGTTGGTGGTGATAACTACCGCATCGGACTTGGTGGTGGTTCTGTATCATCAGTTGATACTGGCCGTTACTCAAATGGTATTGAGTTGAATGCCATACAGCGTGCCAACCCGGAGATGCAGAAACGTGCTTACAATCTCGTGCGTGCATTGGTAGAAGAAGACAACAACCCTGTTGTATCTATCCACGACCACGGTTCTGCTGGACACCTAAATTGTCTGAGCGAGTTGGTTGAAGAGTGTGGTGGTAAGATTGACATGACACAGTTACCAATCGGCGACAAGACTTTGAGTGCCAAGGAAATCATTGCCAACGAGTCACAGGAGCGCATGGGCTTGCTCATTGACGAGAAGCATCTCGACCACGTGAAGAAGATTGCAGAGCGTGAGCGTACACCGATGTATGTTGTTGGTGAGACCACAGGCGATGCCCATTTCGCATTTGTACAGGGCGATGGTGTTAAGCCATTCGACTTGGACGTGGCGCAGATGTTCGGTCATTCTCCAAAGACAGTCATGAAGGATGAGACCGTTGAGCGCAAATATGAGAATGTTTCTTATAGTATAGATAAGGTGGAGGAATACCTCCAGCGTGTGCTTCAGTTGGAAGCTGTGGCCTGCAAGGATTGGTTGACGAATAAGGTTGATCGCTCTGTTACAGGCAAGGTTGCCCGTCAACAGTGTCAGGGTGAGATTCAGTTGCCACTCTCTGACTGTGGTGTTGTAGCCTTAGACTATCGTGGTCATAAGGGAATTGCTACCGCACTCGGTCACGCTCCACAGGCAGGACTTGCTTCACCAGAGGCTGGCTCTGTACTTTCAGTAGCCGAGTCATTGACCAACATTGTATGGGCACCATTGGCAGACGGCATGGATAGCCTGAGCCTTTCAGCCAACTGGATGTGGCCTTGTCGTTCACAGAAGGGTGAGGACGCACGTCTTTATAGTGCGGTTAAGGCATTATCAGACTTCTGCTGTGCTATCGGTGTGAACGTTCCAACAGGTAAGGACTCACTTTCTCTGACCCAGCAATATCCTAACGGCGACAAGATTATCTCTCCAGGAACCGTCATTGTGACCAGTGGTGGTGAGGTGAGCGATGTGCGTCAGGTGGTTTCTCCGGTGCTTGTGAACGACAAGAACACACGCCTCTATCATATTGACTTTAGCTTTGACGAGCAGCGTTTAGGCGGCTCTGCCTTTGCACAGAGCCTCGGAAAGGTCGGCAGTGACGTTCCAACCGTAAAAGAACCACAGTACTTCTGCGACTGTTTCGATGCCGTACAGGAGATGATTCGTCGTGGATGGATACTTGCTGGACACGACATCTCGGCTGGAGGTTTGATCACAACATTGCTTGAGATGACCTTTGCCAATGCTGAAGGTGGCCTGCATATCAACCTCCATGACATCAAGGGCGACGATGTTATCAAGAAGCTCTTTGCAGAGAATCCAGGTGTCGTAATCCAGGTTGCTGACGAGCATAAGGAAGAAGTGAAGGCATTCTTGCAGGAGAACTGCATCGGTTTTGCCCGCATTGGTACGCCAAGTCCTGACAAGCGCACTCTCAGTATCGCTGATGGTGACTGGAAGACAGAGTTAGATATCAACGCACTGCGTGACACGTGGTACAAGACTTCTTACCTGCTCGACCGCAAGCAGAGTATGAACGGTATGGCGAAGAAGCGCTACCAGAACTACAAGAAGCAGCCAATCGAGATGAAGTTCAATGCTGACTTCACTGGTACTCTCCAACAGTATGGACTTGATGCAGACCGTTGGAAGACTTCAACACCTAACACCCAACATCCAACACCAAAGGCAGCTATCATCCGTGAAAAGGGTACCAATGGTGAGCGTGAGATGGCTTACGCACTCTATTTGGCAGGCTTTGAGGTGAAAGATGTCATGATGACCGACCTTATCACAGGTCGTGAGACCTTGGAAGAGGTGAATATGATAGTCTTCTGCGGTGGTTTCTCTAACTCTGATGTACTCGGTTCAGCAAAGGGATGGGCTGGTGCTTTCCTCTATAATCCAAAGGCAAAGCAGGCACTCGACCGCTTCTATGCACGTGAAGATACACTCTCATTGGGTATCTGTAACGGTTGTCAGTTGATGGTTGAGTTGAACCTTATCAACGCAGAACACAAGCATCGTGCTCACCTCTGCCACAATACCAGTAAGAAGTTTGAGAGTTCATTCTTGAACTTGACCATTCCACAGAACAATAGTGTGATGTTCGGTTCTTTGAGCGGCAACAAACTCGGTATCTGGGTAGCACACGGTGAGGGCCGGTTCTACCTGCCGGAAGCCGAGGACAAGTATAACATCATTGCCAAATACAACTATGCGGAATATCCGGGCAACCCGAACGGTTCAGACTACAACGTGGCCGGCATCTGCTCTGCCGACGGCCGTCACCTTGCCATGATGCCCCACCTGGAGCGTTCCGTCTTCCCCTGGCAGCAGGCATGGTATCCACGTGAACGCCGCCAGCAAGAGGTTACTCCATGGATCGAGGCGTTTGTCAATGCCCGCAAATGGGTTGAGAGCAAGCTGTAAAATCAGACACATACGAGAAGAGGGGCATCCATACCCTCTTCTCTCATTATTCATGTATAATATCAGAAACGAAGTGCTTAGTGAGAACAACAAGATAACATCCCATCCTCGACAGCCATCCGACGACCTGTCACCATCTCCCAACGCCCGTCCCTTAACCCCTAAAGGCTTCTATTGGGATGCTTTCAAGACCTTTTTCAAGATCGGGGCTTTCACGCTGGGCGGCGGCTATGCCATGCTTTCTATCATCCAGAATGAAGTAGTGGAAAAGAAGCGATGGATTCCCAAGGAGCAGTTCATCGACCTGGTAGCCGTTGCACAGAGCTGTCCCGGTGTCTTTGCTGCCAACATCAGTATCTTTGTCGGCTACAAGATGCGAAAGACGTCAGGTGCTCTCTGTACCTGCCTGGGAGCCGTCCTGCCCTCTTTCCTCATCATCCTCTGCATAGCCCTTTTCTTCCATCAGTTCATGGACATTCCCTGGATAGCCGCCATGTTCCGCGGCATACGTCCTGCGGTAGTGGCCCTGATCGCCGCTCCGACGTTCCAGCTGGCAAAGGACGCACGCATCACCCTGACAAACTGCTGGATCCCAGTCGTCACCACGCTGCTTATCTGGCTCTTGGGAGTAAACCCGGTATATATCATCATCGCAGCAGGACTGGGAGGCTTCCTCTATGGGAAGTTCATCAAGCCGACCGAGTAAGAATCTCTCCCCTCTGAACCAACGGACAACGACTGAAGAGAAGTAATGGAGGGGAGACAGATTACCAACAGTAGAAATGCCATCCGGCTCTTAGCCCTATAACATCAGAAACAACAACATGATATACTTAGAACTCTTCTACACCTTCTTCATCATCGGACTCTTCGGATTCGGTGGAGGATACGGAATGCTGTCGCTGATACAGACCGAGACCGTCCTTAGACATCATTGGCTCAGCTCTGCCGAGTTTACCAACATCGTTGCCGTCTCTCAGATGACACCGGGGCCGATCGGCATCAACTCTGCCACCTACTGCGGATATACTGCCGTACACAACGCCGGCTTCGGTGGAGGAATGGCTGTTCTGGGAAGTATCACTGCCACCTTTGCCATCATTCTCCCCTCGCTGATACTGATGATTCTTATCAGCAAGATGTTTCTCAAGTACATGAACACGTCCGTCGTACAGTCAGTCTTTGCAGGACTGCGACCTGTTGTGGTAGGCCTGCTGGCCGCCGCCACCTTACTATTATGCAACAGTGAGAACTTCTCGACACCAACCGTCAATGTCTGGCAGTTCTTCATCAGCCTCTTCCTTTTTGCTGCCACCTTTATCGGTACTATGTGGATGAAGATAAACCCAATCCGAATGATCTGTTATGCGGCCTTTGCTGGATTGGTGCTGCTGTATTAGAAAAAAGCCTCACCCCCGGCCCCTCTCCGAATGGAGAGGGGAGTAGAATGTACTGTTTGCAAGCGACTTTGCAGACGATGCTTTTCTTTTTCACCCTTTTGAACTTTTGCCAAAGTCCCTTTCATATTGAGATACGGCACTGTCTGGCAAACACATCCCATATAAGCTGGTCATTAGTGTCTTACTGTATTTTATAATGACAATAACAATCCTCTCCTACCATCTTTTACCATTGTGTTGTTGCCCATCACACATGGTGGTGTTGGTAAACACCATTCGTGTCGAGGCTTAACACCTTGCTATATATGGGCGAGGAATGCTATAATCGTCTGCTATTAGAAAAGAGTCATACTGTCAAGGATGAAATAAAACTTATTGTTCAGAAGGCTTACCTTTCCAAAGACCATACGATTATATCTATCTAAAAGAGATTCCACATGGGAGAGTATGCTGCTTAAGTCTCATCGGACAGAAATAAGGACAAATAAAAATCACGCAATACCTGCGATGACAAGTATTGCGTGATTTCGTATTGAGATATTGGTAACTGACTACCTCAATGAAGTTAATCCAGCTGATTCCTGTTTGTTCTTACATTATATGCAACCAACGGAGGATGTCGTTGAGGTTAGCAAATATCATGAGGAGAATCAGCAGGGTGATGCCGACATACTCCGCACGGATCATGAACTTCTCGGAAGGTTTGCGCCGGGTAATCATCTCGTAGAGCAAAAAGACCACGTGACCGCCATCAAGTGCCGGGATAGGCAGAATGTTCATGAAGGCGAGGATGATGCTCAGGAAAGCCGTCATCGACCAGAACATGTACCAGTCCCAGTAAGGAGGGAAAAGGCTTCCGATAGCTCCGAAGCCTCCGATGCTCTTCGCACCGTCAGCCGAAGCGAGGTAACGGAAATTGCCGACATAGCCGCGCAGCACGTTCCAGCCATGCTTGATTCCGGCCGGGAAACTCTCGAAGAAGCCATATCTCTCCTGCACCGGTTTGTAATAGGTGGCAAGCGTCGCCTGAAGAACACCCAGTTTGAGGTCGGGTGTCAGCACCATCTTCACAGTATCGAGCTTCTCCACGCCCTTGTGCTGTACGGTCAGGACCACCGAGCGGGCCGCCAGCGAATCCTTGTGCGTATTCTTCACGGACATGACATCATCGAGCACGCCCATCTGATAGTTCATGTCGCTCCATGTCTCAATCTTCTTGCCATTGACCGTTCTGATGAGGTCACCCGCCTTGATGCCCGCCCTGGCAGCAGGCGAACCGCCCATCACACTGTCGACCTGTGCCGGGATGAACGGCTCGACGAAGTAAGGACGGGTCTTGATCATCGGCAGCATATCCATGTCGCCGGGCAGCGCAATGCTGTGCTTCTTGCCGTTACGCAGTACATCAACACGTTTCGCCTGGGCTATCTGGCGGAAGAAGTCGCCGTTCACATTGGCATATTCACGGAAAGGTCCCTGGTCCGTCCCGAGCATGACATCATGGTCGCGGAAGCCCAGTGCCTTGGCATCAGCATTGAAACGCATACCCATGCTCATGTCCGACACCTTGAAATAAGAATCACCCCAGGTGAACATGATCATCGAATAGATGAAGAGCGCAAGGACAAAATTGACCAGCACGCCACCCACCATGATCAGCAGCCGCTGCCATGCCGGCTTGGTGCGGAACTCCCACGGCTGCGGCTCTTTCTTCATCTGCTCGGTATCAAGACTCTCGTCAATCATACCGGCAATCTTGCAGTAGCCGCCCAGCGGCAGCCAGCCCATGCCGTACTCGGTATCGTCCTTTTTCGGCTTCCAGCTGAAGAGCTTTCCTTTCCACTTCCCGATGTTCACGTCGAAGAAGACAAAGAACTTTTCGACACGGACACCGAAGAGTTTCGCAAAGAACATATGTCCGCCTTCGTGAAGCAGGACAAGCAGAGAGATTGCCAGAACAAACTGTAGCAATCTGATCAGAAATGTTTCCATTATCTATTTACAACTTATTGATTATTCATAATATCCTGTGCCACACGGCGTGCCTCGGCATCCGTCTGCACGTAACCCTCATAGTCGGGATTGCTGTCGAAGGCACCCTGCTGCATGGTCTGCTCGATGATGTCGCCCATGGCGAGGAACGAGCACAAGCCACGCCGGAAGCCCGCATTGACTATTTCGTTGGCCGCATTGACAATGCACGGCATATTTCCGCCCTTGTTGATTGCCTCGTAAGCCATGGCAAGACACTTGAACTTCTCCACATCCGGCTCGAAGAACTCCAGCGGCTGGCGGAACAGGTCGAGACGGTCGCCGTTCAGATGCAGCCGTTTCGGGAACGAGAAAGCATACTGGATGGGCAACCGCATATCGGGAACGCCCAGCTGCGCCTTCACACCACCGTCACGGAACTGCACCGCACTGTGGACGATAGACTGCGGATGGACGAGTACCTGTATCCTATCGGCCGGTACACCGAAGAGCCACTTCGCCTCTATCACCTCAAAGCCCTTGTTCATCAGCGATGCGGAGTCGATGGTGATCTTGGCCCCCATATCCCATGTTGGATGCTTCAGGGCATCAGCGGCAGTGACCGTCTTCAGCTGATCGTGCGTAAACCTGCGGAAAGGACCGCCCGAACAGGTGAGCAGAATCTTCTCAATCTCGTTGCCGTCCTCGCCGACAAGGCTCTGGAAGATGGCACTGTGCTCGCTGTCAACCGGCAGGATAGGCGTATGATGCTGCTGTGCCAGCTGAAGAATCAGCTCACCGGCAACGACAAGCGTCTCCTTGTTGGCAAGGCAGATTCTCTTCTTCGCCTTGACGGCATGGATGGTCGGAGCAAGACCGGCATAGCCCACCATCGCCGTCAGCACCATGTCAATGGAGGGGGACTCGACGATCTCTTCCAATGCCTTGCTGCCACAATACACCTTTACATCGGGCATATCGGCCAGTTCTTTTACCAGAGGTTCATAGAAAGTCTCGTCGGCAATGGCCACGGCGGCGGGATGGAAACGGCGTGCCTGAACGGCAAGCTCTTTCCAACGGCGATTGGCCGTGAGTGCATAAGCTTCATAAAGGTCGGGGTGCTGGCTGATTACATCCAGTGCCTGCGTACCGATGCTGCCCGTCGAACCTAATATACAGATTTGTTGTTTCATTCTATTTTTTACAAAGTAAATCAAAGATCAAGCAGCCCGGCAGGGATGCGCATTGCAATCGTCTGCTTTTCTGCATCTACCTTCACTATCAGGTCTGTACTGGCAGGAATCAATCGTTCTTCATCTTCCGGTGTCATCACCTCAAGAAGCGTATTGATTGTCGTTTCATCGATTGAAACAATCCTGCCGACAGTCTTTCCTGTAGCCTTGTCTATCAGGGTATAGCCAACGACTTGTGCCCATGATACATCAGCGGTTCCTTCTTCTGCAAGTTTGCGCGGAAAGTAAACCTCACTTCCCGTCAGTTCACGTGCCTGCGCCTCGGTATCGACATCACAGAACTTCATCAGGACTACTTCGTCCGAACGGAAGCGGTATTCCTCCATGAAGAAAGGCACAAGTATTCCGTCTATGTCCAATAGCAGATAATCGGCATCAACGGCATCAAACACATCATCGGAGAACTGCATCTGCAGCTCTCCGTGTACGCCGTGCGGTTTCCCGATGCGGCCGATTTTATAGACCTCTTCTTTCCTTATCATCTTTTTCTGTTAAATCAGCGGTCCTGATACATGATTGCTTACTTCAATCCCCAATTGTGCATTATGAAGAAAGGGGTCGACCTATTTGCGGAAAACCGTCTACCCTTTTGCGGAAAAAGGTAGACCCTTTTTGTCTGGAGCCTAAACACGCTTGGTCAAGGAATAGGTTTCACAAGGCTATGAGGCTAACATATTTCGGCTCTGCGAATCTTTGCCCCCAATGCGTTCAGGCGTGCCTCGATGTTCTCGTACCCGCGGTCAATCTGTGCGATGTTGTCAATCCGGCTCGTGCCTTCCGCTGTCAAGGCTGCAATAAGCAAGGCGATGCCGGCGCGGATGTCAGGACTTGACATACGTCCGGCGCGGAGTTTCCTGCCGTTGTCGTGTCCGACAACTACGGCGCGGTGAGGATCACAGAGAATAATCTGCGCCCCCATGTCGATGAGTTTGTCGACGAAGAACAGCCGGCTCTCAAACATTTTCTGATGGAAAAGCACGCTGCCCTGCGCCTGCGTCGCCACAACGAGGAGCACGGAGATGAGGTCCGGTGTCAGTCCCGGCCAGGGCGCATCGCTGATGGTCATAATTGTTCCGTCAATAAAGGAATCTATCACGTAATGGTCCTGGCGGGGAATGATGAGGTCATCTTCATCCTCAATGATCTGCACGCCCAGCCGGCGGAAGGTATCGAGAATCGGGCCGAGGTTGGGAATCGATACATCCTTGATTCGTACGCCGTCTCCCACCATAGCTGCCATTCCGACAAACGAGCCGACTTCTATCATATCCGGGAGAATCCGGTGTTCTGCCCCATGCAGCGTCTTCACACCCTCTATGGTAATCAGGTTGCTGGCTATACCGCTGATTTTCGCACCCATCGCATTGAGCAGGTGGCAGAGCTGCTGGATATACGGTTCGCAGGCAGCATTGTATATCGTCGTTGTTCCCTCCGCCAGCACGGCAGCCATGATGATGTTGGCCGTACCCGTCACCGATGCCTCGTCCAGCAGCATATAAGTACCGACAAGGCGGTCGGCCTGTATCTCGTAGACATCACGGTTCTCGACACGTCCGAAGTGTGCCCCGAGGTTCTTGAAACCCAGGAAATGCGTATCGAGACGGCGGCGGCCGATTTTGTCCCCCCCCGGCTTGGCTATCGTCGCCTTGCCGAAGCGACCTAACAGCGGACCAATCATCAGTACGCTGCCACGCAGGGACGAGCATTTCTTCACGAAGCCGGTACTCTCCAGATAGTCAAGGTTCACATCGTCTGCCTGGAAAGAGAAGTCGTTCGGAGCGAGCTTTCTCACCTTCACGCCGATGTCCTGCAGCAGTTTGATGAGGTTGTTCACATCAAGGATGTCCGGAACATTACGGATGATGACCTCTTCCGTCGTCAACAGGGTTGCACAAATGACTTCCAAGGCTTCATTCTTCGCACCTTGCGGGGCAATCGTGCCACTCAGCCGATGTCCACCTTCAATGATAAAGGATTCCATGTTCGTCGTCTTACTTTTTCTTCTTGTTACGAGGCTGGGCAAAATCACGGGCATTGATTCTCTCGAACTTGAAAGTATCAAGGTCGAGCTGAATCTTTCCATCGGTGAAACGGGCAAGGTCTGACGCCACTTTCTCGTCGTCGCTCGAGCCGTGCCCCCACTGCATCAGACTGCGTTTCATCTGATTGGCGACAGAACGGACGAAAGCATCCCGCCGTTCACCGGGCTCCATGGTCTTCAGCTGTTCGAAAGCCTCAAAGAGCAGTTTGCCGTAATGTCTTACGGGAATCTTCGACATGGGATAGGTCATCGGCTCCGGCTTCGTGGCGATTTTCAAGGCCTGCGATACGTCGCAGGGATAGTCTATATCCAGCTTGAAATTGGCCATCAATGCCAGATGGTCCCAGAGTTTCTCCATGTGGTCGTAATTTCCACGGTTCTGGGCATTCATCCTGTCCATAATGGCGACAATGGCTTCTGCACACCGCTGACGCTCTTCCTTGGTAGGGAGCGTCATGGCATAATCTACCATGTTCTGTATTTCTCGCCCATACTGTGGCAGTATGAGTCTCTCGCGCTGTGTGTTGTAATCTAATCCGGGTATGTTCATTGGGTGATGGGTGATGATAGGCGATGAATAAGATAATAAGAAGAATAAGATAATAAACGGTGATAGGCTTTCCCTACAGCAGCGGTTTCGCCTTCTTGGCAACAAAGTCCTTGAGATAGAACGGGACGTAATACGCTACATCCTCGAACTTCTCCTCCGCCATGCGCTTCTCTGCCAGCGGAAACATATTCTTTGCCAGTGCGTCAATGCCCTTGATGAGGTGGGCATTCGGGTGATGGATGACCTCCATGCACTTCTCGGCACCATTGCCGAAGAAATAGACCGGACCACGGTCAAGATATTCTTTGTAGGTATGCCCGTCAACAACATCCGCCTGAATGCCGCGGACCTCCTTCAACGCACGGTCATAGACAGCAGAATACACCTCCATCCGGCGTGCATCGATCATCGGAACGAGGAGTGCATCGTCCTCGACAGCCTCATGGTGAAGCAGTACCGGCACAGCCAGCAGCTCCAGTGTAGGGACAGCCAGCAGCTTCACGCCACGCCCGTAGCAGATGCCTTTCGCCATGGACACGCCGACACGCAGTCCGGTGTATGACCCGGGACCGCCGCTGACTGCCACCGCATCCAACGACAACGCATGACTGTCTGTAAAGGCAAGTGCCTCGTCAACGAATGTTCCTAACTTCTCCCGATGCTTGGAATCGAGCGTATCCTGCTTCTCGAAGATACAGCTCCCATCCTGACTTACTGCAACGGAGCACACGTTTGTGCTCGTGTCAATATTCAATATACAAGACATAAATGACTCTTATATTCTAAATAACGTGCAAATATACTCCTTTTATTCCATATTTTTTGTACATTTGCAGAAATTTAACGCGAAAAGCTCATGATACTATCAATGACAGGCTACGGGAAAGCTACCGTAGCCTACAAGGAAAAGAAAATCAATGTCGAAGTGAAGTCGCTTAACAGCAAGACACTCGACCTATCAGCACGCATCGCACCCCTCTACAGAGAAAAGGAAATGGAGATACGCCGCCTGCTCGCCCAGAAGCTGGAACGCGGAAAGGTGGATTTCTCCATCTGGATTGAGAAAGAGACGACGGTTGACGCCACGCCCATCAACGCTGCCCTCGTAGAAAACTATTATAATCAGATCAAGACCCTCTCCAAGGACACCGGCATCCCTGAACCGGCCGACTGGTTCACAACACTGCTGCGCCTGCCTGACGTCACGACGAAGACCGAGGTGGAAGTACTTGAAGACGGCGAATGGGAGGCTGCGCTGCAGGCCGTCAACAAGGCGGTAGACAAGCTCATCGAATTCCGCACCCAGGAGGGTGCAGCACTGCAGAAGAAATTTGCCGAGAAGATTGACAATATCGCTGTTCTCTTGAAGAACATCGAACCCCTCGAGCAGAGCCGTGTGCCGAAGATAAAAGAGAAGATCATCGAAGGTCTGAAGCTGATTCCGGAAGTGGAATACGACAAGAACCGCCTGGAACAGGAACTGATTTATTACATCGAGAAACTCGACATCAGCGAGGAAAAGCAGCGGCTCGCCAACCACCTCAAGTATTTCCGGGAGACCATGGACGAGAGCGGACACGGTGTCGGCAAGAAGCTCGGCTTCATAGCCCAGGAGATGGGGCGCGAAATCAATACGACCGGCTCGAAGAGCAACCAGGCAGAGATGCAGAACATCGTCGTCAAGATGAAGGACGAGCTGGAGCAGATCAAAGAGCAGGTGCTGAATGCCCTGTAAGAAGCCCATCACCGTCCATTCCGCCTATCACCGCCTACCCCTCGGAGGGGCTTCCCCACCCGCAGGAGAGAATACAGAAAATAAAAACCATCATGGACAAACTTTCATCTGACCACCCGACAACCGGCACATCGCCAGTCACCCAAATACAGAAAGCCGTCCCCTCCACCGCATCCCACGACATCCCGTCAGGCGATTCCCTCCTTCAGAGAGGCGGGGGGAGGCTGATCTTCTCCGCCCCTTCCGGCTCGGGCAAGAGCACCATCGTGCAATGGCTGATGCGGGAACATCCGGAACTGCGGCTGGCATTCTCCATCAGCTGTACCACCCGGGCACCACGCGGTACGGAGCAGAATGGCGTGGAGTACATCTTCCTATCGCCTGAAGCGTTCAAGGAAAAGATTAAGAATGGAGAGTTCCTGGAGTATGAAGAGGTATACGAAAACCGCTTCTATGGTACATTGAAGTCACAGGTGGAGAGCCAGACGGCAGCCGGGCAGAACGTGGTCTTTGATGTCGATGTCAAAGGCGGCTGCAACATCAAGAAGTTCTACGGCGACCGGGCCTTGAGCATCTTCATCCAACCGCCATCGATAGAAGAACTGCGCCGCCGACTCGTGGGCAGACAGACCGACAGTGCCGAAGCCATCGAGAACCGCCTTGCCAAGGCTTCCTACGAACTTACCTTCGCTGACAAATTCGACCGGATCATTGTCAACGACAATCTCGAAAAGGCAGAACAGGAAGCATACGAGATTGTGAAGGAATTTATAGAAAGATGAACATCGGCATCTTCGGCGGTTCTTTCAACCCCATTCACAACGGACACCTCACATTGGCAAGGGCCTTTCTTGAGAAAGAAAAGTTGGACGAAGTATGGTTCATGGTATCCCCCCAGAATCCTTTCAAGGCAGACCAGGCATTGCTTGACGATCACCTTCGCCTGAAGCTGGTACAAAAAGCCACAGACAACAATCCGCACTTCAAGGCCTCGGATTACGAGTTCCGTTTACCGAAGCCTTCCTACACATGGAACACCCTCCGGCATCTCAGCAGCGACTTCCCTGCCCATCGCTTTACGCTCCTTGTGGGAGGCGACAACTGGGCAGCCTTCAATCGCTGGTATCATGCCGAAGACATCCTCTCCCATTACCGCCTCGTAGTCTATCCACGCCGTGGCGAGCAGCTCGCCGTCAATGCCCTGCCCCCCGGTGTAAGCATTCTCAGTACGCCCTTCATTGATATCAGCAGTACGGAAATCAGACGACGCATCCGGCAGGGAATGTCTGTCCGGGGGCTTGTACCGCCTGCCATTGAGACGGAAGTAGGCCGTCTTTATTAGCTCTTCCGCAGTCTGTTATCGTCCTTCCTCCCATTTAAGCAGATAACACTCCTGCCTCAATCCATTTACTCCGTGACCCGCTGTGACCCCATGAGAAAAACGGACGGAAAGATGTATATATATAGAGGAAAATTCTGGAAGAGCGGGAAGTTTCATTCAGAAAGGGATAACGTGAACCCAACAACATATTGTATATCAACAACTTACAGTTGTTTATGGGGGGGAGCCTCTATGGAACTGCATGGGGTGTCTTCAGGCATCATCCTGTATTCCGTCGCCGTAATCCCCGTACGCCGCTTGAAGAACTTGCACAGCGAACTGAGCGAGACGAACTCGAACTCATTGGCAATCATCTTCAGCGACTTGCTCGTATAGCGCAGTTCCAGCTGGATGAGGATAGCCAGCGTCTTGTCAATCCACTCCTTCGCCGTAATGCCCGTCTCCTTCTTCACCACCATACCCAGATAATGGGCCGTCATGCAGAGCTGAGAAGCGTAAAACTCGATTTCGTGCTCCGTCTTGGCATAATCGTTGACCAGCCGGACGAAACGCTCGACGGTCTGCTTGTTGCGCGACCAGCTGCCCCGCTTCGTCACCCGCTTCGCATTATACAGCGATTCGACATAGTTCAGTGCCGATACGAAGAGCGAACCGGCAACCTCTTCATTCACCGTGGACAGATGGACAAGGTTGAAAAGGGTGTGCGTATACTGTCCCCACACCTCCTGCTCCGTGTCGCCCAGGTGGAATACGAAGCACTGGTCTGGCGAGACGAACAGTTCGGGCAGACGGCCGCCGAAGATCGTCTTCATATATTCCTCCGTCAGTGCGATGCCCTCGAAGGTGGTGTCAACCCCGAAAGTATCGGAACTGATTGTCACGCCCCAGTTGAGGAACAGCATATCGCCCGGGCCGCAGCGGTACTTTCTGAAGCCTATGACCGGCTCGCACCATCCGCTTTTGACAATCACCACACGGACAACACTGAACCGGACAGGCTCTCTCTCCTCGATAATCGGTTTGAAGAAAGGATTGCAGCTACGAACCACCAGAAATCTGGAACCCATGTAGATATCGCCCTCTACATGGGCCTTGCCGCTTTTCATATAAGATACAATCTCGTCGAAGTTGGAGACTGCATGAGCAGTTGATTTAATTTCGTCGTTCATTCAGTTATAAATTGCGTTGTA
>OBLF01002070.1_pt1 | contig 14425 bp, 16 predicted proteins | sample 1519231 | NCBI WGS metagenome assembly OBLF01 (sample SAMEA2602895, study PRJEB22501) | metagenome | reverse complement strand
CCATGCCCCAGACGGCTTCGCCCTTCGCCACCGTGACGGCCAGCCACAGCGCCAGTCATGACTTTCCCACCTTGGGTGAGCCGGCGAGGATGTGCAGGCCCTGGGACAGCAACGTATCCACCACGAAGTTCAGCGGCGTGAGCGGCTGACTCATTAACGTTTCACCGTCGATGGTCAGCAATCTGTTTTCTTTTTTCAATTTTTGTTCCTCCGGATAAAAGGATAAGGGCAGAGACCTCGCTGCAGTCGAGGCTCTAACCCTTTCACTTGATTATTCTGTATTTTTTGATAGAATGAGAAGATCGCGGGACGGCCGCAAAACGGATATGGGACAGGAGGGCGATGCTATGCCGCTGGGAATACAGCAGAACAATAACTTTGCTCAGATTATAGTCGACATTTGGAATGACAAAGTTTTTTATCAGGAGCAGGAGTTCCCTGCGGGATTTATGGCTGCGTCCATTTTAAACATTTCCGAAGATGATTTGAAGGAATTGATACAGGCTGGCGGAGCACCCACCTTTCTTTTTCCGGTAGTCATACAGGGCAGTGATGTGGAAGCGGCTCGAGTGCTCCCCGTATTGCGGGAGCGAATGATTTATCTGACAAAAGAGATCTGGAAATACCCACCCTTTTGCTATAGCAACCCCGAAAAAGAACTGCGACGAATCGATATTCTGTTTGATGACAATGCCCTTTCCAAAATACGCACACCGAACTCAGAGTTTCAACAGGAATTTTTGATATTCTGCGCCGCGATCACGCGCATCCCAATGGCGATCCTGCACTTCATTGCGACTGGCCGTTTCTTTGAACTGGATTATCTGCGCCGTCTGAAAAAGCGGAACGAAACTTATTTTGCCATGGCCGCGCATGACTGCTTCAGCAGTAAAGAATTTTGGGATGAACTGCGGGAACTGCAAAGTTGGGATCGGGATATAGAGCCGTTCTCTGTGTATCCAGAATTAACGTCCACCTATGTGTTTGCCCGCAGTCCTAAAAACGAAAAAGAAATGGTGTTTGTGGAGCGGGTATATTTCCTGCGGCTCACAGATTTTTACACCTATGACCTGATGAACGGATTGCACCACGGCCACGCGCCCAGCCAGTGCCAAGGCTGCGGGAAATACTTTCTGACCACCAACGGCCACATCCCCAAATACTGCGACGGCATTGCCCCGCAGGACAGCCGCTATACCTGCCGGCAGTATGGCGCGATGATGCACCAGAAGGAGCAGAACAAACAGCACCCGGTCTACCGCCTGTTCAATACCCGCACCGACACCATCCGCAAGCATCACTGGCGGGGAAAAATCTCCGACGAACTAAGGCGGGAGGCGCTCTATCTGGCGGAGACTTACCGGGACAAGGCGCTGATGGACAATGACTACGCCGCTGACGGATATGTGCGGGACATGGAATTGGAACACATTTACGCGGAGGCGGAAAAGCGGCTGAAATGAGGAAGGGGGCGTTTCTGTGCCGAAAAATATGTACACCGTTGCCGGGGACGGCCCCTGCAATGAAGAGCTTTCTTTACGAATACAAGCCGGAGACAAAAACGCCGCGGAGCGGCTCATCTCACAGAACGAGGGCTACCTCGCTGAACTGGCGCGGGCGTACACGCCGTGGTGTGAGACGGAGGATTTGAAGCAGGAGGCGGCGTTGGCGCTGCTGGACGCGGCAGGGCGCTTTGATCCCGCCTACGGAACAAAGCTGCTGACCTATGCGACGCCCGCGATAGAAGCGGCGCTGTCCAACTATGCCGCGCAGTATTCTTCCTCTCTGGCCATTCCCATCAGCCGGTACAATCAACTGCGCAGGGTGGCATACCTCTGCGCCGAGGGATGTGACGCATCTGATGCTGAGTTGGTCAAGGTGGTGTGCGGAGAACTGAATGTATCTGCCAAGGTAGCTGGGGCATTGATAAAAGAATACCGGACGCTCCTGATGCAGCAGGATGGAGGAGGTGCTGACGCCCAGAGAGCTGAATCTGGTGCGAAGCTACCTTGGCATCGGTCAGCCGGACGAGAGACCTTTCAGGAACTGGCGATCTACCTCAACTACAACGGCCCCAGCGGAGCGGAGAAGGCGTACAAGTCCGCGCTGCGGAAGCTGAAAAGGGACTTGTATGGCGGGGCTTACGGTCGGTGGCTCTCCGCTCAAAAGGCCATCCGTGCCGCCAAAGCGGAGGCGGAGCAGGATGCGGGGTATGACGCAACGCCGCAGAGAACATGGTGGGAGGAGCAGATGCTGGCAGATTGATTTATCTGTGAGACAGCATCGCTTGTCCGCGTTTACGAGGTGCTCAGCGGATCTTAATCAAAAATTATTTCATTCCAGATGCAATAAATCGTCCTTTCCGTGCATTACACGGATGACAGGAGATGGAAGCCTATGCTCAGTATGCTGATGACAACCGAATATGCTCCGGCAGAGGATCGGCACAAGCTGCAGCAGTTGCTGATTCACATTGCCGGCGGTGAGCGCGAAGCGCTGGCGGAACTGTATCAGCGCACGCGGGCAGCGGTGTACGGCCTTGCGCTGTCCTACCTCAAAAACGCACACGACGCACAGGACCTGACGCAGGACGTCTATGTGCAGGTGTGGGACTGCGCGGAACAGTACCGACTCACCGGATCGCCTATGGGCTGGCTGCTGGCCGTATGCCGAAACCTGTGCCTGATGCGCCTGCGGCGGGAGGAACGCCATGCCGCCCTCAGCGAGGAGGAATGGGACGCCATTCCCGCGCGGGAGTGCGGACTGGACGCCGACGAGCGCGCACTGCTGCAAGGCGCATTGGCAAGCCTCACTGACGAGGAGCGTCGCGTCGTGCTGCTCCACGCTGTCACGGGCCTGAAGCACAGGGAGATCGCGGCGCTTCTTGAGCTGCCGCTCCCCACCGTCCTGTCGAAATATCACAGAGCATTGAAAAAGATGCGCAGCTTTCTGGAAGGAGATGACGCCCGATGACCAATGAAAAAATGGAGCAGAGGCTGGCTGCGGCCCTCGAAAAGACCGCGCCGGATGATGTGAATGGCGTTCTCTCCCGCTGTGAAGAGCGGAAAGGAACGGTAATTCCCATGACAACAAAGAAAACGGCAAATAGAAAATGGACATCGCTCATTGCCGCCTGCCTTGCTGTAATGCTGCTTGGCGGCGGAGGCGTGTTCTATCAGCGAGCGAACGCGGTGGCGTCCGTGGTGTCGCTGGATGTGAACCCCAGCATTGAACTGAAGGTGAACCGGAGCGAGAAGGTGCTTGTCTGCACGCCCCTCAACGAGGATGCAAAAGCCATCCTTGCGGATATGAGCAATGGAGTTGACCTCAAGGGCGCAAAGCTGGATGTGGCGGTAAATGCCATCGTGGGAAGTCTCGTGCGCAACGGTTATCTCGACAGCATTTCCTCCGCCATCATGATCTCAGTGGAGGACAAGGATACCGCCCGTGCGGAAAAGCTCCAGCGTGAGCTGACCAGCACCGTGGACGGCGTGCTGCAGACGAGCGAAGCAAAGGCCGCCGTCCTGACGCAGACGCTCACGCAGGACGCAGGGCGGGAACAGCAGGCCCGGGAAAACAACATTTCCACAGGAAAAGCGGCGCTGGTGAACCACGTGCTTGCACTCAACTCCGCACTCAAGTTTGACGAACTGGCAACGCTCTCAGTCGAAGAACTGAAGGATCTCGCGGAAGCGGGTGCGCCCGCCATGCCGATCGGCACGGACAAGGCTATGGATATTGCAGCGGCGGCGTTTGGTAAGGCATCCACCGCCAAGATGGCGTACAGCGCAGTCGATCCCGAGCTTGATGAATCTCCCGCACACTATGAGGTCGAGATCACGAGCCAAAGCGGCGAAGAGTTTGAGTACAAAATCGACGCTTACACCGGTACGATTCTGGAGAGCAAGCGCGAGGTGGAGGACGGAGCGGAGACGTCTGCGGAGCAGCCTACCAAGCCCGTACCGTCCCAGACGGTGCAGGACATCGGCTATGCCAAGGCGAAGTCCATCGCCCTGAACCATGCGGGCGTGAGTGAAAGCAAGGCGTATGACATGGATATCGAACTGGACGATGAAGATGGAATACTCGTCTACGAGGTCGAGTTCAAATCCGGCGGCATGGAGTACAGCTACGAGATCAACGCCGCCACCGGCGCGATCCTCAAGCATGAGACGGAGTTGGATGACTGAAAGAAAAGACGCAAGCCGCTGTATTACAGCGGCTTGCGCCTTTTTACGGGTTATACAGGATCATGTGCAGAATGGTGATTTGGTCGGAGATGTTGCGGTAGGCGTGGGTGGTGTCACCCTGAAATCGGACGCTTTCACCCGCCTGAACGACAATGGCCTTCTGATCAGCCGTGATTTCGATTGCACCGGCGAAAAGGGTTACAAACTCGATGATACCCCGCAGATGTGGCTCCGATTTCCAATGGCTGCCAGGAGTCAGCTCCATATAGTAGACGGAGAACTTCCGGTTTTCATCGTCCGGAAAAAGGCAGTAGTTTTTTTACCTTGCCGTCATCCTCCAAGATGGGCTGCATCTCCGCTGTGCGCACCACTTCATAGGGCGCCTTGGGGGAAACGGTCAGTGCGTTGAAGGGAACCTTCATGCCGTTGGAGATCTTCTACAGGGTGGAAAGCGTCGGGCTATTTCTGCGATTGCGGAAATGTGAAAATGCCAAATCACGATTTACTAAATCGTGATTTGGCATTGTTCAAATGAATATCAGGCAAGCATAGGAATTAAACTTTTACTTTTGTACTTGTTGTGTTATACTACAACCGATCAATTTGCTCAAAGGAAGCAATTTTTTTGCAAATTCTTAAGATGCTTTGAATCTATAGAACATTTAGAAATGAGAAGCTGTAACCTATGGTAATCCTTGCGGTGTGGTGGGCTACGGGGACAATGCCCTATGAAGAAAGTATCGCGTTTATTCCGATCTTCATCGCAGCTGCCATGACTTTGGGATATGATGCCATAATCGGTGTGGCGATATCCATAGTACCTGTCGGCGTGGGCTTCGCGTCCGCGACTGTCGATTCATTCACCATCGGTTTCGCACAGACGATTTCAGAACGGCCAATGTTCTCTGGAGTGGGATACAGTCTTTAACGGATTATGGAGGGGGTAAATCATGTATAACGAAACGCTGGAATGGATAGAAAATGCATTGGATTCTCTTCATGAAACCGGAAAAATGGGAAGTCTGCATTGGAGAGCGACCTACACAGAGGAGGATCATAAAGCACTGAAACTTTTGGAGCGGTGGATGCGGGAAAAAAATTTAGAAGTATTTTACGATGATATTGGCAATCTCTTCGGAAAAATAGAAGGAGAGCAGGATAAAATCGTCTTAACAGGTTCTCATCGAGACACTGTAAAGAACGGCGGGAAGTACGATGGCGCCTTGGGTATAATTTGTGCGATTGCTGCCGCAGGGGCACTTTACGAGGAATTCGGTAAACCGAAAAAGAGTGTGGAGGTTGTCGCATTCTGTGAAGAAGAAGGCAGTAGATTCCTCTCCGGATATTTGGGCAGCCGCTATTTCGTTGGGCAATTATCGGATGACATTCTGCTGGAACGGGATGCGAATGGAATCACGCTGACAGAGGCAATCCGGCATGCGGGATTTTCCGGAAAAAGAGCGCAAAAATCACTGCAAATGCAGAAGGTTGAACGCTTTATCGAATTGCATATTGAACAGGGCGGTGTGTTGGAGCAGAGCGGAGAGCAAGTCGGTCTGGTCACCTCGATTGTGGGGCTTTTGATTGGTAAAATCACAATTGACGGACATCAAAATCATGCAGGCACGACACCGATGCATCTGCGAAAAGACCCGGTGACGAGAGCCGCACAGTTCATCACAGAAATGAATCAATGGGCCATGGCCTACAACGAAGCGGCCACTTGTACGTTTGGAGAAATTCAAGTGTTTCCGAATAAGAGCAATGTCATTCCCGGTTCCGTCAGCCTGTCTTTTGATATTCGTTCGACATCTCCCGCTATACTGCAGGAAGCACGGATGAGAATCAAAAATCTGCAGCAGCAGGATGGGTTCCATTACACCTTGGAATTTGCGGCACCGAATGCTCCGGCACAGATGGATGAGGATGGGCTGAAGCTATTAGAAGAAGCTGCAAAAAAGCTGCATCTGTCCTATCGAAAAATGCACAGCGGTGCCGGTCATGACGCCGAGATGGTAGCACAAAATATAAAGACAAATATGATTTTTGTTCCAAGCGTCGGTGGAATCAGCCATTCGCCATTGGAATACAGTAAGATGGATGATATCGGTCATGGGTACTTGTTGTTAAAAGCATTTTTACGAGAAATTGCATGGGGTCACGAGGAAGAAAAGGCTTGAAAAAAGACAAACCGCGTATCCAAAACAAGCGCGATACATTGCCAACCACCGTTGATTCTATGCTTCAACATGCGGAGATAACTGCGCACGCTTCATCCTTGAACTGGCAAAAGGAAAAGATATCACGATTAATTTGAGGCATATCATGGACTTTGGAAAAGCAAAATTTTCTGCTAAAATTTTGAACGATGATAGTATTGTTCATGGTATGGAGGAGTTCTTGTTTGCTGCAGCACGGTATGTGTAGGAAAATTGGACACAGAAGCGAACCATATAAAAAGTACTTGGAGAACGTCCTGTTAAGTAACTCATTAAAAATACCGGAAGAAACGTTTTTTCCAACTCATCTGGCTCTTGCTATTATTACATTCCAACAATTTTACAATATAAAATTTATGCAGATTGCCCTTTCTGAGATGCTAAAAAGTTTTTGATTTTCGTACACACCGCTACCGCTGATCTGTGTTATAATATGCCTTACGACAACAGCATGGCCGTAACTTACCTGTGAAGCCGAACCGCTTCAGCAGGAAAGAACGGTCATGCTTTTATTTTTTCAGGAGGTTCTCTGCATGAATGAAACTGCAAACCAGGAGCTTGGCCAGGTTCCTGTAGGAAAACTGATGGCCCGTTTCGCCATTCCATGCATCATGTCTTTGCTGGTCTCAGCCCTGTACAACATCGTGGACCAAATTTTTGTAGGCCGGGGTGTGGGGTATCTGGGCAATGGAGCCACCAATGTGGTCTTCCCCGTAACTGTCATCACCCTGGCCTTTGCTCTGGCCATCGGTGACAGCTGCGCCGCCTTTCTCTCCCTGTGCCAAGGACAGCAGGACACGGAAAATGCCCACCACAGTGTGGGCAACGCTGTCACGCTGACGGTGCTGGTAAGCCTGCTGCTGACGGCAATCTTTGCGGTAGGTCGGGATGGCTGTCTGGCGGCCTTCGGCGCTACCGAGGCCAACCGGGCCTATGCGGTGGAATATTTCACCTACCTGCTGCCCGGTATTCCCTTTTATATGTTCGGCACAGCCATGAACTCCGTGATCCGGGCGGACGGTTCCCCTGCCTTTGCTATGCTGTCAACCTTGGTAGGCTGCTTGATGAATGTGGTTCTGGACCCTATTGCCATTTTTGCATTGCAAATGGGCATGAAGGGCGCGGCGCTGGCCACCATCAGCGGTCAGATCGTCACAGCCCTGATGGCTATCTGGTATCTGGCGAAGAAGAGCAAGGCGTTCCAGCTGAAAAGAGCCAGCTTCCATCTTAGCGGCCACCTGCTGAGGCGCTTCCTGCCACTGGGCATCAGCAGCTTCATCACCCAGGTGTCCATCGTGGCCATCATGGCGGCTATGAATAACGTGCTGGTCATTTACGGTGCCAAGTCTCCCTATGGTGCGGACATCCCCATGACTGTAGTCGGCATTGTGATGAAGGTGTTTCAAATCGTTGTAGCCATTGTGGTGGGAATTGCCGCTGGATGCCAGCCCTTGGTGGGCTATAACTACGGTGCGGGCCACATTGACCGGGTCCGGCAGATTCTGAAGACCATGATGGCTGCCGAGATTGCGGTGGGGCTGGTCTCCCTGCTTTGCTTCCAACTGTTCCCCCGGCAGATCACTGCGTTGTTTGGTTCTGGTGACGCCCTGTATGAAGAATTTGCGGTGATGGCTTTCCGTATCTTCCTGTGTACCATTCCTCTGTGTTGTGTGCAAAAGGCGGGAAGTATCTTCCTCCAGTCCCTGGGACGGCCCCTGGAGGCCATGAGCCTGTCCCTGCTGCGGGAGATCGTGCTCAGCATTCCCTTGGCAATCCTTTTGCCCATGTTTTTCGGCGTTACGGGCACCCTGTATTCCGCCCCCGTGGCGGATGTTATATCCTGCACCATTACCGTGGTCATTCTAACCCGCGTAATGGGCAAGCTGAAAATGGAGGTTTGACCTGTGAAAAAAATTATTACCATTGGCCGCCAGTTCGGAAGCGGCGGCCGCGAGGTGGGGCAAAAGGTTGCGCAGGCTCTGCATATCACCTACTATGACAAAGAACTGCTGGCGGTAGCAGCGAAAAAAAGCGGCCTCAGCAGCCAATTCATAAATACCTATGATGAAAAGCCCACCCGCAGCTTCCTCTATTCCCTGGTCATGGGCCAGCGTGGACTGTTTCCTGACAGCGCCGAAGCAACGGTGGAGCAGCTGGCTGCCAATGCCCAGCGGGACGCTATTCTGGCAGTGGCTGGCGAAGGCAGCTGCGTCATCGTTGGCCGCTGCGCCGACCATGTTCTGCGGAATGAACAGGGACTTCTGAGGGTGTTTCTCACGGCGGACCATGGTGACCGCATCCAGCGGATCTGCCGCCGGGACAGCGTGACCACTGCCGAAGCAGAGGAAAAGCTGCAAAGAATGGACCGGTCCCGGGCGGCCTACTATCGCTTCCGGTGCGACCAGACCTGGGGGGCGGCGGCAAACTATGACCTGTGCATCAATGTATCCCGCTGGGGCGTGGATGCCGCAGTGGAAACCATTGTGGAGCGGTGCAGTCGCTCATAAGAGTTCACCGTAAGGAACACAGAGCACGGCAATATTCTTGAGCACAGTTGAATTGAGTTGCACCGGTGTTCAGGAGTCATTGAGGAGTCTGATAGAAACTGCCATAAAAATCGCTCTTATTTTTGGCCGCTTCGTGCTATACTGCAAATAGAAAATCTGCGATGAGGAGGGGATACGGATGACGATCAATCTGGCGTTAGAGAAGCTGATTCCGGGGTTGCAAGAGATATATGGAGATTTGATTGACAGCGTTATCCTGTATGGCTCTACCGCGCGTGGAACTCGAACAGCGGACTCAGATGTTGATGTGGCAATTCTTCTCCGTGCAGGAGCAGCAAAAGTGATGCGAGACCAAATGCCCGACCTTGTAGTTGATTTGGAACTCGCGTGTGGAAAGGTGCTATCTGTCCTCTGCATTGATTATGATAAATTTGCGGAGTGGAAAGATGTTCTTCCGTTTTATAAAAACATTCGAAAGGATGGTGTCGTTTTATGGCAGGCAGCTTAACGGCACTATCCGCGCATCGCTTTGGTCGGGCCAAAGAAGAATTGCAAACAGCGGCGTAATTGCACACTTCAATCAGGAATATGTCAAAACTGGCGTGTTTGAGAAGGAGGCATCAAAAATTATCCGCAATGCGTCGGAGTTGCGTGAACAGGCGGACTATGAGGACTTCTATGAGGCAACACAGGAAGAGGCTTCTGATGTGTTTATGCAGGCATCTCAATTTATTTTAGAGGTGGAATGCTACACCGATTTGTTTTGCCCAGTTCTTCGGCCAAATCGACCTGCCTCAAGCCACATTTACGCCGCGCATCAGATATGGCAATGCCAAAGGCTTTGCTACATTATCAGCGGAAGAAAAGGAAATCGTTCGTAAATGCATGAAGACAAAGTATAAAGGTCACATAGTAGGCGATCCTAATATCGATGAACTTTTAGAAGAACTCGAGCGTGATCATGGCATTCAGCTGAAGAGGCTGCCGGTGACGAGCGTCGTCGCGGTGTGAGCACGAAACAGCCTTCCTTCAAATTCCTGTAGACTTTTTCTGTCTGTGTGCTATCATATTGAGTGTTCAACTCGGGTAATGAGATGAATTTCTACAAGACTTGCAGAAAGGTGACCTTATGAAAAAACAAATTCAAGCCGCGGCGCTTGCACTATGCGCCCTTATGACCTTTGCCACGGCGACCGGCTGCGGCAAGCAGGGAGAACCGACTACAGAGCAGCCTGCGCTGGAGACGGTGGAATACTCCAACCTGACCAATGAGGATTCCCGCAAACAGCTTTCCGAGCTTCTCTCGGATGCAGGGATTGAAGAATCCCGTATCACCGCTCTGATGGATCGAGTGGAACAGTTCAACGCCAGCGTCAAAAGCGAGTGGTTGACCGATGGCTTCGAGAGCGCCGTGCCGACCGACACCAAGTATGATCCCTACGAAATGCAGGATGATTGGACGGCGGCAAACGGCAGTTTTCCCGGTTATAACTGCCGTATCACAGCATTTGGCCTGTTCAGCGAATTTATCACAGCAGGAGCCGACCAGCCGGAGACGCAGGGCGAGGACTCGCTCTTTACGGATTTAGAGACGACCGACGCCGATCCTGACGCGCTCTGCGGAGACAGCACCGCCAAATTCTGTGCGCTGTTCGCACCGGTGAACGCCGCGGACAGCACGGAGGTCGAAGCGCAGGTCAAATCGCTTCAGGAGGGCTGGGCAGCCCGCGGCATCGTGTTTGCAGACAGCAAAGCAAGCATGATCTCTGTTGTCTTCCACGATAAATTCTCGGATGAGGACAACACGTTGTTCATTGGTCATGTCGGCGTGCTGCTGCCAGCGGAGGATGGTACGCTGTACTTTATCGAAAAGGTGGCGTTCCAGGAGCCGTACCGTTTAGTGAAACTTCGAAACCGCACGGAATTGAGCGACTATCTGATGGAAAAGTACGATACTTCCTGGGGGCAGGATACGACGCGACCATTCATCATGGAGAACGATACTCTGATGGACGGATACCGGCCGAACCCTCTGGAGGCAACAAACCCCTAAAATTGAAACAGCAGCGGGATGGTATTGCCATTCCGCTGCTTCTACTTTACAGAACAGGTACACAACGCCAGAAAGGAGAAAGTCTATGAACATCCGTAAACCCGCAGATTATAGCACCCTGTTTTCCAAACTGGACAAGATTAGCTCAGCTTTTCCTTCTGCATGGTTTCCACAACCTGCTTCTTGAACTCTGCTGTATATCGCTTGTTCGCTACTCCCTTTGGCATAATGAAACACCCCATTTCTTAGTACAAGTATTCTATCATACTTGTCTAACAAATGGGGTGCGGTTCAGATGAGGCGGGCTTTATTTTATACCCCGCACCCCGAAGAAGATAAGCGGCTGGGTATGCCGACCCGCCCTATGTCAAAACCGAGCGGCTCTACTGGATTGCCGAAAGCTGGGGCGTTTCCGCAGATTCCATGTCCGGCTCTGGCAGGTGCTGACCGGCTGTGACGACTATGTGGTGCTCTCTTACAACAACTGCCCCTTTATCCGTAAGCTCTACATTTGCGATAGAAAACATGGGTAAAATTTTCAGCAAGCCGCCAATGCGCACCGTGGAGCTGTGAATTTACCCATGGATGGGAACGCTTTTTCACTGTGTATAAGGCGGGGAAGAACGTGCAGATACATTGTATGGATATTTACCAATGAATGTTGGGCATCTTTGGTTAAAACGTGGAAAATGGGATCGGATCGGCCGGAAGCCTTGACAAAAGGCACTCATATTTGTACTTTTAAAAACGAAACTAGTACCGGTGCGGTCCTGAACCTTCGACATTCGGAAGTTTGGGGCCGCATTTTTAAAGGACGAAGAGGATGTGCTATGGCTGATATTTTGAAAAGACTGTCTGAGATCGGTATTGTGCCGGTCATTGCCCTTGAGGACGCGGAGCAGGCTGTCCCTCTGGCAAAGGCCTTGATCGCCGGGGGGCTTCCGGCGGCTGAGGTGACCTTCCGCACGGAAGCGGGAGAAGAGGCGATCCGCCGGATCGCGCAGGCGTGCCCGGAAATCGCGCTAGGTGCGGGCACCGTGCTGAATGGGGACCAGTGCAGCCGGGCAATCCGCGCCGGCGCGCAGTTTATCGTATCGCCCGGATATGACCAGGCGCTGGTGGATCAATGCCTGGGGGAGGGGATCACCGTGCTTCCGGGCTGCGGCGCCGTGTCCGACCTGACCCGCGCGGTAAACAGCGGCCTGCGGGCTGTGAAATTTTTCCCGGCGGAGCAGTCCGGCGGACTGGCCTTTCTGCGGGCGGTGGCGCCGGTATTCCCGCAGCTGCGGTTCATGCCCACCGGCGGCGTGAATCAGCAGAATGTGAAGGAGTATCTGGCCTTTGACCGTGTCCTGGGCTGCGGCGGTACGTGGATGGTAAAGAAAGAACTGATCCGCGGGGAGCGGTGGAACGAGATCACGGAGATCTGCCGCGCCGCGGTGCGGGCAGCGCTGGATCTGCAGATCCGCTCGATTGGCCTTGACCCGGAAAAACCGGCGGAGCAGGCGCTGGCCGGACTGCTGGGCTGGCCGGAAAACGACACCTGTGAGGGGATCGTACTGGATACGCCGGATGTGGACCGCGCGGTGTGCCATCTGCGCAGTCTGGGTGTGGAATTTGATGAGACGATGCAGCGGCGCGACGGATCGGGCCGGCTCTGCGCTGTGGGGCTCCGGCAGCCGGTGCGGGGACTGCGTTGTGAAATTGTCCGCCGTTAAGGAGAAAGCTATGAAATATCTTGCATTTGGAGAGATCATGCTCCGCTTGAAGAGCGTGGGGCAGGAGCGGCTGTTTCAGTCCCCCATGCTGGAGGCCACCTTTGGCGGCAGCGAGGCCAATGCCGCCATATCCATGGCCAACTACGGCCTGGACGTGGGATTTCTGTCCGCTCTGCCGCTGAACGCCGTGGGGCAGGCCTGCGCCGGAGAGCTGCGGCGCTTTGGCGTGGATACCAGCCGCATCCTCTGGAAGGAGGGGCGCATGGGCGTATACTACATGGAGCCGGGGGCCAATCAGCTGCCTGCCCGTGTGATTTACGACCGTGCGGATTCCGCCATGGCCCTGACGGGGCCGGGGGAGATCGACTGGGACCAGGCCTTTCAGGGGGTAAGCTGGTTTCACATCACCGGGATCACGCCGGGCATATCCCGGCAGGCCCTGGAACTGACATTGGAGGGCGCCCGCACGGCGCAGCGCAAGGGAATCACCGTGTCGTGCGACTACAATTACCGGGACGCACTGTGGAAATACGGCTGTTCCGCGGAATCTGCCATGCGGGAGCTGACGGACAGCGTCAATGTACTGCTGGCAAGCGAATTTGACATGCTGCGCACATTTGACCTGTCCAAGCCGGACAGTGACCGTCCGGAAGAGCGCTGCCGTATCCTGGGCGACCAGCTGATGGAGCGGTGCCCCAATCTGCACACGGTCGCCAGTACGCTGCGGGAGGTCCACAGCGCCGACTGCAACGGCTGGTCAGCCTGTCTGAACTGCCGCGGCACCTTTTACACCTCCAAAAAATATGAGATCGGTCATATCGTGGACCGCATCGGGGCGGGAGATGCTTTTATCGGGGCCTTGGTGTATGGCCTGGAGCACTATGGACCGGGACATCAGGCCCTGGAGTTCGCAACGGCCGCCGCCTGCCTGAAGCACAGCATTGTGGGCGATTATAACCGCCTCAGCGCCCAGGCAGTGGAGGCGCTGGCATTCGGCGGCTCGGATGGCCGGATCAGCCGCTGACCGGCAGGCTGGGTCGCAGCTGCGCATGCGAACGGCCTGTCGATGAAAAGACGAATGGCCGTGAAGCGGAAGATGAATAAGAATCAACAGGAGAGACAGCGCCGCTGCCTCTCCTGTTGTTTTTGCTGGGAGCAAGAAAAGCCGCCTGAAAAGGCGGCTTTATCGTTCTTAAAAAAACAGATTGTACATTATATTTTTCAAGCCAATCTATCATTCAAGTCTGCATTGTTGTAATATCAGATACATCGGGGTACTCAAAGCAATCTCACATGTCTCCGCACGTCTGGCGCAAAAGCTCGCTGCCCTCGACACCCAAAAGCAAACCAAGGAAGGATGAAATCGCAATGTCAAAACTGGCGGATATGGCTATGCCATCCAAGAACTGCACGATGCGGCTACCGCTATTGATGATGTGGCCAACTGGCTGTCTCGTCAATCAGTAGCCCCGCGCCCAAGGAGCCTCTGAGCCTGAGCCCAAGCCCACGCTGGAGCAGGTACAGGCGGTGTTAGCTGAGAAATCCCTCGCCGGTCATACGGCGGCAATCCGGGAACTCCTCTGAAAGTATAAGGGCCAAAAAAACCCCCTCATTACCATTAGGGCCCTCCCCAAGGGGGGGGGGGAAATGACTTTACCACCCCAATGGAAAAAACCTTCTTTTGGTAACCCCCCCAAACACCCGCGCCCTTTCCCCCCTCCCCCCGGCCGCGTGTGCC